>Ga0172375_10001534_pt1 | contig 37051 bp, 38 predicted proteins | sample LakKiv1m_FD_114537 | JGI IMG/M metagenome (GOLD analysis project Ga0172375, IMG submission 114537) | Freshwater microbial communities from Kabuno Bay, South-Kivu, Congo - kab_092012_11.1m | ecosystem: Environmental > Aquatic > Freshwater > Lake | place: Democratic Republic of the Congo... | reverse complement strand
TGAGATAATGGTTATACAGGGTAATGAAACCCCGAATACCAGTATATTTGCAATGTATTTTATGAAAAAACGGCACGTGGCTATTTTCTCAAAGAGTGCAATATGTTAATGAACTTATGCAGAAAAAAAACGCCGCTCGAGATGTTTGATCTCTCACGACGTTTTACCTAATAAACCACTGGAAGTATTCCCATCCCCAGACCCCCAGCTGGAAAATTCCAGCCCAGACCACAATACACTGAATGGCGGAAGGCAAGGTTATCTTCAAGCATTCCCGCCAAGTAAAATGGTCTTTTGTTCTCAGAAGAAGCGTAACAAGGTCCGGATCCAGAAAAAAGGGACTGCCTACCAAAAAGATAGTAGTTCTCCGCCTGAGAATCCAAACGGTTATCTTCTCGGTGCAGGATTTATGCTTTTTTTTATTGAGACCGCGCAGATATTGAATTTTCTGCAGGTCAATGCCTTCATCTTGAAAGCGCTGGTATATTTTCAGCCAGTGCACACAGATGAAGAAAAACACAACGCAGCAGATTATACAAGACAGAAAGAATCCCTGGAAAATAACCAGCCAGAGTATCAATCCATCCACAAGTCGCGACACCATTCCAGCGGAGTAGAAGTAGATGAGGAAGTATGCCGCATCTTTCCCGTCCGCGCTGTTATCTTTCCCATTTACGAAATACTGGAAAAATTCAAAGATGAATATGCCGGCGATAATGAACGCGAAATTCCATCCCAGAATTCCCATGATAACGATAAATGGGTTTGCCCAAACAGTGTCTAAGGTGACTCCAGCATGAATCCAAAGAATGTAGTTCGCAGTACTCACAACAATGATCTGCACGTAGAGATCCCACATGCGAGGAAGAATCTGAACGCCAACAGAAAAATCGTAATGCACTTTGCGGAGAATTTCCCCGAATCCGCCTTTCCACAGCGCCGCGAATTTCGCGGCTTTTTTCAGAAAACCGCTCATCGCGACACCTCCAATTTATTTAATTTTCAAGGGACTTTTGGTAAATATTCCCCTGTTTTTACCAATGTATCATTATACACCTAAATATATAAAAAGTCAAGCCCATAAAAGGGCTTGAATAAAGGGAATAGCAGGAGATAAAATATTAGAATATCTTCTTTTTTTAGAGATCACATCGGCTCGATGCCGGTCGGAATTGACTCTTTTTGAGGAGATTCTTCTTCAGCGTTTTCATCGGTAGCTCCGCTATCAGCTCCTTCCGCACCTTCTTCCTCTTTCGCTTGGCTCTGACACTCTTCATCATCTTCCTCGCATTCTTCTTCTGTTTCTGCGTCGCACTCTTCATCGTCGGGAGCGCATGCCTCCTCGACTTCGGCCTCACATTCAATATCGCCCTCTTCGCATTCTATTTCGGCTAAGCACTCTTCATCGCCTTCTTCACATTCTTCCTCAGACAAGCATTTTTCGTCACCTTCTTCGCATTCTTCCTCCTCGGGTGGATTTTCCAAAAGATATTGTTTCGGATCGCTGCACATCTCACCATCTCCGACATTTTCCGGCGCACACAAAACTTCCTCGCATTCTTCTTCCCCTTCAGGACAGGTTAGTGCGTCGCAATTTTCGTCATTCGGGTCGCAAAGCGGGATGTTTTTGGCGTTACGGCGGACAAGCTTATAATACCAGATATCCTCCTCGGGAACGCCGATGCATTGCTCCCCTTCTTCCAGAGAATCGGGATCGCATTCCCAGATGAAACAATTTTCCGTTTCCGGGTCGCAGTCAGTCTGGGATTCAATGATATAGTCCCGCTTCACCATATAGCGCCAGAAAGTCACCGCGATTGATCCGACAACCAGAAGTCCGATGACTGCAAAAAGTATTTTTGATTTTTTATCCAGCTTTATCTCTGGAGATTGATTCGACACTTGCGATTTTTCCATAATTTCAGTATAGCAAAATTTGCGCTGTCAAACAATCTAGCTAGCAATATACGAAATAATCATAGTGAACGGCAATTATTTTTGTGGCTTTTAGTTTGGATCTTTGACTATCCGTCATATTCCTGAATTTCCCAATTTCTTCTCGAAGTTCAGAGGATCCGTAACGAGCTATTCCTCTCCCGAGGATAATTCCTTCATCATCGGCTATTTCGACAATATCTTTTTCCGAAAAGTTGCCCTGTATTTCTTCAATCCCGATAAAAAGAATCGATGCGGTCTTTTTGCTCCGAAGTATTTCAGCCAGACACGTGCTAACAATAATTTTTCCTTTTCCGGATGCTCCGGCCGCTAGCCAGTTCTTAAGAGCCTTGAGTTTCTTTTTTTTAGCCGGAAAAAACGTGCCTATTTTTTCGCCATTCGATATTTTTTCTATTATTCCCCTTTTAGCTCCATTTCCGATATGCATGTCGATTCCGAGCGATGTCACAAGTTCGGCCGTCATCAACTTGGTTTTCATCCCACCCTTTCCGGCAATCCTTGAATCATCAACGAGTCTTTTTATGCCGGGTATGTCTTCAACAACGTTAATAATCTTTGATTCCGGGTCATCAACCATACCGTCATAAAAACCATCAACCGTAGAAAGAATTACTAATTTAGCAGAAACCGTCATAGCGGCAATCATTGCGGCTAGTTGATCATTGTCAGAAAAATCAAGTTCTTCAGGAGAAAGTACGTCATTTTCATTGAAAATTGGCACAACGCCGGCTTTCAAAAGATTTTCCGTAACTGTTCGCAGACTCAAATATGATTTTCGCGACGCAAAATCATGCCTAGTAGCCAAAATTTGTGCGCATCGAAGTTTATATTTCTCAAATTCTTTTATATATAACGCCATCAGTTTCGGCTGGCCGATGGCTGCCAGAATTTGTTCCCTGACAATATTTTTGTCGTAATTAACAGCTTCAGATTCAATTTTCATTTCCTCTATCTCGGTTACCGATTTTCCTACGCTCACCGCTCCAGAAGTAACCAAAATTATTTCGGTTTTATCTCCCTTTTTCAGTTCGGCAATACTTCGAACCAAATTTGAAATAACTCTCTCATTGAGAAGCCCATTTTCCCTGGCTAGAACCCGAGATCCGATTTTCACGACTATTCTTTTCATTTTTTATAAATTAGAATTAAAAAAGCCAGCCTTTTCGACTGACGCTGGAAAATTAATTTTGAGTAAAATCACCTCATCAGCCTCTGCAAAATTGCGTCAATCGAAATAATCTCGCTTGCCGGTTCCGGACGCTTTTTTATCTCCGCTCCCCCGCTTTCGAATGATTTTTTACTCACGACGACGCGGTACGGAATTCCAATGAGATCGGCATCGGCAAATTTCTCCCCGGCGCTCACGTCGCGATCGTCAAAAAGGACTTCGATGTTATTCTTCAAAAGATTGTCATATATCTTTTCCGCTTCTTCGTTTTTCCCAAGACTGATGAGATGGGCCCGGAAAGGAGCAACGGATTCCGGCCAGATGATTCCTTTGCCGTCGTGATGGACCTCGACAATCGTTCCCATCAGCCGCTGGAGGCCGATTCCATAGCACCCCATGATCACGGGTTTCATCTCTCCTTTCTCATCGCGGACCTTGAGATCGAAAGGTTCGCTGTATTTCGTTCCCAGCTTGAAGATATTTCCCACTTCAACGGCTTTGGCTTCCCGGAAATCATCGCCTTGGCAATCGGGACACTTCGGCGTTTCGTGCCTGATCTCTTTGTTAATCGCCAAATTGCATTTATTGCAGATATATATTATATCCTCTCCAGCATCGGTGAGAGTCTGGAATTCATGGGAATATTTCGAAAACGACCCGCCGGATGCGAAAGTGATGAAAGTGTTTTCACCGATTCCGGCCCGGTCGAAAATATTTTTGTAGGCCATTTTTGCTTTTTCATAGTATGCGTCGAGATCTTCCTGGGAAAGATGGAATGAATAAAGATCTTTCATTAAGAACTCGCGGCCGCGGAGAAGTCCTGATTTGGCGCGAAGCTCCATTCGGAATTTGTTCTGGATTTGATAAGCGGCAAAAGGCAGGTCTTTATATGAATTTATAAATTTTTTCACCAGCGGGGAGATAATCTCTTCGTGGGTCGATCCCAGCGCGAATTCCCGATCGCTAGAGTCTTTCACTTTATATAGATCATCCATCGAACTCCATCGGCCTGTTTTTTCCCAATTTTCTTTGGGTTGGAGCGTCGGCAAATACAGTTCTTGACCGCCTATCGCGTTCATTTCTTCGCGGATGATATTCTCGATTTTTTTCATCACCCGCTGCCCGAGCGGCAGAATACTGTAAACGCCCGCCATCAGCTTGTCGGCAAATCCGCCGCGCGAAAGAAGCTGGGCATTGAGGCTCACTTCGTCCTTTGGAGGATTTTTTTCGGTTTTTGTGAATAGTTGAGATTGCTTCACGGCATTTCGAAATTGCTTATATACTAAGGATAATCGTAAACGCGCAGGGTGTCAAAATATTTCATTTTACTCTTTTGACAAAGCACTCTCCAATCGGATAACATAGATGAAGAGATGTATAAGGAATATCAAGATGACAGAAGACCGTTTGGGAATAATTTATAAAATTCTGCGGATTCTCATTTATTCGATTCCAGCTATTGCGATAATAGCCGGTCTTTATTTGGTTTTATTCCCTATCGAAAATTTTGGATTCTATTCAGACAATCCTAATATTTCCAAATTTGAAATTTCAAAAGATGATGGCGCGAACTCACTTCATTTCGGCGTATTCCCTTTAAGAGAAAATCGCCTTATTGATCTGCGCATGGACTTCAAAAGCACCGAAATAAAATCCTGCTTCGAAAAATCCCCTGAAATTCAAGTGGAGAAAACATATCAAGCCTTTCTTTTCCCGGAGGGCGACCCAATCACGGACGAAGTAAAGCTGAAAGAGCTGCTGTTTCTCGACAATGCTTCAAAATACCCCAATGGAACACTGCTTCATCTCAAGCCGACGAATGAAGTATTTCTGATCAGCCACGGAAAAAGAATTCTCTTCCCGGGACCGGAGATATTCCGGGCGTTTGGGTTCAGTTTTGAAAATCTGGTTGACGTGGATAAGTCCGCCCTTGATCAATTTCCCGAATCAGACCAGGATGTCCTGCTTTGGACCCAGCCCCATCCAGACGGAACGATATTCCAATCCTTCCCTTCGCACAAGCTGTATCTGGTCGCTGACGAGAAAAAACACCTGATCACAGACAAAGCCTTACTTGATAACGCCTGGGAAGGGAATTTTTCGGTACCGGTTGGAGACGAAAATCCCGACAATTTTTTGACCTGCAGCGCAAGTGCTGAAGACATCGCCGAACAGAAAATAGATTGCCGCTTTGACAGCCGAAAGATAATGTCCGGTTTTGGAAAATATTATTATTTTTCGGTTGGATTTCCGGAAAAATGCCCTGTCGAAGACGTTCACGTGAAAAACGCTAAAATAAATTTTATTGCCGAGAAATCCTATTCTACGATAAAAGATTCCTTGCGAAATATTTTCGCATCAATTCTCAACCGATATATATACCGAAAATATAATTGACCTTGAGAGAATACGGATTAAAATCGAAGTATCATACGCATATGACCTGGGAAAAATTCAGATACAAATTGACAAAAGATCTTCTGGTCTCGCTGATCATCACCTATTTTTTTGTTTCCGTGCCGGAACTCATTTTGCCTGGGCTCATCAGCTCGCACTTCAGCCCCAAATACCTTCTTGTCGCCATCATCGCTTTGGGCTGGTTTTTTTCCTGGCTGGGAGGCAAATCTCCTTCGCAAGAAAATATAAAGTTCAAGGCAATTTCCCGAAATCTGCTCAATATCATCCTTACTCTCGTGACGCTGATGCTGATCCTCAGCCTTTTCAAAATGAAGATCTGGCAGATAATTGTAGTAACCCTCTTTTCAGTGGTATTTTTCATCGCCGGCGAGAATATGCTGATAAGCGAAAACGAAGGAGAATAAAAAATAAAAAAGTTCTTTTAAAGGAGAGAGTCATGACTGACAGGCAAGTAGCCGGTATTTTCTCGCTAGTCTGGGGTTTGGCGCTAATGTCCGCCACCGGATTTATATACACGCAATCGGCCACGTTCTACCGCGCGGATATATTTCCTTATCAGATGGAAGTCTTTTTGGTTCTATATCTGACTTTCGGCTCCATGTTCCATTTATCAATGATTGGCAATAGCCAAATCAAATGGCTCAATGTTTCGGCCGCAGGCATGTCTTTTCTCTTTTTGATTTTTTTTCATACCTATCCGATCCCCCGGAGCGCCTCGGTGAGATATCTTACTGCTCTTCCGGTCACTTTCTGGGCAACGGCATGGATCATCGTCAGCATTGCTGATTATCGCGAGATTTTCGATGATAAAAAATAGCCGGATCATCTCTAAATGGATGCTCCGGCTTTTGATATATCCTGCTAAAAATTTATTCTATGACTGGACCATAGGTTATCCCCACCATTTCTTTGCGCTTGGCTTTGACAGGAGAACTGAATCCCATTTCGCTGATCAGGCTTTTATTTTTAAACATCCTCTTTTTTCCGTTTTCGATGAAATAATATTTCCCGTTATACTTCACCACAGATCCATCCCGAAATGAAAGGTTTCCCGATGTCTTATAGCTTTTCAGTAAATGGCGAGAAACTTTGACGGCAGCCGTGTTCGAAAAGCTGGACTGAAAAACTTGTTTCGACATTTTTTTCTTTACCCCGGCGCTTTCGACATAATAGAAAATCTTGAAATTGGTGGTCAGAATCGCTCCCGCTGAAATATCATTTATCGAGGCTATATTGGCGGCGTCGGCATAAGACGCAACCAGGGAGCCATCGACATTCTGAGCCGAGCTTAAATCGACATACTTCAGCTGATCCTGGGGCAAATCCACTTTTCTTTTCTGATCTCCGCTAATGAAATAATAATTTTCCCCGTTTTTCAAAAATGCTCCAGACCGAAAATCTTTCGCTTCCCCGGCCGGATATTCGTTCCACTTGCTATCGTCAATATCAACGGCTTTTGATGATTCAAATCCGGTTCTGAGAACAGCTTCGCTTCCAATCAGCCTCAAAGACCCGTTTTCAAGCAGAGCCAAATTTCCGCTGACCTTGTTCCTAAACAGGGTTCCTGACGGATAGGCAGGCAAAGCTGATTCTCCGCCGCCGCCCGATGATTCACCCGCCAAGGCATAGGCACTCATTTGAGTTGACGATATTTCAATTACCGGCTGCTTGGCGCTTCCGGAATATCTTTTTCCGGCGATTATTTCAAATGCGCTATCGTCTCCGAAAACTTTATAGGCATAATTTTTATATGTATTGGAATAATTTTCGCCGTTTGCCCTTATCCCGGAAAGATTGCCATAGATATTTTTTCCGGGACAAGCGGTGCTGGCAACATTGCGATGCCCCACTACGGACGCATTCAGATCCTTTTTATAGAATTTTATATCTGATGAAACCTGGATATTGTTATTGGCAGAGAGCCATCCTATCAGTTTCTCAAGAGAAGCAGTTGCTTCGGCGCTCATTTTTTCTTTTTCATAATTTCCCAGAACCGCGATTCCGATCGAGCCCTTGTTATAATTCGTCCCGTTATAATATGAATGTCCGCCAATTACTCCGTTTCCACCATATCGCCCTTCGAATATCGAACCGTCTTTTCCTATTATATAGTTATAACCAATATCGCCCCACTTTCTGGTATAGGAATGATATTTATATATTTTTTTTATCTGCTTCGACGTGGAGCTTTTGTAATTCGTCGCCGTGTGATGGATAATTATCGTTTTTGGGTCTTCGTACTCCGCCGGCCAGATCTTTTTTGTCCGCTTCTCATACGCCGAATTGGACCAGGCCGTGCGAGGATAGATCACGGGAACCGCAGGAGCGGATTGCTTCTTTTCTACCGAACTTGCGCTAGCAAGCGGCATATTTGCTAGAAGCAGAAAAAAGATAACGGCAAAAAACAGGAGTGGTCGCAGATAAAGGGATGTGGCTTTCTTTTTTTGATATTTCATGAAAAAATTTTTCTTTTTTTAATCCACCGGGCCCAGTTTTGTGCTCTCGTCTACGTATTGAAAATTGCAGTCTTCATTGTTTTTTGCCGAAATGGCATGAAAAGCCTCGGGAGAGAGCCCTCCAACCCGGTTTGTCCAGATGGCCGGACCAGATTCAAGAATTGAAGTGACAACTTTTTTCTCGTTGCGATTGTTAGTCACAAGGACCTTTTTCTTTTCATACCAATCTTTTTTGTCTTTATTGGGATTCAGCGCCCTGGTAACTCTTTCCCATTTCCCGCCTTTATATTTATATCCCAGCTTCACGCCATCACCGTCTTCATGAACGGCAGGCGAACTCTTATAGCCCCGCTTCAGCCCCTTCAGCTTATCTCCGCTTTTTGAGGAATACTTTATATATTCGTTTTCAATTTTCACATAACCGGACTTGGGAAAATCTTTAGCTGACTTGAGTAAAAGCGATTTGCCGGCCTTCTCTACCTTCCCTTTCAGTTCGGATTCGGGCTCGATCCAATCCGCGTATCCCCATCGCATATTTACGTAATATTGTTCCTCATTCTTGTCTTTTTTATCAAGCGGACCAAATGCTCCAAAGCCGCCTGCCATTCCGTTCCTGCAGGAATCAGGAGTGTTTGTCATTTCATAATGGCTGCCGGCTGATTGGCCGCTTTTGAGCCATAAATGCTGCTCGAGGGCGATTTTTCCGGATGTTTCCGGGAGGGGATACTTACCCTTAACAACATCGACATTCGTTTCTTCATCGCTCTGATCTTGAGGGGTGCCTTGATCGGCTTGATATTTTTTTACCGCTTTCCGGTATTCCATCCGGCTCACTTTAGGCAAGTACTTGTTCCAGTATACCTGTGGCACGCTATTTCTTTCAAGCATTTGTTGCCACTTTGATTTTTTGGCAGCCAAACAGAAACTCGCCGATAATATCGCGGCTGCTATGAACAAAATGGCTGATAGATATTTCTTATTTGTTTTTTCCAATCCCCTGTTGTGAATTTTTATGACTTCAGCCACGCCAATGTTTCCTTGGCGCATTTTTCCCAGCTGAAATGACCCGCTCTCTCCAGGCCTTTTTTCCGCAAGTCGTTTTTCAGTTTATCATCATTTAGCAAATTTTTCAAAGTATTTGACAATATTTCCGAATTACAAGCCTCGAAAAGCATCCCGCTGTCCCCTACTATTTCGATTAAACTGGAGTTATCGGCTGCTACAACAGGCACTCCACAGGCCATTGCCTCAAGGATGGGCAGCCCGAAACCTTCATAAAGCGAAGGAAGGACAAATGCCTCTGCTCCGGAAATGAGAGAGGGAAGATCTTTGGTTTCAAATTTTCCAATGACGCTTACGCGTTCCCTTTGTTTTGCTTTTTCAATAAAATCCTGATAAAGCCAGCCAAAATCACCGGCGATCACCAGTCCTACATCCTTATGCGTTGCATCACGGCGCAAATATTCAAAAGCATCCAGTAACACATCGAGATTTTTCCGCGGCTGCAGCGCCCCGACATAAATAATATATCTCGAATACGGTATCCGGTATTTGGCTTTAGCATCCTTTATCCGCGCCTCTGAAATATTTTCGTTGAACAGCTCTTTGTTATATCCATGATATATCACCTTTATCTTGTCCTCTTTTATTTTTGGATAAAGTTTCAGAATATCGTTTTTGGTGGAATTGGATATGGCGATTATCCCGTCCGATCTTTTCACGGCATAATCAGTGAAATGATTGAGCCGGCGCAGATCTTTTTTGGGAAAGAACTCGGGGAAAAATTTGAAAGCCAGATCGTGGATGGTCACGAACGTTTTTGTTTTTTTGCTTCGCAAATACGGCAAAGAATGCATCGGCATCCAAAGTACATCCGGCTTGGTTTTTCTTATTTCCCACGCAAAACGGGTCTGAGTCCAAAAAGGAAAATTATGTAATTTTATAATTTTATAATTTTTATATGCGGGAAAAGTGAGTTCCGGATTGAATTCTGCTTTGTGGTATATCAAAAATTGATCCCGATCGTCAGCATCGGGACCAAATTTTTTCAAAATATTATGGATATATATGCGCGTTCCGTCGATCCGTTTGTGGTCCAAATCGGCGGCGTTGATGGCTATATTCATCCTTATTGGACTACCTAAAGATGATTATTGATATATTCTCTGAGATCTTTGCCAATATCTTCCCTGTCGAAGGCATAGGTAAGCAAAGCTTTGAGATAATTCAAGGGATCTCCGGTCGTGAGCCACTCGCCATTTTCTATCTCTTTGGCTAAAAATATCCCGCCTCCTTTGACATAACTTCTGATTGCATCGACGATCCAAAGCTCATTTCCTTTTCCCAAAGCCGTTTTTTTGAGAACATCGACAATTTCCTGGTTCAGAATCATGCGGCCAAAATCAGCCAATTGCGACGGTGCTTCCTTGATGCTCGGTTTTTCAATAATATCCTCGATTTCATTTGAATTTTCTCGAAGCTTCACAATTCCATATCTCACTACATCCTCTTTCGCTACTTTTTGCACGCCTATCATGGGCTTTCCGTTTTTTTCGTAATCCTCGATCATCTGCTTGGTGAAAGAAACTTTTGACTTGACTAGGTCATCACCCCACACGAAGACAAAAGGCTCATCGTCGACAAGACTTGCCGCCGTAAGAACAGGGGTACCGTTTCCATAGGGGCCCTTTTGGCGGACATAAACAAAATTGGCCATTTCTGAAACCCTCTTTATTCTCTCCAAAAGTTCCGTCTTTCCGGCTTTTTCCAAATCATTTTCCAGTGCCCAAGAATTATCAAAGTGATCCTCAAGGGGTTTTTTATCCCATTTCGTAACCAGGATTATGTCTTCGATCCCTCCCTCGACCAACTCTTCAACCACAAGCTGGATGATTGGCTTGTCGACAATTGGAAGCATTTCCTTTGGCATTGCTTTGGTAACCGGCAAAAATCTTGTCCCGGAACCGGCAACAGCAACAATCGCTTTTTTGATTTTCATGAATTTATCGAATGATTATTGATAATTTATTATATAATGTAAAATTTATTGTCGAACAAGGCAAAAGAAGGAAAAATTTATTTCAATTGTTTTTTCGCCAATATTTTCATTTCTTCATTGAACTCGTAAATGGCCTTTTCGATCTGCGGATCAAAAGATTTATAGATCTCTTTTTCTTTTACGATTCGGCTGGCCTCGAGAAGAGTATCGAAAGTTCCGGCATCAAGCCACTCCCCATTTACCTGACTGACTTGCAGTTCGCCTTTTTCAAGATAAAAATTCATAAGGTCGGTTATCTCGATCTCTCCGCGTTCCGAAGGCTTGGATTTTTTAGCCGCTTCGCTTACCCGGCTGTCAAAAACATAGAGGCCCGGAATAGCGTAATCGCTAATCCATTCTTTCGGCTTTTCCACGATCTGGACGGCTTTGCCACCTTCATCGAATTTGACAACGCCGTACCTTTCCGGATCGGGAACTTTTTTTGCGAAAACATGACCGCCGGAACGAAAACCGCGGATGGTATCCGAAAAATCGTCTTCGAAGATATTGTCTCCCAATATCATCGTTACATTATCATTATCGATAAAATCTTCCCCCAAAACAAAAGCTTCCGCCAAGCCTCTCGGAGCGCTTTGGACTTTGAAGTCGAGGCGCACGTCGTGCCGGTCGAAAATCGGACCCAAGAGGTTCAGGAATTGCCCTGCATCTCTCGGAGCTATGATGATGAGAATTTCCTTCACGCCGGCTTTGACCAATGTGTTGAGCGGATAGAAGATCATCTGCTTGTCGTAAACCGGCAAAAGCTGTTTCGAGGTCGTATGCGTTAGCGGGAAAAGCCTCGTTGCCGTCCCTCCGGCGAGAATGATGCCTTTCATTTTCTTCTCCTTTTTCATACTGCTAGAAATTATAGTTATTATCCAAATATTCCTTGAGCGCTTCCTGATATGTTCTCAAGGGCTTAAGCTTCGTATTGAGAAGAACCGACGACTTCGGTCTTTTCGCCGGACGCGGAAATTCCGATGCGGGGACGGGAATAACCTCGATTTCGATTTTAGCCATCCTGAAAAGCTCGCAAGCCGCTTCATACCAGGTACAGGCGCCTTCATTGACTACGTGGTATATGCCGAAGGGGATTTTTTCTTCGATCATATTTTTTGTCTCCAGCGCAAGATCGGGAGCATAGGTAAAGCAGCTTTTCTCCTCATCTACGATTTTGAGAAGACTATTGTCTTTTGAAAGCTCAATCATTGTATCGAAGAAGCTGCGCTTGGACATTTTGGAATTTCCGGGCCTGCCAAAAAGCTTCGAGGTCCGGACTAGATAATACTTTTCCGAATTTTTTTTCACTTCCTCCTCGCCGAGCAATTTTGACCGTCCGTAATTGCTGATTGGAGCGGGCCGGTCTTCCTCGGTATATTCGCCTTTTTCTCCGTCAAAGATATAATCGCTGACATAATGGACGAAAGAAATGTCTTTTTCCTTGCATATCTTGGCCAGGGTTCCCGGAGCATATCCATTGATCTTTTTGGCCAACTCGAATTCGATTTCATCCGTTTCGCACTTATCAACGGCATTATAACCGGTAGCGTTTATCACAACCGACGGATCGATCTTTTCTACCTTCTCGCGCAAACTTTCTTCTGATGTAATATCAATGTCTTCTTTGTCATAGGCAAAAACATTCCAGTTGATATCCTCTTCGAATGTTTTCACCAGATCCTGCCCAAGCATCCCGTGAGCACCGATGATTAGCACGCGATTTATCATTATTCTTTTATATTATTGATTATGTTTTCAATATATTCCTTGGCTTCAAGCTGTTTTCTAAACGGGTTTTCAAGCTCTATTGATATTATGTCGGAAAAATATTTTTTCGGGAAATCCTTAAGATAATCCAATTCGGAAAGATCAGTCAGCATATGAGTATCAAATACTTCCAGACCTCTCCAACTATATGATTTTTTAACGACTCCGGAAATATGATTGCATCTGATCGGATATTTTTCTATTAATTCGACGTGTCTTTTGTGATTTTCCGGAAACAACAGATACTCACTCCTTAAGTGTGCCATATCTAAACAAACACCGGAAACCTTATGTTTTTCGAACATTTCTTTGCTGAATAGAATACTACCAACACCGTGATACAGATTTTCGATGTAAATTATTGCTTGAAATTTTAGGCTTCTTTCAAGAAAATCATATGCTTCCGTGGTAGGATGGATATTAAAAGCCCGAGTGTTGTATTTTTCAAAGAGATATTTCAATTCATCTTCTTTAGTATCTTCACCGCGAAGATGGACATGCGGTACCCATTCGAGTCCTGTTTTTTCGAGCAATGAATATAATTCTTGGCGCTCTTCCGGCGCGAGACAGGTCGGAAAAAGAGAGACTTCTTTGATTCCCAGCTCGTCGATCTCCCTCACTTTTTCCCGCCAATCCGAACCGGGCGTGGTTGTGAGTCCCAAAAACACTTTCCTATTTTCCATACTGCTTTTCGTAATATTTGAGATATTCCCCGCTTTTTATTTTTTTCCACCAATCCGGATTGCTTTTGTACCATTCAACCGTTTTTTTCATCCCCTCCTCGAAATCCGTTTCTGGCTCCCATCCGAGATCCTTTTTTATTTTCGAAAAATTAATGGCGTATCTCCTGTCGTGCCCCGGGCGGTCTTTTACGTATTCGATCAAATCCTGCCCTTTTCCAAGCAGTTCCAGAATTTTTTTTGTTATTTCAATATTCGGCTTTTCCGTGTTTCCGCCAATGCAGTATGTCTCGCCTATTTTTCCTTTTTGGATTATGGTTTCAATCGCGTTGCAATGGTCTTCGACATAGAGCCAATCCCGGACCTGCATGCCATCTCCATATACCGGAACTTTTTTGTCTTCCAATATATTTGTGATAAAAAGACCATGCAGTTTTTCCGGAAATTGGAAAGGGCCATAATTGTTGGAGCAGTTCGAAATCGTGACCGGCAGGCCGTAGGTATGAAAATATGCCATCACCAAATGATCAGCCGCCGCTTTTGAGGCGCTATAAGGGCTCCTGGGAGCGTAGGGCGTCTTTTCATTGAAGGCGGGATCATTGGCGCCCAGATGGCCGAAAACCTCGTCCGTGGAAACATGATGGAATCTTTTGAGGCCGCTGTTTTTTGCCGCCTCAAGCAGGTTATGCGTTCCAAGTACGTTGGTATGGATAAAAGCGGCGCTATCGAGAATGGAGCGGTCGACATGGGATTCAGCGGCGAAGTTCACGACGATATCGATATCTTTCATAAGATCGTTCGCCAAATCTTTGTCAGCAATGTCGCCTTTCGCAAATTTATAGTTTGGATTCCTTTCGATATCTTTCAGGTTTTCCAGATTCCCCGCGTAGGTCAAAAGGTCGAGATTGGCGATCTCATAATCCGGATATTTTTTGAGCATGTAGCGGATAAAGTTCGAACCGATGAACCCCGCTCCGCCCGTCACAAGAATTTTTTGAGATATTTTTTTCATAGATATAATATGTCGAAAGTCGGATGGTGATGGGTGAACCCCGCTCCGCCAGTGACCAGAATTTTCATATTAGAATGGACTGTTGAAATTCTTAAAATATTGCAACTTGCTGTCTTTTTCCGACAAAACCGGGTCTTTGACCGGCCAATCAATGGCAAGATCCGAATCGTTCCAGATGAGGCCAGAGTCTGATTCAGGAGCATAGAAGCTGTCCACCTTATACATAAACTCAGTGTTGTCTTCGAGCGTGACGAAGGCATGGGCAAATCCGCGAGGAACAAAGAGCATCTGGAAATTTTCCGCTGAAAGCTCAAATCCTTCCCACTTCCCGTAGGTTTCGGAATTTTTGCGGATATCGACAATTACGTCATAGACAGATCCTTTTGTAACGCGCACCAATTTCGCTTGTTCGTTTGGCGGATTTTGAAAATGCAGCCCTCGCAGAACCCCCTTTTTCACCGAAAGCGAATAGTTGTCCTGCACGAAATCAGCCCTGATTCCCTGCTCTTCAAACATTTTTTTGGAATAAAACTCAAGAAAAAAACCCCTCTCGTCGCGAAAGACCTTGGGCTTTATGAGATAAGCGTCTTTTAGCGTGGTTTTGATAAATTCCATGTCTAATTATATTAAAACAGTATTGGATAAAAATCAAAGCCGGTTATCAACAGTTGGATATAAAAAAGGCCCCGGTTTCCCGACACCTATTGGATGTTTGAAACGAAACTTTGAAAAAATTATGCCTGGCTCATTAGCACACAAAGGAGGCCGTGGATAATTTCGTCACGCTGATTGCAAAGATACTCCGGATCAAAACCTGACTCAATATTCAGCCGCCTTTCGACGAAATATTCCTTCATTCCCTCCCGCACATGATCAGCTTTTTCCTCAAAGCCTTTATGCCGCGCGTAAGCAATCACTTCCGGCACGCTATTTCCGTTCAAGTTAATTGGAGCCATGCTGCCTTTCCTCCTATCTGAAATTTTTCTCTTTTATATTTTATTTTTTAATTTCTTTATAGCTCTCCCCTCATCAATTTATTCAGCCTCTCCTTTACTTCCTCATCTGTTGGCTCGCTAAAGTTAGAGATTGAAGTTTCTTCATCGGTGATAGGAAGGTTGTCCGGCGCGATATTTTTCATATCGCGTGGAGTGATGATCGGTTCTGGTGCGAATTTTTTTCTTGAGACTTCCGGCATAAGCGGAAGATTTATTTCGGAATCTTTCGGTTTTTCAAATTGGATTTCCGGAGCGATTATCGGCTGATCTTTTTCAACGGCGCTTGAAGAAACCTCGTCCCGCCAATCTGAAACTCGAATCGATCCCGCCAATAGCCAGTAAATAAGATAAAGCACAAATCCGATAAAAAATCCCCAGGCAACATTGCTTGTCGCCTCTGATCGGATTGATTTCACAGAAACTTCCGGATCACTAATCAGAAGGTATTTGAACGGCCCGCCATCATAGAGATCGCGCGCGTAGCTCGATATTTTTTCCGGAAAAGTCACGATTATATCTTCGGCTGATTGGACGCCTTCATCATTAGTCAAAAATATAACCGCCACCGCTGAAGAATTTTCCACCGGTTCGGCCCTGTCAAAATTAACCGCATTTTCTCCCAGAATATTTTCCCTGAAACTTGGGCTGTTTATCATCTCAACAGTATTGCCGGCTTCTAGATAAAGATTCTGTCCCGCAGTAACAGATGTCCCGGAAGGAACAATCACAATTTTTCCCGTCACTTGGGATACTTTCGGCAGAAGCATCGAATAGGCAAAAGCCACCGCCGCAAATATCGCGCCGATGGCAATCGCCCATATGATCAGATTTTTTGCGGAGTTTTTTGAATTTGCCATTACACTTTTATTTCTAAATAAATTATGGAATTGTTTTATGAGCCTGAGATCCGGCGAGAATCAAAAACCTGATGAGCGGATTTCATGGGAATGGCTGAGCTGTTTTTTTCATCAAATGCTTCAAGATAAACGGTCTCAATATCTCGGACAATATTTTCCCAGTTATATTTTTCTTTCACCATTTGGCAGGCTTTTTCTCCCATCAATTTGGCTTTTGCCGGATTGTTGAACATATATTCCAGCTTATTCATAAGGTCGAACAGATCGCCGACCTGAAACACCTTCCCGTGCTCAGCAACCGCATAAAGATTTTCCGGAATATCGCTGACAAGCGGAGCCAGCCCCATTCCCATCGATTCGAGAAGCGCCAGTGACAACCCTTCCGCCCTTGAAGGCTGGGCGTAAAAAGCCGCGTTCTTATAGAGAGCCGTTAGCTTTTCGCCTCTTTGCACTCCGGCAAGAATGATGTCCTTGCGGCCGCGGATCTGCGCCTTTATTTCCCTCACGTAGCGATCCGTGTAACTGCCTCCCCCAGCAATTACCAGCTTATAATCGCTTTTGATTCTGCGAAGCGCCTTGAGGTTGATGAAAGCCTGGATCAGGGTATGAATCTCTTTATGCTCGACTAGCCGGGCTACCGTAAATACATATTCCCCTTTTTTTAGGTTCCAATTAGGAAAAACTTTGAGTGACGCCGCTTTTCCGAAGATGGTAACCCCATTGGGAATAATAACTGAATCACGGTTATAATTTTTGAGCCCGTATTGCCTCAGTATCTCCGTCACGGAGATTATCCTATCAGGAATCTTGTGGGTCATCCACTCGCCAAACCGCAGATATGCCTTGGCGAAAAATCCCCACTTGGCATGAAAATAGTCCTGAGTCTGGTAGGTGGATATGATCGCCGTCTTTTTCGAAAACAGCTTCGGGATGAACGACAAAGAAGACGGTCCCAGTGAATGATAGTGGATTGCGTCATAGTTCTGGAAAATAGCGTGGACAGACGCCAGAAAAGTATGCGTGATCGCGTCCAAATGCTTTGTCTGGATGGTGGGCAAATGGATGATCTTCACACCCTTATAATTCTTGATACTCTTGGGAGTATAATAAGTCCTGACGTATACGGATACATCATGTCCTCGTTTTGCCATTCTTACCGCTACTTCATCGACGTATCTTTCTACTCCGCCGATTTTGGCCGGTATTCCTTTTTGTCCGATATAAGCAATACGCATAGTTTTTCCCTAGTAAATTATTTCTCGTAATTAGATCTTACTTTTTCCCTTATGGATTGACGTAGAAATCTTGTTCGTTCGATTTATTCGATCCATCAACCACATAAACTGAATATGTTTTGTCCTTTTCGACATTGGGAACAATCACATATAATTTCTTGCTGCTCCTTTTGTATATATGGGCAGTTGTGTCTCCGAATTTCACCGTGCTGTTTGAAGTGAAATTCTGCCCTGTGACCAAAAGCTTGTCGCCCGTATTCCCGGAATACATTTTCCCGTCATTTATCCTTTTTATCTGCCAAAGCTCCGGCCCGCTTCTTTTCACGAAAAACTTTTGGGATCTTGAGCAATCATCATGGCTTTTGCAAACACGCACTTTATGTGTCTTTGTCACCGCGATATCCGGAACCCGGATGACGATTTTCTTTTTTCCCCAGCTGACGATTTCGGCTTTTGTATAGTCGTCAAAAATTACTTTTCCGCCTTCTTTTCCAAAATTTCTGCCGGTTATTTTTACTTTTTCCCCTACAGCCCCCTTATATTTTGAAAGCTTATAGAGCACCGGATCACTTCCGGCAAACGCGGTCGAGGCCACCAGCATTCCGCCGGCAACCAGGAAAGGAACGATTTTTTTAGCGATTTTCATAGGCTTAAATTAAGGCTTAAATTGACTAAATAGTCTAGCAAAAAACCCGAAAAATGTCAATAACCCCCTGCTGGTACTTCTCCGGACTGAATCGCTCTGTACCAAAATCATAATCCTCATCGGTATTTCCCTGCATTTCTTCGATTTTGGCTTTTAGCTGATTCTTTTTTTCCGCCAAAAAGCCATTCTTTCCGTTCTGAATTATTTCGCCGAACGCGCCCGTCCGATAACCGACAAAAGGCTTTTTATTGGCGATAGCTTCAAGAGCAATCAGACCGAACGTTTCAGGAAGCTTTGAGGCAGAGACAATGAATCGGGCATTTTGGATCAGGGCTTCTATTTCATCCGGGGAGCGGAAACCGACATATCTTATGTTGCGCGAATCAGGAATGGCAATATTTTCATCTTTCGCTCCGGCCAAAACCAAATTTGTCGGCATATCCTTGAAAATCTCAATCAATTCATCAGCGCCTTTTTCCCTTGAAACCCGTCCGATATAGAGGGCATAAGGAACTCCGAATTTCTTTTCGGAAATATTTTTTTCTTTCGCTTTAATAAAATGCGGCAGGACAGAAATTTTATCTTCGGGAAATCCGGCTTTCATCAGAATATCTTTCACGAAATTGCTCGGCGCTATGTATCTGTCTATATTTTTGTCATAAACCTTGAGCCAGCGGTGGAGATAAAGTTCCAAAACGCAAACCAGGCTTTTGAGATATGAATTTTTCACGCACTTTTTTGTGAAGCAATGCCAGTATTTTCCAGAAACACATTTCACGCAGTACGGTTTTTTGCCAGATTCACAGTTCAGAAGATAATTCGGACAAATCAGCTTCCAATCATGAACCGTCATAACAACCGGAATTCCCCGCCTTTTTATTTCCGGCAGAATGGATGGAGAAATTTGATGGTAGATGTTGTGGATATGGACTACTTCCGGCTGAAATTCATCCAGCAGTTTTCCGATTTTGCGGCTGGCTTCGAAGGACCAGAATATCCTGAGCGCTCCCTTGATTTTATTGATCATGTTTCCGTTTTCATAATCCACGCGGCTGACAAAATATTTTGACCATTCGGAAGAGACATTTTTCGGATGATCCATCGCGAAAACCGCTACTTCATTCCCGTTTCTTTGAAGCAAATTTATAAGATCCACGAAGTGCTTATCCGCCCCGCCCCGAACATGGTTAAATTTATTGATTTCCAGGATACGCATATTTTTCTAGGATTCAATTTTACGGCTTATGCTGAGCGCCGCTAGTCCCCCCAAAATCATCCAGAAGAAAATTCCAAGCAGATTCGTTTCAAGATAGGTCTGAAAAAGAAACGCGATCAGATAGTTCAGAAATATGGCCAAAAAAGCAATTTTTAGGAAATTATATTCAGGCGTTTCAGCCGCGGAGGGTTTCTTGATTAGAGGAATCGCAAGCATCCAGATAATGAACGCGAAGAGGACCGCGCTCCATATTCCCATTTGAATAAAGATAGTAAGAAGGGAATTGTGAATATTCCGGACCTCAACGAAATCCTTGTATTTCGTGCCTATCTCAACTGAAACTTTTTTTCCATAGCCAAGGCCGAAAATCATGTTGTCTTTATATTCCCGCCAGGTGCTTTGCCAAACCGACTTGCGCCAATTGAGGCTTTCGTCGGAACTGACTTGAACCGTTGAGACAAAGCGCTTTCCGGCTATTCCTGTCGCGCTCGCGAATGTCTTCGAGAGATTGGAAGTAGGAAAAAGGAAAGAAATATACGACAAGAAGATAAGCGCGACAATTCCGATCAAGGCATAATGGAAAATAATCTTTTTGAGGCGATCCTTATTTTCTTTGGGAAGCATCCAATATATGAAGATTATTGAGATGAAAAGGCTTATCCAGATATGGCGCATCAAAGATCCAAGGATTCCAATGCTCCAGACCGGAATCAGAACCAGCAAGGAATTGCGCAATGATTTGCTTTTGTATTTTGGAAATGCCAGCCAGACCAGCGAAACAAGTGCGGCCATCGAAAGATAAAAAGCGTGAGGGAAGGCCAGGATCCTCGTTCCGGGAGTGGAAAGAGGAGTGAATTCGGTCCAAAGACCTTCACCCCGAACAAGTCCGATCGCGATGAAGATTATGATCGCAATGGCTCCGGCAAAGAAAAATTTCAAAAGGTCGGCCAGCTTCCTGCGGTCATTGAATAAAAACAACATCGCGAAATAAAAGAATCCGTAAAAAGCATAATTTTTCATCGTACTGAAAGATACGGAAAAATCAGCCTGGAGAAAATACGCGCTGAAAAGGAAGTAGGCCGCGCTGGCAAGAATGAATATCGCAACCAGATAATCAACAACCCTCAACCTCGAGAACATCCGCTTAGAAAAAGCTGTGATGAGCGTACCGATGATTATTCCGGCGAATATGATATCAAGCGGATATATCTTATATTCCGCGCGATTGAAATATATCGGCACGAGAGTGAAAAATCTTTCGAATACGACTGTCAAAAAAACAACAGCATATACTCCGCTCCGCGGATAAAATACCGATAGGACGAATCCGAAAAGAGAAGCGAAAATAAAGATTGGCAGACTGTAACCGACTATGAAATTCGAGAAGATAAAAAGCGAAACCGCCGCAATTATGAAAATAGCGGAAACTTTATCAGTATAATCGGAATTTACCTTGACTAATGTTGAATCGTTCATTTGTGATATTTATTAAAATTCTTTCGAAGTTTCACGGAAACGAATCTTATTCGCATCTGCAAAACTTCGCCCCTCCAAAAACGAACATTGCCGTTTAGGAGGGGGCTGGGTATCAATGAGGCGACAGATCAATCCGAGATTTTAGTTTTGCGCCATCCGGAGTCACTTTGAATTTCCAGGTGGTAAAATTATCATCAAAAATGACGACGGCCTCGGGGATATTGTTTATGCAAAACTTTATCCTGTATTCGTCATTCCCCAATGACTCAGCTTCCGTTTGGACTTTCTGAATGACGCCGGCCACGTTGGTCACATGGACGCTAAATTCTTGCCCGGCAGAACCAGCAGCTCTTACAATGAAGTCAGCATATACCACACCTTCGCTTTCCCCTGTAATATTCGGGGGCGATGTGCCAACCCAGCCCGGAGTAATTTCGAGAATCACACGGGCTTCGGCCTGAGCCGTGCCGAGCGACAAGACAATCAACCCACCGCTTAGTAACGCCAAAATTTTTTTAAACATTTTCTCCCTCCTGAGAGCTCTAGGAGACTTTTTAGTCTCCCGGAAAATGGGCTTCAGGAAGCGCATTTTTCGAGAAACTACCTGTTCGTTTAACCGATAATATTAGCATATAAAATATTTTTTGTCAATAGGAGGACGGAGGTATTTATAGGCTTTATATAAAGCCTAATTACCTTCTGTAAGTCTCAAAACTTGCCATTTTTACCTATTGTCTTTATGATAAGATATCAAAATAAAGGAGGGTGAGGATGAAGATATTTTATGTTTTGTTATGTTTTATTGTTCTTTTAGCTGCTTCGACCCTCCGCTGTGAAACATCCAGAGAGTTTTGGAAGGGAAAAGTCATTTTCGTTAATCAATACGACCAGGAGATAATCGCCTATCAGGACGGCAAGGAACAAAAGCGTTTCCCAGCTCTCACAGGAGACGCCTTATTCAAGACTCAGCAGGGGATTTATCGCGTGGAGCGCAAGGATCCGATGTATTGGTCAAAAAAATACGCAACACCTATGCCCTACTCCCTGTTCTTTATCTGGAATGACCAGGCCAGAATGGCAATTCACGCCGGGATCGTTCCACCAAACAAGGCAGTTGCCCGCCAGAAAGCCACTCATGGCTGCGTGCATGCAAGGAACAATGACGCGAAATGGCTATTCGATTGGGCGGAAGAATTTTCAACAAAAGTTATAATCTACGGAGATCGATCCAAAGATTAGAGAGCCTCGACGTTTCATCGGGGCTTATTTTATATAATATTGCCAATCCGACTCAAGAATTATACGCCATATTGCTCAAAGAAATTAAGCATAATTATACGGCCGTGTTTTAATGCTTGTTTTTTATAAATTTTTCTCAGTATGGCTGGGCGTAGTTAGCTTAACTTTTTTCCAAAAAAAGAACCGCGCCAGAGACACAACCCATTCGGGTCATGCTCCAGCACGGTTCGGCGAGTGCCCCCAGCTCCTGTTAGGGGCTTGATCCGGGATTATTACTTCCCGGGAAAAAGGTACTTGCAGCGGACGATGCCGCTGGCATCTTTCCAGCTAGTGTCGGTGACCAGGCTGCCGCCGGGCTTGGTGCCGGGGGTGACCAACTGCCAGTTGGTGCCCTGGGGACCACTCCAGGTGAAGTTGAAACCGTCGCCGGGGTTCAGCTTGAACGAATGGACGGCACCGAGCTTTTGCTCGGGGGCGCCCAACGAGTCGTTCCAGACGTAGACCTGCACCAGCTTCCCGTTAGGGATGTTGGGGATGGTCACATTGCCCTGGGCATCAGCCGTGGGCACCACGCTGGCATCGAGGGCCTTGGCATTGGCGATGGCAGCAAAGCAGAACATCAGAGTAAACAGAACGGCAAACACTTTCAGAGTCTTCATGATATTTCCCTCTCTTTTCTTTTTTTCCCATTTTCAGGGTTTTTTTGTTTTATTGCAAATTTTTGAGCAAAGGCCGGTTACTTTCCCACGATGCGGAATAAGCTCCGGCCGAAACTCGTTACATTGCGTTAGGTACTGCCGCCGTTTGATGGCCATCAGCAGGCGACAGTTTGGCTTGCGGCTTCTCGGGAAGCTGGATCGGCGTTTCTGGTTTTTCTACCGGACACCGCTTCCTCAGCTCCTTTTTTTTCGGCCGCTTCTTCTTTATCTTGACCGGCGGCGTTTCCACCACCGGCGGAGGAGGTACGATCTTGGGCGCGATCGGAGCAGCCACTTGTGCCGCCACAGGTGCGGCTTTTGGGGTATAGGAATCCCATGGAACCTCGTAGATCCCGAACTCGGCCTCAAGCTCCTTCAGCTTCATGTACACCCGGTAAGTATCGGCCCATCCGGTGTGATACATTCCCTTTTTGAAGGGGAAATAGCTGAAACGATACCCAAGGCCATCCATGACCTCGACCTGGACTCCCAGGCCGCCCCCCTTCGGCTCATCGCCGTCCCGCGAGAAAAAATGCAGGAACTGAGGGCCGACTGATATCTTGGCGATATCATAGGGAGTGCGGTACAGGACCGGGAACAGCCACGCCAACAGTGAATCGTTGGTCTTGGCCAGCACTCCGATCTTGGCACCGTCGAGCATGGATCCGTATTTTCCGTCTTTGCCGAGCTTCACTCCATGCCACCAAAGCTCGGTTTGCCACTCGAACATCCATGGATGGCGCCGGTCGCTGTGAGAACGGCCTTTGTCGACTTGCTCGTATCCGTACCATACGGCAAAGCGATTGTCGGTACCGCCCCACTTATGGCTGGTAACCAACTCAGCCGTAGCACCAACTCCGAGGAAATGTCCCCGCCCCTTATAACCGCTGGAAGTGCAGTACTTCCAGTAATCGATCTTGTGGGACGGCCCCCAATGCAATGTGGCGTTTGGCGCCACCTCTCCGCCGAAAAGGTGGAGATAGGAGTTGCTGAAAGCATACTCCGTATTGATCGAGGGGCTGCGGAACATTCCGGCTCCGCTCGGCCATTCCGCCCGTTTGGCTTCCAGCCAGAACCCGGGCCAGTCATAGGTCTGCGGATAAGTCGGCGAACTCGGACTGATCTTGGACAGGATCTCCCCCACTTCCACTTGGCCCGCATTCTGTCGGCCTGCAGAGGAAACACTGAATTCACCAACCTTGCCTTTCCCGCTTTTCCCTAACTGCGCAAAGGCAGTAGCGGTGAGGGCTTTGCCAGATTCGTAAAATTTCTGGTCGCACTCAAAGCGATCTTGTCCGCCCTTCAGGGTGGATAGGCACGGGATGTTGTGTCTGGTGTCGATGAAAGCGGTAAGACCCGCCACACCGACATTCATGGCCGCTCCAACTGGAGACGGCGGAATCCCAATGGCCAACCCGCCATTGTTTGCGAACCGCTGATGCCAGCGCACAAGACTGGGCTTAGCATACAGCTTTTTGAACACAGGGATGTCCACTGGGGTGTAGCGAACGCCGTCGGGCGACGCAACCTTCGTGAATCCCAGCCTTTTCGGAATCTGCTCGGCTTCAGTGGGAGTCACGACTGCATGCTCCCGGCTTTCCAGATCCGCGCCATAAGTTTCGGCAACCAATGCCATATGCGACGGATCGCGCTCGAGCCACATGCCGCCAGAAAGCTTTTCCCACCTGGCTGAACCGGGATTCCAGATCGCCAGCTCTCCCCTCTTTCTGCTGAAAAACGAATTGTTATACCAGCGGTCAGAGGCAATCAGCTTCGAGCCAGGCTCAACCTGCTCTTCAAAAACGATTACGGCAGGCTGCTGGCCGTTCTTGCTGTCAGGACCGGCAGGGGTGATCTTACCACGAACGATTTTACCAGACTCCTGGTTAACGGCTACTACGCCCCAGGTTGCCCCCTTCGAAAATTTCGGGAGCGACGCGGGCATAACCGCTGTCGTTACAGTAGCTTTTCCTGCGGGCCGTTTTAAGCTATAAGCGTCTTTCGGCTGAGTGATCAACGGAGACTTCCAATAACGACCGCCTTCTTCGGGGGTCGTATTGTCGCTGCGATGATAGACAGACGTTTCAACCACTTCCTCACGAAACATTCCGGACTGCTGGCAGTAATAACTGCGTTTTTCAATCTTCTTCACCGGAGCTTTCCGGTTGATATTCTCGTTACTCGGTACTACGCGGACTTCTTGCAGCTTCTTCGGTTCAGGCATTTGAGCTTCGCTCTGCACCGATGAAGAGCATTTGTACCATCCCGGTTCTGAGCCCGGGATCGGCTCGGCGCACTTGGCGCTGTTGCCGGTAAGCAACAGCCCCAGCATTAAAGCGCCGGATAATACTGCTGCTTTTAGGATCTTCATGGCGAACCTCCTTATAGTATTTCAATCGTTCAGAGATAATTTATTTTGATCCCGCAATAGCGGGAACTATTCATTTTTCAAAAAACATATATTAACCCTGTTAAATTCCGCAAAGCGGAAATTTTTCAGAGAAAAATTATTTATACAGGGTAAACCTCATTTATGAGGATTGAATGGCCCGGAAAATATTCCGGACCGGCAATCATCACAAAATAATTATCTATCTTTGGACGGGAGAAACGATTTCTCCGGTCTCGGCGTCGATTGTGTTCCCGAGATCATCTTCCGTCACTGCCTGGTTCCATATATCTTTCTCATCTGATCTACCACTTTCTAATTTTTCCTGATCGATGAGATTTTTGTAAAATGAGATGATGAAAACAAGCAATGCTCCTATGAGGAATGACGCTACGACGATGAAAACAAGCATATTCATTCCGGGATTATTTTTGATCAGTGGCGCGTTAATCATGCGCACTTCAATTTTCTGGTTTTCGCTGAAAAACAGATTGTTGTTTTCAGCCAGGACGCTGGCAATCGTTTTCGAAAGTCTTTCAACCTGGCCCTTGTCATTCGCCAGAGCTTTGAGGTGGATCATTCCCAATTCAACGTTGATTGAGGTTTGAACCATCTTTCCCCAGGCTTTCATGCGATCTTCCCTATCAATCGGCAGCATTTTCGAAAGTTCCGGATTTCCTTCAATGACCTTGTTGAGAAAAGTCTCCGTATAGACGCTTTCTGAAAGAAGTTTTGAAAAATGCTCCGTAGATTTGGCAAGCGTATAGGAATCGACGAAATTCTCTTGATTTTGAATGACAAGAACGTCGAAATTGGACTGATACCGCGGAGCAAGAAGCATAATTCCCCAAAACGAAATCGCCGCAAGCAATAGGCCGACAAGTATCATTAAACCTATTTTTCTCGATAAAATGGACCTAAATTGAGAATAATTCATAACAATGCCTTATTAATAAACCAACAGACTAGTATACACGATTCCAAGCAAATTGTCAAGTGGCCCAGTCGAGGCCTAGAGACTGAACATTTTGTCTTCAAGCAGCACTTCATTCGCCTCAACAACGGATCCGTCCGATTTTTTCACCGAAATGCTTATTGGCAATTCGCCTGATCCTGACTGTTTCTGAACAAACAGCCTATAGTTATCGTTTCTGATGTTTTCCGGAAGATTATATCTCAGAATAATCGTATCTTCCTTTCCGATTTCAATATAGACCGGAACGCCAAAAACTTTTTTTCCTAATTCATCCCCAAAGCGAAGCTGGTCATAAGGGATGCTTGAATTTTCCAGCCAGGCATTCTCTGGGACAAAAACTCTCAGCCAGTCGTTATAATTGGTCGTCATCCAGTCGCGTGTACGACAAGTGTGATTATAGGTAACGGACAGAACCGCTTGGGGGTTTTTGGCATTCAAATCAACTTCGTACTTTAATTTGCGCTTTATGCATAGATCGCTTTTAAGCGAATTCAAATTCGCATCAACAATCATAAGATAATCACCATTGAATTCCTTGACTTCGCCTGCCCAGCCAATTTCCACCACCTCAGACTGCAGGTTTTCATCCTTGAAAAACATCTGGATATTCTTTTGCTTGAGATTTTCCTCTATTTTTTTCGCCAGCTCCATCTGCTGGGAAAGATTGAAATTATGCATTTTTTCTATCAAAACCGCAGCCATATCCTTCATCACGCTTTTGCGCTGCCCTTTTTCGATCCCCTGTTCCTGATATCCTTTTTCCACCTGGTATTCAAGCTGGAGAATGGCCGTTTCATCGTTATATTCACCGGGATAATCGGCAATTTTGACCGGTCCCGTTATTTCAAGGATAGAATTGAGGACTTTGGTGTTTATGGCAAACACTCCGTCAAAATTTTCACCGCCTTGTCCCAGTTTATAGAAATATTCCGCTTTTTCAGCGTTCATGCGAAAATCAGGCGACCAGTTGGAATCGCGCATCTGCCAGCTTTTTATATGAAGCATTTCCGCCATAGGATACGGAGGCTCTTCCGTTTGAGGAACGCGTCCGTCAAAAACACCCGTATCATGGATTTGAACGTCGCTCACTTTTCCATTTTTGGTTTTCAGTATTCCGAATGACCCGATAAAACCGCCACCCGGGCGAAGTTCCATATCATTTTGAAAAAGCAGCAGAAATGTTTTTTCACTGTCGAATCCGCCGGCTTTGTCGTATATATCGGCCAAAACCGTAAGTTCATTCTTTCTTTCGCTTCCCACCGGCAAAAGACCCGTGAGAGGCTTCAGGTTTTGGACATTCTTATTCCTGATTTGCAAAAAAACATACCACGAAAAAAGCAGAAATGCCGAAACAAGCCAGAATGAAAACCAAAACTTCCAGCCTGGTTTTCGGCGAGAATGGGATTTTTTATTTATTTGCTTGATTTCTTCAGAAGATACGTTTTCTTTCTCTTGGGCCATTTTTGTAATAAAAATGATTATATTTTCTTGATACGAAATACACAATCCTATTCATTTCGACCCTAAAAGCTAGCACAAAACAAGCCTATTTGTCAAGTGCTGGATTTATGGCTTATTTTTTTATTTCTTGGCAGTTGAGCTGGAAAATCGCATCCAGCGGCACTTGACAGACTTTTTGAATCTGCTAGCTTATAGATAGGGATCTGCGGTACCTGGCGCTTGAAAACGGGCAGCTGCCCATCATAACCCATAACCGAAGGTACGGCCACCTGGCAATGACCTGGAACTCCTGGAAGGCAACGACCATTTTTCAACCCGACATCACCTTGACCGACAACCTGGCTGGCAACGCGCAGAAGCACGCTCCAGATCCGCAGATCCCAACCATTTTGTACCTTTTGTAAAGCAATACTTGCCGAAAGTTTGATAGAAATCTTCAAAATCAACAACCGTCGTGAAGACCATATCACTTTCCGCAAGCCTCTCCAGCCTCATGCCACGCATGAGGTTTTTTTATTTTATGAAATTCATCTTCGAAATATAACGCTTTATATAAGGCATTTTCTGCTTTGAATATTTTGGTATATTGACAATCCTGATCCTTTCTGCTATACTTTCCGCACAATATTTGAAAAGCGGCAATGACCGCGAGAGTGACCAGTTTTCTTCAAAAACCATCCACACACAACCAGGAGGTGCTCCATGCACGACGTTTTCCACCCCGTTAGTATCGGCCGGCCGGCGGATTTTTCGAAGACAATGACCAGCAAAGCCATCGCCCCCGGCGAACCCGACACTCTGCCCCTCTGCGCCGGCGCCCCCATCGGCGGCTGACGCCCCTTGGGCTGCGGCTCGCCACATCGCGTGGTGAGCATCGCACTCCTGAAAAAATCGGCGGCCTTTAACTAGGCTGCCTGGCCCCAGAGGAGGATCCTCATGGCCATCGCCACCCGGCGGATTTTCGACCCCGGCTAGTTCGGCCGGCTGGTTGAATCAGAAGCGAATTGCTTCTGACAAAAAACTTCGCGCGAGAGGACGGTCCTGGACCATCGCCGCGGCCGCTGAAACGGACGGGTACTGGTGCCCGTGCCGTTCGGGGGATTCCCTGCCAAGAATTTGCTTAACGCAAAGGCGCGGAAGACCCGCTGGCCGCCGCCACTTCCGGGGACGCATCGGGGGAATTATCAGTAAAGATGGCTCCTACGCCCCCCCTTGGTCCTTTGCCCCGGCCTGCGCCGCCTGGCCCCGCCCGCGCGCGAAGGTGTGGAAGAAGAGAAGAATGTGGTGAACCAGCCGATATCCGGACTTCCGGATTGAAGCCAACCCCCTTGAGGAAACTCTTGGGGGATTTTTTATATTTAAAAAGTTTTGTGAAACAAATCAAATCCGTGAAACACTCATTCCGCGGAAAATAAAGAAAGAAATAAAATCTTTATGGTGTAATAATATTTAGAAGAGTTTTAACAAATAAAGACAAAAACTATGGCTCGCCACTAATGTGGGCCACCTCTGAGGAGAATGGAAAAGTAACTAGGTATTGATGTCGATTGTTTCCTGAAGAGGGAGGGACAGTTAGCCAATACCGCAAAGGGAAACCCTTTGAAGCCAAAAGCAGACGTGAAAACGAAAGTTCTAACAGATGAGGTGGTCTTTTTGCAGGCAATTTCCGGATATTATACCCCGGCTCGGCCGGTTTTTTTGCTGATTAAAAAAGACCTTTCGACTTGATTATTTGACATTATTGCCGATAAGATTATTCTGAAATTAAGCGTGATTTTCGTTTTCCTCCATTGGAGGAAATAATTTACGAGCTTCCAAAGGTTCCGGCTCGTCAAAGGCTCTGCGAAAACTTGCGCCCACTGCCCCGATAATGGATCCTGACCAAAGTGTCGGGACCGTTAATCGGGGCCTTATTTTTATATCGGAAAGAGTGCTGGTCATTTTCTCAACGCTTCGATCGGAGAAAGCTGAGAAGCTTTCCAGGCCGGATAAATTCCGAAAATGAGTCCGGTGAATACGGAAAACCCGACTGCCGTCAAAATAGATTTGGCGGGAATGGAAAATTGAAGAAAAAATCCCAGCCGGACCAAAAAATTATTGAGAAGATAGGTGAAGATCACTCCGAAAATGATTCCGACAACTCCACCAAGAAGTGTTACGATTATGGCTTCAAAAAGAAACTGCCGCAGGACACCTGAATGCGTAGCGCCCAATGCTTTGCGAAGTCCGATTTCGCGCGTACGCTCCGTGACAGCCACATACATAACATTCATTATCCCCACCCCGCCGACAATCAGAGAGATAGAGGTCAGGGCCAAAAGAAGATAATTTATCGTTCCAAAAACTTTTTCGATCATTTTCTTTCCTTCTTCCGCAGATGTGACCACAAAATCATCTTTCGTCGGATCGTTTATATCATGCTCGCGACGCATCGTTTCCCGGATATCCACAGCTGTTTCCTCGATGCGAGAAACATCCTTGACTTTGAACGTGATGAACTGGGCATAATCGATGCCGAGCAGTTTTCTGTTGAGCGTCCTGAAGGGAACATAAATAACATCATCGAAATTGAAAAATCCGGCCGATCCCCTTTCTTTGAGTGCTCCAACCACCCGATAATTCTGGTCCTTTATTTTGATATTTTTTCCCATTGCATCCCCCTCTCCAAAAAAGCTCTTCTTGACGCCGGCTCCGATCACCGCTACTTGGCCAGCGCTAGCTTCATCTCCCTCGGAGAAAAATACTCCTTCTTCAGGCTGAATTTGGCGGTCTATCTCCGCATAGGTCGGATTCACGCCAAAGAGGATCACCCTCTTGTTCATGCTTTCAAAGCTCACCAGTTCCTGGTCGATATTTCCGGCGCTCCACGTCCTGATATTGGGAATCTTAGCAACCGCTTCGGCATCTTTTTCCTTCAATGTCGTGATAGCCAGTCCGGTCCCCCGCCCCGCGATATTTTCCGAAGATGTTTCCGAAACACCGGGAACTTTCACCTCAACCTGGATATAATCGGTCCCGAAAATATCAACCTGTCCCAAGACATAATTTTTGAGTCCGGTCCCTCCCGCCATCACGATTATCACCGACATGATTCCGATCACGATTCCGAGCACCGTAAGAGCCGTCCGGATCTTGTTCATGCGCAAATTGCGGAGCGCCAGGCGGAAAACCACCGACCATTCATGAGGAGAACGGACTGTCAGATGGGCAAACGAGTGGAATATATTTTTCAATCTTTTGTGGTTCTTTGGCATAAAACTTATTTCCTGATAATTGAAAACTGCTATTCGTATCTCAACGCCTCCACGATGTTGAGTTTCGAGGCCCGACGGGCCGGATAGATCCCGAAAAATACTCCGATGAGGAGGGAGATGCCGGTCGCGAGCAGTATTGATGACGCAGTCACAATGAACGGCCAGTGGTATCCCAGTTTCTGGATGATCACAGCCGCCAAAAAGCTCACCAGTATGCCGATTACAATTCCGACCACTCCGCCGAGGAGCGTCACGAAAATAGATTCGACAAGAAATTGAGACATAATGACGGAATTTTTAGCTCCGATGGCCTTCCTGAGCCCCACTTCGCGGATCCTCTGGTTGACCGAAATTAGCATCGTGTTCATGATGCCTACTCCCCCGACCAAAAGCGAAATGGCGGCGATAGCCGCTAAAAAGTATTTTATTGCTCCCGTGATATTCATAATGGCATCCAATCCGGTTTTTTGGTCACGCACCGAAAAATCATCGTCGCTCGCCTTTTTGATATCATGCTGATCCCGAAGAGTTGTGATAATATCGGCCTTTGCCCGATCGATATTTTCTTCTCTATTTACTTTGAGGCGGATAAAATTGAGATAATCAACGCCAAGCATTACTTTCTGCGCCGTAAAAAGGGGTACAAAAATGGACGTATCCTGATTTGAAAAAGCGGTCGAACCTCTTTCTGTGAGAATACCGATTACCTCGAAATTTTGTTTTCCGATCTTTATCCTTTTTCCAATTGGATTGCCGCCTTCTCCAAAAAGCTCTAACTCCACTTCCGATCCAAGCACGGCAAAACGAGAAAGACTGGTTTCTTCCTCCTTTGTGAAAAATCTTCCCTTTTCTATTTCGACGCTTTCGACGCCAACATAACTTGCTGTTGTTCCAATAAATGTGAAGTTCTTGTCTTTATCTTCGTATTGAACGGTATCGTTACCGCTTATATATGCTGCTCCATCAATAGCGTCCGGAACATTATTTTTCTGAAGCATCGACTTTAAGTCGTCGTATTTTAAAGTTGTGATGATAACTCCCATCGCGCTCGCGGGAGGACCCTTTTCTTCCGAAGCACCAGGAAGAACTCCGATAAGGTTTGAGCCAACGCCTTTCACCTGATCAAGAATCAGCTCCTGGGCGCTGGATCCGATAGCAATAATTATGATCACCGACGCAATACCAATCACAATTCCAAGGATAGTCAAAAAGGAGCGGAATTTCGCCCCCCTGATGTTGCTATAGGCTATTTTTATGGGATCTGAAAATCTCATATAAAAAATAAGATAGAAAATAGAAGAAATGAAATACCCCGTTATGCGAGAAAAATACTTTTAATAATTTGTCTTTTCGAAACAACTCCGACTTTCTTATTTTTGATATTTAATTCTTATTTCAGCAATTCCTTTTCTCCATCCGCAAATCTTCTTTTCGCCACCTTCACATCCTCGACAACATTTCCGTCCAGCATCTTGATGATCCTCTTGGCGTGTTCGGAGGTGTAAGTCTCATGGGTAACCATAATGATGGTATGGCCGTCCCGGTTGAGATTTTGAAGAATCCGCATTATCTGAAGACCGTTTTTTGAATCAAGGTTACCGGTCGGCTCATCGGCCAGAATCAGCGCCGGGTCGTTGACCAATGCTCTCGCGATCGCGACCCGCTGCTGCTCACCCCCTGAAAGCTGGTTAGAAAAATTATTGATGCGGTGCTCAAGATCAACCGCCCTCAAAGCCGCATGGACTTTTTCGCTTATGAGGCTGGGCGATTCTTTCCTTTCGTCGTAGAGGAGCGGGAGCTCCACGTTTTCAAAAACAGTCGTTCTCGGCAAAAGGTTGAAAGATTGGAAAACAAAACCGATTTTCTGGTTCCTGAAAAATGCCAAGTCGTCGTCGGAAAATTTTGCCGTATCATTCCCTTCAAAAAAATATTTTCCGTCCGTCGGCCGGTCCAAAAATCCCAAAAGCTGCATCAAGGTCGATTTTCCGCTGCCGCTCGGGCCCATGATCGCCACAAACTCGCCTTTTTCAATATCAAAAGAAACGCCGCAGAGAGCCTTGGTTATGACGCCTTCATTGTCGTATTCTTTGCAAAGTTTTCTGACACTGATTAGCATAATAAAAAATTTTCAATTGCCAATTTTCAATTTACAATGAATTTTCAATTACGCAATTTACAATATTTGAAAATTGAGAAATTGATTATTGTTTGAAAACTGATTATTGAAAATTGAAAATTCGAGATAAAATTCTTCCAACTGCTATTTCGTTGACGTAATAACCAATTCCCCTTCTTTCACCCCGCTTGTCACCTCAATCATTCCCCCATCTCCTTTTATTCCCGTTTTCACTTCCCTGTCGGCCGGTTTTTCTTTTTCAAGAATTTGCACCATCTTCTTTCCATTGACGTCCTTGATCGCCCGTTCCTGGATAGCCAGAACATTATCCTTTTCAAAAATAAGGATATCCAAATCGGCGCTCATGCCGTCTTTGAAGCGCATGTCGTCCTTATCCATCGTGAATTTCACGATATAATCAACGACATCCTGGACGACTGTGGCCGATGGATCAATCGATGCGACTGAAGCCGTGAATTTTTCATCGGGTTCAAACGCGTCAAAGGAAAGCGATGCTTCTTGTCCCAGCTTTATCTTCGCGATATCCGATTCGGAAACTTTCGCCTCCAGGATGAAATCATAGGATATCATCTTGGCAAAGGAAGTCGTCGCCGTCGAACCAAGCACTTCTCCGGCCTTGTAGTTCACTTCTTTGATTATCCCGGATGCGGGCGAGCGAAGCACAGCCTTGTCAAGATTGTTGAGCGCCGTTTCGTATGCGGCCTCAAAACTGGCAACCGTAGCGTCTTTCGATGCCGCGACATATTTCGATTCTGCTGCTGAAAGCACCGCTTCAGCCGAATCAAGAGAGTTTTCCGCCGATGTTTCGGAAAGATCGGCTGTCTGTTCGGCTACTTCAAGGGCTTTTTTAGCCTGTTCGTAACTTGCCTCGGCCGTATCCAGAGTGAGTTTCGCCAGTTTGGCGGCCGAACTGTCGGCACCGCTGTCATCTTTCACTTTGTTATAATAGCTCTGGGCATCTTCGTAATAGTTTTTCGTGTCACTGACCTTTTGCTCGGCAGCCACGATATTCTTTTTATTGAGGCTTTTTGTGTCATCCAGGTATTTTTCCGCATTATCCACACTCACTTCCGAAGTATTGATGGTATCATAATTTATGCCGGCATCCGCCTGGGCTTTTTCCAGATTGGCTTTGGCCTGGTCGGCGGCCAGCTGCAGATTTTCATTGTCCATATATCCGATAACATCTCCCTTTCCCACTTTTTGTCCGACCCTGACATCTACTGATCTGACTCTCCCGGTGGATTCAAAATTCAGTAAGATAGTATCATTCGCATTCAGTGTTCCGGTCACGGAAACTGTTTCTTTGAGATCCTCCTTTTTTACTTCGGATGTCACGTACTGGGTTTTTGGTTTCCGGACAAAGCCAAAATAAACAATCCCGCCAATGACGGCAAACGCGAGTATTGTCCAGATGATTTTTTTTCGCTCAAACATAAAAGTCATTGCCGAGCGTAGCGAGAGAAATAATTTTTTTATTTCCACGCTCAGAGCGACATCGAAGTGGTTTTTACTATTTTATTTTAAAATAAATTCCGTTTATTCTCAAGAGCTCACTGTCGATTTGTTTTTCAAGTGGCGAAAGATCTTCCAAATTATCGATATATTTTTTCACCTCGGCTGAAAATTCGTCCTGTTTCTGGGAAAACTCGGCATAAGCTTGGTTCAGCTGGTCAGTTTCCAGGGAAGCAAGCGTCGCTACTTCTTCCAGCTTAACTAGAAAGGCTTCATTTGACTGCTTAAAGTTTTCGGCGCTCGCCTGTATATTTTTTGGCAAAGCATCTGTTTTGATAGTTCCTGCGACAGCTTTTGCCTGGCTGATCAGGCTTTTCATCTCATCCAGCGTGGTGTTCTCCCCAATTTTGGAAAATATTTCCGCTATTTCATAATTATTCCCCATAAAAACCATGAGGCTTTTGAGGCTTTCGGCCTGACCTTTTGTCCTTGAATAGTAATCGAGAAGCGCTTCATTTGCTTTTTTTGCTTCTCCCGGCATTCCCAATTCTTCTATTTCTTTTTTGGCTGATTCCGACTGCTTGGAAATTTCATCCAGCTGCGAAATGAAGCTTCTCGCGTCTTGTCGCAGCTCGGCCGGCTTTTTCGCGCCTCCCCCGCGAAAACCCTTTTCAATTTCTTGGATCTGGGATTCAAAATTGTGCATTGCTCTGACTCCCTGGGCTTCCTGCGCAAAAAAACGCGTATTTTTCGCGTTCCAAAAGCCAAAGGCGAGCATCCCAATCCCAAGAAGCATCAACAGCAAAAGGAAATAAAGAATGAATTTCTTCATGGCTTTATTATGCCTTATGGAAGATTTATTATCAAGTTTTCACGGTAAAAAAATGATTTTTCAGATTGGATAATATGGTCGAAAATCCCAAATTGATTTTACTCTGATTTTGGTCCTAACTTTTCCCAATTCACTTGATAGGCAGGATTTTTTCGATAGTCGGTAAAAATTGGTCGGGTTATGCCCTCATCGTCTTTTACTATCGCAAACTCGTAATAACCAGGGGTAAATTTTTTATAATTTCCAGTATCTTTGTAGGGAATCGACAAAAAAGTTTGATGCATTGCCTTTCTAACGCCCTCGTCTTCAATATTTCCATAGCGAAAAACTCCGTCCGCATCTCGTGTTATGGTAAATTCTGGCGTCTTGTAACCGCTCGCAATTCCACTCATCATACCCTGTTTCAATTCGGCGACGAATTGACTCTTTTCTTCCCCTATCACAATGCTTCCGCCGTACAAATTATCAAAATACTGTTGCAACACAATGTTGTATTTGCCCATATTTTCAGGACTAATATTTTCTTTTATGTAATTCAAAATTCCTTGCTGATCGAGATTTGCCTTTCCAAATCTTTCTAGTCCCTTTTCTCGAGGTGTCAGCGAGATATAGAATTTTTGCGCGCCGATCTCTTTCAAGTATTCTTCCATATTTCTTTCAAAAATCTTCGAGGGTTGTTGTGATTTTTCTGTATCTGGGAAGACCAAGCTCTTCAATGCCCCGAATGCCTTCTTCCTTATCCTCGTCAAGTGTTTCGGCCAGTTGAGGATATTTCCCGCGCAAAGCTTTCGCCCAGTCATTAATGTTTGCACTGCTCTTTTTTTTCGGCATAATTTGTTCTTTTTCCATATATTCGCGCTTAGTGAATTATTTTCATAAAAAACGATTACCAGTCGGATGCGACCATAACATTTCCTTTCATAAAGTTTTGCAATATTTCTTCCTCACCTGAAAACATGGGCTTTGGAAGGTCTTCTAGATTAAACCATTCCCATCTTTCACATTTTTCCGGCTCATTGACCTTCGCGATGCCTGATATGTGGATTCCTTTAACAAAAACAGCAACATGATGAATAAATTGAGGAGCGACACGATTTTCACGCACCGCTATAATTTCTTTCGTAATTTCAACTTCAAAATCTTCTCCTAGCTCTTCACAAATTTCGCGACGGGCGCAATCCGCAATTGTTTCGTTTGTCTTTAGGTGGCCGCCGGGCATATGCCAGCTCCCAAATCCAGCTTCGGAAAGCCTTTTTCCAAGCAAAATCTGATTTTTTTCATTGAAAACAGCAGTGGCTACGGCCATCATTATTCCAGAACCTTCTTCTAATTCTTTCTCGAGTGATTCAATATTTTTGCTTATCATTTCTTTTTATTGGGAATTTTCTTTAAGTTAATACTAAGCCAAGAAATCCAAATAGTAAAGCAAATTAGGAGATTTGCGTTGCCCGCCCGCATTCTTGATACTTCGAACGGGCTAGCGCTCGAGCAGGCTTGAGGTAAACCAAAAAACGGCAATAAACGCCGCTCATAAAAACGCTTCCGAAAACGAAAAAAGTTGGATTGTGGCACAAATATACAACTGCGCTCGAACCTTTTTCCAAAGAAACTGTTGATTTCTTGTATGCGCCCGCTTCCGCGCCCCGAAGAATCGGGGCTTTCAAAAACCGAAAAATTTTCCAACTCCTTTC
>Ga0172375_10001532_pt1 | contig 37148 bp, 24 predicted proteins | sample LakKiv1m_FD_114537 | JGI IMG/M metagenome (GOLD analysis project Ga0172375, IMG submission 114537) | Freshwater microbial communities from Kabuno Bay, South-Kivu, Congo - kab_092012_11.1m | ecosystem: Environmental > Aquatic > Freshwater > Lake | place: Democratic Republic of the Congo... | reverse complement strand
TACGCGAGGCCGGCATTCCATTCTACGTCCTGACCGGTATCGGCTTTTACGATCAGCCCGAAATCGTCGATCTCATTAATTACTTACGGCTATTACTGAACTGGCATGACCAAGTTGCGCTAGCGGGCGTGTTGCGTTCACCATTAGTCGGACTGAATGACGCCACGCTGACAACTTTAGCGCAAAATAGCAACCTTTTCAACGGAATCAATCAATTTTTACACGATCATAAAACGGCCGGGATCGATTCGGATGAAGCTATGCGACTGGATGAATTTTACCGGCATTATACCGAATTGAATGAGCGGATAGCTCAATTATCGACGGCGGAAATTTTTAATCAGATCGTTACACGTACCAATTTCCTGCCATTTTTGGCCGGTTTGCCGGACGGTCTGCAAAAAATCGCCAACGTCAAAAAGCTGATCGATCTGGCGCTGGAATGGGAAGCGATTGAAAATCTCTCGCCGATTGATTTCATCCGGCGCATTCGGATTTACCGGACCCAGGCCGTCCGCGAAGGCGAGGCCAATCTGGCCGCCGTGCAGGGCGATGCGGTAACGCTGATGACCGTACATGCCGCCAAGGGTCTCGATTGCCAGATCGTTTTCCTGCCGTTGCTGGCGGGAAAAATTAATTACCGGGCCGACCGCTTGCTGTTCAATTCAGAATCTGGCGCTGCCAGTGGCGCCGCGGTCGCACTCAAAGTCTCCGAGAACGGACAAAATTGTTTCTTTTACGAATATTTCAGTCAACTCGAACGGCGCCGGACTTTGGCCGAAGAAAAACGTTTGCTGTACGTTGCCATGACGCGCGCCCGGTCGTACCTGGTTTGTTCGGCGGCCCCGGCTCAAAAAGAATCCGGGACTACGGATAAGTCACTGTGGAACCTGAGCGCCGCTATTTTCAATACGGCCGCAGCTCAAAGTCTCTGTAAAATCACGGCCCGCCCGAAAACTGAGATTTTAAAACAACCAATCCACACACTCATAAGTCATAGCCAGCCAAAAGTGTTGAGCGACGATGTAATCCGGCAAATCCGGGCCCAGATTCAGCCGGTCAGTCTGAAACCGGCTGTCGAAAAGTTGACCGCCACGGCTTTCGCTGTGAAAATTATGGCATCGGAAAAGCCGCAATATTCGGTCATGCGCTCGGATGCCAGCCAGCCACTCACGCCCACGGAACGCGGTACGCTGATTCACAAGGCGTTCAGCTGGTGGGATTTTCAGTCGCTGGATTCATTCGAAACCATGTTGAACGAACTGTTGCGCCCACACCGGCTGAATAAGGATGAAACCCAAGCTGTTTTCAGTGAGCTGGCGGTCTGGGCAAAAATGTTGTTATCACCCGATAACCGGCTTCAGCCATCAATTAAATCCGCGAAAAGCACTCAGCGGGAAGTCGAAGTTCTGGGACTTTACGATGAAACCGTGCTGGAAGGTAAAATCGACCTGTTACTTGAAAACGGCGACGGTTCACTTACCATCATCGATTTCAAATCTGACCGGATTGACGCCGAACCCGACCCGATATTAATCAAAAAATATTCAACGCAACTCGATTTCTATGCCTTTATTCTCGAACGTTGCGCCGGGCAAAAGGTCCGCGAGCACGCGGTTTATTTTATCCGCAACGGCCGGCTTTCAATTACGCCGGTAACCGATGTGCGCCTGGATAAAACCGAAGCGCACATCCGAAAATACGTGACCGGATCGAATAATTAATTTCCAACCGCCTGGATTCTGGGACCTTAGCGGTTTAATCCTGCTGTACTGGCGACGATTTGTTCAACAAGATCGTCTTCCGCCTCGAACGGCAGAGTAATTTGTCCTTCTCCGGCATGGTCGCGATTCCATTTTTCAGCCGTGGCAATCGCATTGGGATTGCGGGCCCAGCTACGCCGGGCGACACCGCCCATTACGTCCCACGAAAGCGCGTTTTTAATGATTGCGTCGGTTGCCGGTTTGCCATCGAGTAACAGACCGAAACCGCCATTGATGGCGCGGCCGATACCGACGCCGCCGCCATTCGACAGGACGACGAGTGTCATCCCGCGGGCGGCGTTGCCGGCGAAACATTGCGTCGCCATGTCGGCCGTGAAGCGGCTGCCGTCGTAGATATTGGCAGTTTCGCGGTAAGGCGAATCCGTTCCGGAAACGTCGTGATGATCGCGTCCCAGCAAGACCATTCCGATCTCACCCCGCCGCACCATTTCATTGAATTTCAGCGCGATTTGAACACGGCCCGCTTCGTCGGTGTACAGGATGCGGCATTTCGTGCCGACCACGAGGTGATTTTCTTCGGCGGTTTTAATCCAGTGGTGATTATCGCGGTGCAGTGAACTAAGGGCCGGGTCGATACAATTTAGAGCGACCTGATCGGTGGCGTGTAAATCTTTATCTTTTCCACTCAGACAAACCCAGCGGAATGGTCCGAAGCCGCGGTCGAAACACAGCGGGCCCATAATGTCTTCGACATAAGACGGGAAAATGAAACCATCGGTCGTGTCGTGTCCATTCTTTGCGATGGTTTTTTCACCGGCATTGAAAACGGACGCCATGAAGGAATTACCGTAATCCCAGAAGCAGGCGCCGCTGGTTGCCATTCGCCGAATGACCTGGAAATGCCGCCGTAGAGATGCATCCACCCGATTCCGGAATTTGTCGGGTGCGGATTTCAGCAGTTCGCGTCCTTCTTCAAATGTCAACCCGGCCGGCGTGTAGCCACCCTCATAAACGGCATGGCAGGAAGTCTGATCGGATAGCAATTCGACGGCGATTTTATTCGAATCGAAATGCTCAAGCAAATCGACAACATTCCCGTGGTAGGCGATCGAGATCGGCTGGCGGCTTTGGCGATAATCATTTATCCAGCCAGCGATTTCCGCCAGGTTATCGGAGACCAGACCGACCCAGCCCTGTTCGTGGCGCGTTTTTATCCGGCTCTGATCGACTTCGGCGATGACGCCGATGCCGCCGGCAATTTCAATAGCCTTGGCCTGAGCGCCGGACATTCCGCCCAGTCCGGAGCTGACGAATACGACGCCCGCCAGATTTTTATCATCAGGAATGCTGAGATATTTACGACCGGCATTAAGCAGAGTGATGTAAGTGCCGTGAACGATGCCCTGCGGGCCGATGTACATCCACCCGCCGGCCGTCATCTGTCCGTAATTCGATACACCCAGCGCCGCGAGTTTGCGGAAGTTGTCTGGATTGTCCCATTCGCCAACGAGCAGACCGTTGGTCGAAATCACGCGCGGCGCCATCTTGTGCGACGGGAACAAACCAACTGGATGGCCGGAACTGACCACCAACGTCTGTTCATCAGTCATGGCTTCCAAGTATTTTTTGATGAGCAGATACTGCATCCAGTTCTGGCAGACCTGGCCGGTTTCACCATAGGTTACCAGTTCGTAAGGGTAAAGCGCCACGTCGAAATCGAGATTGTTGTCGATATTGACCTGTAAAGCGCGGGCGGCGGGAATGCCTTTGTATTCATCGACCGGCCGGCCCCAGATGCGACCTTCCGGACGGAAACGATAACCGTAAATACGACCCATGGTTTGCAATTCTTCCAAAAATTCCGGGGCGAGGGTGGCGTGCCATTTCGTTGGTACATAACGCAGGGCGTTCTTGAGTGCCAGAACGGTTTCATCCTTTGACAGGAAGTCGCCGCGATTCGGGGCGCGGCGGATGCCGGGTTGAAATTCTTTCGGCTGAGGGAGTTCGTTCAGTTGGACAGTCTGCGAGAGATTCATGTGGTCACCTTGTAAAGAGTCGGGTTGACATTTATTCTTAAACTAATCTAAAACCGATAAAGAGGTAAAAAAATCTGAAAATTTGAGTTAAGCCGCGATTTATTTCAAAGATTTTCCGGTTTACTGGTAACCTAAAGCGGCCTGACTTAAGTTCTGGGCGTTCAACTTATGTCAAGCCGATCAAACGATTTTTCGACCGGGATAAAAAGCGTACGGGATTCGGCTTAACACAGGTTGCGGTCAATCTTCTTCGTACTTGAAAGCCCGGAAGTTCTTAATACCAAAGTGCGGATAATCTGATTCGGTATACAGATCGGAGGAAAATTTTAATTGCCAGCTAGCCGTTTCGCCGGGCGCCAAAGTATATGTCATTTTATAGTTGTCTCCGCCTAACTTGAGCGCAAAGGTGGAATCGGCGTAGAAATCGCCTTCTACATACCAATCCGGGTAGACCGTGCTTGAACTGTTATTGGTCACTGTGCCGATGACGGTTAACGTGGTCGAAGTGAAGGTCTTGCTCGTCAGGGTAAAAGTCATATCATTGATGACATCGACATCCTGATCGCCGGTGGTTACCAGACTGTCTTCGCAATTCTGAAAGATGAAAACCATCATCAGTGCTAAAACGATACAATTCGAATTTCTCATAAAACCTCCTTCTTTAGGTTTTTCAAAGAAACATTTTATTTGAAAATTTGGATCGGGATGATCTTTTCGACGCGCTGGGAAAGCGGTACGCGCACTAACCATTTCTGGAAATCGGTGAAACTCTTTTCTCCGGCAGACAGTACCGTGAAATCCTTACGCACGGTCTGAAATTTATCGATCTCGGCGATCCGGTTTTTACAAAAAACCCCAAAAATGGCTTCGGCCGTCACTGGTTTATTCGGATCGGCTTGGACTTTATAGGAGATGCCTTTTTTCTGTTCGTTGGCAGTGGGAATTTGGAGTGGAACGCCATCTTTAATGATATTATCCGGCGAGATTGGATTGGGGAACATCAGCAGAACCGTGTTGTCTGCCAGAAAGTCGAAAAGGTAGAGATAGCCATCCGTCGAAGATTTGGCAGTGATAACCAACTGCTCGCCGCTTTTCAGGACGTTGCGGTTGACGGTTAATTCGAGTGACAGCGCCGGATTGCGTTCGCCTTGCGTCGGTTCGACCAAAGCCTGGAGTTTTACGCGGTATAACAGCATTTCATTTTCAAAAGTTGGTGCGGCGACGATAACTTTTTCATCCACTATGTAGCCGGTCTGGGTCGAGATCGCAAAAATATTGATAGCCGTCTGTTCCAGCGCCTGGCGGCCGGATTCGGCGCGCAGATCGGTCATTACCGAAGAGGTCATAACCTCTTCCGGCACGACTTTTTTAATAGCACATTCGCGGGCGAAAGCCAGAGTCTTGTTTTTCGCCTCGGCCACGGAAGTATGACTGTTGAAAACCATGACAGTGTCGATCAAAACACTGACGGCGTTCGCCGATTGGCCAAAAACAAAACCGCCAGTTAGCCAGAGTATGAAAACGCCGGGGATTATTTTTTTATTCGGCATATAGTTTACCCGCAGGAAAATTAGGGTTGAGCCGCCGGTGTATAACGCAGCAAAATCCGGTCGGCGCGTTCGGGAGTCACGCCGGGGGTCTGCTGGCGATTGTTCAGGCGGCGGGCTTCATACGGAATTTTTTCGGCGAGGTATTTTTCCATTTCACCGACCGTTAAAACTTTATCGCTGTTCGAATCGGCTTCCCCCTGCAAACCTTTCAGGAAATAGTAAGTGTACAGGCTGTGTTTTTTATCCGGATACCAGGAGCTGACCTCGTCTTTGGAAGAAGATGTGAATTCCACGACGTTATCGGCTACGGCGTGTTCTTGTTCGATCTCGATCATTACCGGGCTGACATTCTTTATCAGCATCCCGTCGTTGCTGGAACCTGAGAAACAGGCGTCGATAACAACTGTCGTCCCTGTGGTTTTAATTTTATTTAAATCGGTATAGAAATCTTCGAGTGCGATACCGCCCACGCTGACGTAGTTCGGATCGCAATCAACCGGCACGAAAAAACCGCGTTTGCTTTCCGGATCGGGCGCGCCATGGCCGACGTAATAGAAGAAAACCTCGGCGGTGTCTTTGGCGGTATTATTGAGTTTCTGCAGAGCGGTCTTGAATTGTGATTGGGTTGCGTCTTTATAAACGATAATATTGCCCTCGCGGTAGCCAAGGGTTTTGGTCAGGTATTGTTTAACGAATTCGGCATCCCGGTGCGCAAAACTGACGTCCGGTATGTCTGAGTTGTTGTAATCGCGGTTAGCGATTATCAGGGCCACTGCATCCGATTTAGCGCCACTGCCGTCAGGAATATTTAGTTCGACATCGATTGAAAAGCCGTCGGTTGTAAAATCGCTGCCGGTTTCCTTACCTTTCATGACGAATTCCTGCATCGTGCTGACGCGCTGGTTAAAGGCCAGGTCGAGCGGCACGTTGACTGCCCCCCATTCCCGGTAATATTCCGAGATTGTCAGAAAAACCGGCACTTCGGTTGCAACGTTGTTGGTGTATATTTTAATGTTCAGGTCTTTGTATTCACCTTCACTCAGATCACCGATGGCAAATTGCTGGACGCGTTCCTTGGTGTCCTTACCAACGAAGAAAACGTTCTGATCGAGACGCAAGGCGGCGCGCACGTCGCGAGCCTGGCTGGTACCCTGGTTCTGAACGCGTACGCTGACCTCAACGATTTCCTCCGGCTCGATCATACCATTGCCGCTTTGATCGATAATTTGAATGCCGGTTTTAACGAGTTTAACCAGATAAGGCCGGGTTTCGAACCGGATCATCATCGGATCGAGATTAAAGCCGTTGGCTTCCTGGATATTGCAGTTCAATCGCACCGTATCGGCCGGAATTTTATAACGCGCCTTGAGCGGGATTTCGAGCGATTTGATTTCACCGGGAGCCACATCGCCGAGCAGTGTGCGCGGCGAGAAGTCGAGTTCGTTGGTGTTCGTGCCACTGAGCGCGGCGGTGACGTTATAACCGGCGCCCTGGCCGGTGTTACTGACAGCGATCTTCAGGATACCAGTCTCGTTGGCGTCGAGATAGTTATTACCGGAGGGTTCGGAAAAGCTGACCTCGGCCTGTAATTTAGGTGGCAAACCGGAACCGGAGCTGGCGAGAATCCGGCCGCCTTCATCACCAGCCAATTCGGCAAGCTCATCATAAACGATTTCCCAGAGTTTGATGGTTTTATCGTCACTGGCAGATGCAAAGAATTTGCCGGTTTGATCGTAGGCGACCGATTTCAGGCTGTTGCCGTGGGCTTTCAAGGTATTAATTGTCAGACCGTCCTCGGTGCGTTTAAACACTAAATTGGCGTCATACATACCGCAGGCGATTGTCAGGCCGTCGGGATAGCTGAAAGTAACGGAATTGACCGGTGAATTAAAATCGGCAACAGTGCGCAGGATCGTCAGATCGCGGGCATTCCAGATCTTGACCATTTTATCATCGCCGGCCGTCACTAAGAGTTCTCCGTCCGGGCTGAAGGCTAAAGTATTGATCCAGAGCAGGTGGGCATTGTTCTGTGATTTTATCAGCCCGCCATCCCTAACATTCCAAAGTTTGACGGATTGATCGTAGCCCGTACTGGCTAAGTGCAAGCCGTCCGGACTGAAAGCCAGACCCTTGATTTCATCGGTATGGCCGGTCAGGGTTTGGACAAGCAGACCGTCAGAAACCTGCCAGATTTTGATGGAGAAGTCCGGCAGGGCGGCCGCGATCAATTTGCCATCCGGGCTGAAGGCTAAGCGTTTGACGCCGTCCGGATCGGCCGGGATATTCAGAAGCTGTTTGGCCCCTTCGATCCGCCAGACGATAATCTGTCCGTCATCGGCTCCGCTGGCCAGAACCTGTTCGAATGGATGAAAGGCCAGACAGGTCACGTACTTCGTGTGACCGGTCAGATTGTAAAGAAGCGTTTTCTGTTTGACGTCCCAGATTTTAACAGTACGGTCATCGCTGCCGCTGGCCAGCAGGTTGCCATCGTTACTGAACGCGACGGCATTGACCGGCCGGTTATGACCGGATAAGACGGCGAGATTATTGATAGCCTGCATCTTTCGGTCGGTGCGGGCCGTGAAAGACTGACCATTAAAATCAACCCGGACATAGATCAGACGCTGCTCGCCGTCGCGTGAAAACTGAAAGTATCCCGTTGGAGTCAGGGTTGAAAAATTGGCTTTAAAATCCGGGGCAATGGCGATCGGCATCAACAGACTGCCCTTTTTTTTGTATTGCGGAACGGAAAAAGGGAAGCGCTGGAGATCGGACCGGTATTGGCCGAGTTCGATACTGACCGGGGCCGGATAAGCCTTGCTGATGATCATCTCCAATTGGCGTTCAAGATTTGCCAGTCGTTCGGCTTTAGTTTCAGTGAATTTCTGCTCGATTTCCTGACGCTTGATTTCATTTTGTTTCAGGCGTTCGTCGTAATCGGTGGTGGTTTCGAATTCGCCTTTGGGAAGAGTGTCGGTTTCAGCAGCCAGGGCCCGGTTCATTTCGGTTTTAATATTCTGATCGAGGGCTTGCAGGTTAGATAAAATGACTTTAATACTGTCCTGAGCTGAAGCCAGGTCGTTTACCTGGGCTGGTAGCGGCTGAAGAATGATAAAAGTTAGAAATGAAACTGACAGCAGGCGTAAAGCACGCATGGTTTTTCCCTATTTTATGGATGAGGTCATTTTTCGGATGGTTGTTTGAGATATTCATCGAGAGCCTGGCGGAGTTCCAGCATGGTTTCTTTTGACATTCCGTCAAGTCGCATCTTCATGGCGCTGGTAGATTGGAGCAGCTGTTCGTTGGCTTTTTCCAGATTGTTGATATTGGTTTCGGCCTGAGCGATGTTGGATTTTAAGCGTGCGTCGGCTTCGGTCAGATTACCGATTCCGCCCCAAACCGAATCGAGGCTGTCAGCTACCTCTTTTTTAACGTCGCCGAGGTCTTTGCGCAGGCGTCCGACGATTTCGCGGATTTGAGTGGCGGTCGTGTTGACGTCATTCATTGAGGCGAGTACCGTCTGAACATCTTTCTGCTGACTGGCGAGCGTGGCTTCCAGTTCTTTGACCTTTTCGCGCTCGGTGGCGATGGCTTCATCGATGATGGTCTGGGTTTTTTCGAGCACCTCCTGGGATGTTTTTTCAGTCAGTGACTGAACCTGAGTATTGACATAATCGGTCGTGGCGAGCGTGGCTTTTGGTGGAGTGGGAATAAAAGTTAAAGACGAACAGCCGGAAAGGGCAATCAGAGCAATCGTAACGATTACTAAAAATTCTTTCATAAATTCACCTCTGGTGGTAATTATTTGAGAGTTGAGATACTGACCGGAATTCAAAAAACCAACTATTTAAGTATGCCACTGAAAATATCAGTTTTCGCCCACAATAACAACCCTTTTTTCCTTAAAACGGAAAAACAATCGGGAAATGCAAGTCTGTATCACACGGCGAAGCTTTTTATTTAAAGTCCAAGTTCGTTAACAAGCCTCTGCACCAAGGCGTCGCTGACTTTTTTGATGGCCTTGGTGCCGGCATTCTCCGGCGAATTGCCGGCGTTTTTGTCTTCGATAAGGTAATTGCCGACGACGGCTTGTTTTGCGATGCTGTATACTTTCAGAGCGCCGCGGGCGCGGGCGAAATAAAAACCGTCCTGGACACGGTTAGGCAGATCGGAGGAAACGGCGGCCAATAAAATCAGGTCGGCGCCGCTGTCCGCCGTTTTTTGCTGAATAGCGGCCGGACTGAGGCTTTCGATCTGGGTATCAGTAAGGGCGCCAAACGGATTTGTCTCCAGGATAGAGAAACCGGCCCTGGTCAGTTTTTGCATCAGGAGATTGCCGAGCGCCGGGATTTCGACTGGCTGGCCGAGATTGGTTTCAACGACCCGGATAATCGCCTTGTTGTCCGGCAGGAGCGTGAAGCGCGCGCCGGATTGGGCAACCGCATAACCGGTTGGAAAGGCCACCCGCGCCTCGAATTCCACTTTGGCGGGCGTACTGATTTCCCTGACGGAGCAGAAAGCCTGACCGTGTTCGTCGGTCTGACTGTTGGGATTGAACAGCGCCTTTCCGCTGTGCAAGACGAATTCGACCGGTAGTCCGGGAATCGGATAGCGGACAGAATCTTCCTGCCAAAACACTTCCACAACGAGCGGTCCGGCAAGCGCCTGGCCCCATTTGGTGGTCTGTTTATCGCCGTGGCTTTCGATGCGGATGGCATTTTGCAGAGTGACGATCCGGTTGAGCATTTGTTCGCTTAGCTGTTTGATAGCCGAAAGGTCTTCGGGAGCCAGGCCGGTGATTTCGGTCAGGGGCTGCAGGTGTTTGCCGGCGGATTTGATCTGGTCGATGGCCAGGAAAACATTACCTTTTTGGGCGAGGGCAACGGCCGAGTTCATCTGGGTTTCACCCAGCCGGCAGGTTTCATTTAGCATTTGTTGCATGAAAGTGCGGTGCGCGGCTTCATCGAAATAGACCGCCACGTAAGTCTGATAGAGAATTTTCTTTTTGCGGCCTTTGCCCTCCTGCCACTGCTCGGTAAAAGTCTTTTCCGGTTTGACCGGAATGATATTTTTCGAGACGACCTTGATGCGTGAATCGGTAAAGGCGTCGACAGATTCGAGCCGGCCGTCGGATTCGATGATGCGATCGATGAATTCACTTTCAATTATTCCGCCCAGCGATTCCATGATCTGCCGTTTGGCATTGTTCAAAGCATCCGCGCGGCTGTCGGTTTCATCAGCAAAGCGATGTGAAATACCAATATAACAACCAGGCGCGGGTTTATCGATCCATTTGGGCCGCTCCTCTTTGGTCAGGCGGATTTGGGCCTTGACCGAAACGGCCGTCAGTCCGAGCAATCCGAGAAGCATTATGACGCGATAATAGCGCAAACTCACTTTTGGCATATTTTTCTCCACTTGGTCAACATTTGCAGGTAAATGTATCAATAAAGTATCAGAATTTCAACCGGAACTTGCTTCCAGCGGAAAACAGGAGTTTTAACTTTGCAGTGAAATTATTATATTCAGTCAGTGGAATATTGAGAGGTCTGAGCACGAATTTATTGTTGTTTGGATTGGCAAATCAAAAAATCGGGGAGAAATCCTTATGAAAAAGGCTAAATTTTTCCGGCTGGCGGTTACTGTAATGCTTTTAGCGGGCGCTTTACCGGCCCAGTTCGTGGAGGTCAATGTCGAGATCGCGGTCGACCGCCTGCCTGAAAAAGAACGCACCGATCTGAAGATGCTGGAACAGGCCATCCCACCCTACTTTGAAAATTTCAACTGGATCGAAAATTCCTATGGCATGCAGATTCCACTCAAAATCAGCCTGTATCCGCAAAGCGTCAATACCACCGGATCGGAACGGGTTTTCACCGCCCAAATGTTCATCGTGAATGAGTCGGGCGATATGCGGTTCTTCGAAAAGAGTTTCAAGTTCGTCTATAATACCAACGATCCCGTGATCCATACCGAAATGATCCATACTCTGACCTCAACGCTGGATTTCTACGCCTGGATGATGATTGCCGGCGAACTCGATACCTATGAACCACTGGGTGGCAACAACATTTATGAAAAAGCCCGGGACGTCGCCACGCGCGGGCAGATGTCGGAGCGCCCGTCCGGATGGAAAGACCGCCTGCAGGACCTGGATGAAATCCTGCGCCTGCGCAATTACCGTCTGATGAAATACCACTTCTGGGGAGCGCTGGATCTGGCGGATCAGGGCAAGAAAGAGGAGGTCGTTTCCGAAATCAACAAAGCCCTGCAAGCCCTGGAAGCCATGTTTGCCGAAAACGCCCGCGAACGCTATTCGCATGTTTTCTTAGATGCACATGCCCGCGACTTGATGACCGTGATTCACGATTTCGGAACCGAAGCCCAGACCCAGAAACTGATGACGCTCGATCCGGACAACAAAGCCGTCTACGAAAAGATCATCTACGGTGAATAAGATTACTGGCTGAAATCGGAATAATTTTTCCGGAATAAATAATATCCCAGCGCGACCGAACCGCGATACAACTTTTTCATTATTTCGGTATCCGGAACGCGGCGCAGTTCTTTTACCAGACGCCGTCGCCGGATAATTGTGCGCGGATGGACCAGCACCCAGCCATGCGCTTTCAGGATGGCCCCGGCGCGGCTGAAATCGAATTTCAGTAGTGAAAATGCCAATGCCAGCCAGTCCAGCAAAATCCGGATTGGCAGGAGATAAGTCGTTAGCAGTAGCTTATAATTCGTCAGGAACATCAGCAGGCTGTTGCGATGGTTCAGGTATTTTTTTAGCGGAGCTTCGGCGCCCAGTGTAAAGCCGCTGCGATGCCAGATGACGGAGCGCGGCTCGACGGCAATGGCATAGCCCATTAATAGTAAACGCCACTGCAAATCGATCTCTTCCATGTGGGCAAAGAAGGTTTCGTCGAACAATCCGGCTTTCAACAATAAATCCCGCCGCGCCAGAAAAGCCGTTCCGGACGCCCAGAAGATGCGATCGGGCGAGTTATCATATTGGCCGGTATCGGTTTCGATTTGCTCGAAAATCCGGCCGCGCGCAAACGGGAAGCCGAAAATATCCATCTCGCCGCCCGCCGCACCGGAATAGTCGAACTGAGTGCGATTTTGCCAGGAAAGGATTTTAGGTTGAATCGCCGCCAGGTCGGGCTGCATTTTTAATTTTTCCAGAAGCAGTTCCAGCCAGCCGGATTGGTGAATCGTGTCGTTGTTCAATATCAGGACGAACGGCGTCTGCGCCGCTCGAATTCCGGCATTACAGCCGCCCGCGAAACCCAGATTGCGGGGTTGCGGAAGAATTCGGACGGCCGGAAATTCCGTCCGAACCATTTTTGCGCTGCTATCGCTGGAAGCATTATCGACAAGAATTACATCTAACGGCAGGCCGGTCGCGTCATACAGCGAGCGCAGACAATCGCGCAGGATTTCCACGCCATTATAATGTGGGATAATAACCGCAATTTCCGGTATGGCTGTCATGCCGGCCGAGCGGTTTATTTGCGGACGGCTTTGTTTAGAGAGTCGTACAATGCTTTTTGAGCCGGAGCCATTCGATTGCGATAACTATCACGCATTGTCACAGCGCTTTTATCATCGGGATGGAGCGCCAGCCAGCTGTCCAGAATCGTCATGGCTTTATCGAAATTTCCGGACTCTTCGTAGACTTTCACTAAGTAGCCGGCGATTTCCGGGTCGTTCGGTTTCTGGATGTTCAATTGCTCGAGAATCTCAATCGCTTTGGGATAATTCTGCAATTGTTGGACATAGACGCTGGCGTAACGCAGTTTATCGCGATAATTCGTACCGGACTGACTGACTAATTTTTCAAGCCGCATTTCGAGATCGCCCGGTTTGCCGGGCTCGCCTTGCCGCCCGGCTTCATGATAAAGCAAACCGATCTGGAGGTAAATGTCGTCATTACCGATCGGGAAAACATGTTCCGGAATGATGGCGTTCATGGTGTCTAAGGTGGCCAGCATGCCGGGTTTATTGTTTTTATATAAATCATCAATGGCAAGTTGCAGGAAGGCCGAGCGGTAGTTGCCGATTAACCGGGTCACATTATCATCGTAATACACCTTGGGATTATTCAGATTGCGGTATTTAAAAACGTTGAAGACATTATAGCGCAATTTTTCCTGATCGACCCGGCTGACTTTCTGAGGATAAACCCGGAAACCCAGACCGTCCATCTGCATGTAATTGTCCATGCCGAGTTTGTTGTCCGGTGAAACCGTCGTCGCGAAATAGATCGGTCGTTCCCAGCGGTTGGCTTCCAGAATCTGAAGCACCATGATGTCCTGAACGCGCAGGAAACCCTGTTTGCCAAAGGTCAGAGTCGGCTCGACTTCCCATTCCATCGGCGGAAGATTTTTAGGATTGTTGCCGAACTTCTTCAGCTCGGGATGTTCCGGCGAATTAAAAAAACTATCCGGCGGCGGACTGATCTTGACAGTGCGCTTCTGCCAGGGCATCAGGCTGATGTTATTGATGGTTTCGTCAGACAGAGGCCCGATATTGATCTTGGGCTCGACATTGCGTAATTGTTTGATGTACCAGGGCGTATTCAGGAGGCTGAGGTTGACAACCTTGACATCTTTGCGCACTTTTTCGACTTCCTGCAGGTACCAGAGCGGGAAAGTATCGTTATCGCCGTTGGTGAAAATGATGCCGTTCGGTTCGCAGGATTGCAGAATATTATAGGAGTAATCCCAGGCGACATAATTACCGCTTCGGTCATGTTCGTGGTAATTGGCAACCAGGACATTGACCGGCAACGCCAGTAGAAGCAAGCCTCCGGCGACAAAAGTCAGGTTCTGGGCTAATTTGGTTTTTTTTAATTTCAGATTGGCAATCGACTCCATCAGGGCAGTGGCCCCGATGCCGATCCAGATCGCGAAGGCGAAGAATGAGCCGACGTACGAATAATCCCGTTCGCGCGGCTGCGGGTCGTCCTGATTCAGGTACAGAACGATCATCAGACCGGTAAACAGGAAGAGCGCCAGCACTGCCAGGGCTTTTTGCTTATCCTTGTTGAAGTGGTAATACAATCCAAAAATTCCAAGCAGGAATGGAAATGGCAGAATAAACTGGAAGAAATCGACATTGGCTTCCTCGCGTCCGATAAATTGCCAGTTGAAATAACGGACGTACATTTCCTTGATCTGGTAATTCCAGAAATAATCCATAGCGCCGGAGTATTTATAAGCAGCTTCCGGTTTCCATTTGGCGCGGTCGAAAATATCGGTGAAGCTGCGGTCGCCGTACTGCTCGCGATTTAAATACGAGACGGCCTGGTGAGTGGTTTCCGGATCGTTTTCGTCAATAGTCGGATTCTGAGTGCTGCGGATAAAAATGGTCGCGTAGGTCGAATAGCCGACCACGATCAGGACGAGTGACATCATTGTCAGCGCCGTCAGATTATGCTTTTTATTAATGGCCCAGATAGCTAGAGCGAATATAATGGCAATGGTCAGAACCATTGCCCAGAGACCGACTTTGTCGGCAATGATCGGCAGCCCCTTTATGACGCCAACGTTAATAACCAGGAAAATCGCCGAGGCCGCGAAAGCCATCAGGACATTTTGAGCATGTTCCCGCAGGCGCGGCTTCGCGGATTTGCGATAGAGTTGATAATAAATCAAGGTGAAAATGCCCAGTGTAAATGAGGCCTGGAGTAATGTTCCCATTTTAAATTGCAGGAAAATCAGGAACAGCAGACCGGCAATCGCCACGCCGATAATCAAATCCAGAACGAGCCAGCCGATTGACGAGATTTTCTTGCGTTTGAAATAAATAATCAGAGCGATGAAGAAAATCGCCAGCAGATTGAGTAAATGAATACTAATTGCGAGACCTACAATGTAGGCGATAATCAGCAGGTAGCGTTCATGTCCCGGCTGATCGGCTTTCTCCTCCCAGGCTAAGATCAGCCACACCACGATGGCCGTCAGGAAAGTCGAAAAGGCATAGACTTCGGCTTCGACGGCATTGAACCAGTGGCTGTCGGTGAAGGCGAAAGTCATAGCGCCGATGAAAGCGCCGCCATAAACCATGAATTTCTGCATTTTGGTTTCGGGTTTGCCGCGGAATTGCAGCAACTGAATCGTGATTAAAAAGAGAAACATAACCGCCAGCGCGCTGACGATCGGCGAAATCAGATTGACCCGGAAGGCAATATCGGAACTGGTCGGGATCATCGAGAAAATCCGGCCGATCAACAGAAACAGCGGACTGCCCGGGGGATGCGGAACACCCAGCGTGTACGAAGTAGCAATAAATTCACCGCAATCCCAGAACGGGACGGTCGGCGCAGTCGTGGATAAATAAACTGCAAAGCTGAACAATAATGCCAGAATAGCAAGTATTTTCTTTTCCATGTCTTTATTAAACCATTTCATGTTGATTCCTTTATGGTCTGCTTATATTGTTATGATTGTGATTTTTCTTCAGGTTTTTCAGTCCCCGGAGCGTGCATTTTGGCTTCGACGAAATTCATCTTCAGGTCGCTGAGCGAACGTTCCAGAAAACGTTTTTCGTCCTCGGACAAGTTGCCTTTGGTTTTGGCGAGCATCATCTCCAGCATGTCAATTGTCAGCGAGGCTTCTTCCAATTTAACGGTGGTTGTGCCGTTGACCGGATTCTTGATTTTCCCAAGGTGAATCCAGGCATTGCTGACCAATGATCGCACTAAACTCAGGAATAAAATTTGTTGACGGTCGGGTTGTTCGGCCATATTATCCTCTATAAAATATTACTGAAATCGATTTGGTTGGCGTATTGATGCAAAAGATGTTTGCGAATGGCCTGATGCTCCGTCCGCCGCAGATGCGGATCGGTTTTTAATAAGTTGAAAGCCCGGTCCCGGGCGGTTTTCAACAGTTCAATGTCAGTCAGCGGGTCGGCAATTTTCATCTTAAGGTATCCATGCTGTTTCGTGCCATAGAATTCTCCGGGGCCGCGTAATTTAAGGTCTGCTTCGGAGATTTCAAAGCCGTCGGTCGTCGACAGAATCGTCGCGATGCGCTGGTGTCCCAGCTCGGTGACCTTACGTTCGACCAGAACGCAGACGCCGTCCTTTTTCCCGCGCCCGATTCGCCCGCGCAGCTGATGAATTTGTGTCAACCCAAACCTTTCCGCATTTTCAATCAACATGATGGTGGCATTCGGATTATCGACACCAACTTCAATGACGGTTGTACTCACTAAAAGGTTGACGGTTCCCGCGCTGAATTCCTGCATAACGGCGTCTTTTTCGGCGGTCGACATGCCGCCATGGAGAAGCGCCAGCCGGAACTGCGGAAAGACTTGCGTGCCGAGATATTCAAAGCCCTGAATAGCGGCCTGCAAATCGCTCTTGGCCGATTCCTCAATCAGCGGATAAACGACGTAAGCCTGGTTGCCTTCGCTGATTTGCTTTCCGATGAAATCGTACACCTTCCCGATCTGGTCGGCAGTGACGGCGCGTGTAAGGATGCGGCCTTTACCGGCCGGCATTTCATCCAGAATGGAATTGTCCATGTCGCCGTACAGCGTCAGGCTGAGGGTGCGCGGAATCGGCGTGGCGGTCATGACCAGAACGTCCGGATTGAAGCCTTTGGAAATCAAAGTGCTGCGCTGAACGACGCCGAAGCGATGCTGTTCGTCAATAATTACCAGCGCCAGGTTTTTGAAAGTGACGTTTTCCTGGATAATGGCGTGCGTGCCGACGACAAGCTCAGCTTTGCCGGCCTGAATTTCATCTAAAATTGCCTGGCGCTCGCGCTTTTTCTGGCCGCCGATTAACAGCCGGACTTCGATCCCGGCCGCTTCGCCGAGCTGACGCAGAACACGGTAATGTTGCTCGGCTAAGATTTCGGTCGGCGCCATAACTGCCGCCTGAAAGCCATTACCGATCGCGATGCTGGCGCACAACAGCGCCACGACCGTTTTACCGCTACCGACATCGCCTTGCAGGAGGCGGTTCATGATATTGGGCGACTTTAGATCGTCCCAGATTTCATGGATGACTTTTTTCTGAGCGCCGGTCAGTTCAAAAGGCAGTTTCGCGTAGATTTGTTTTAAAAGTGTGCCCGCCGACGAAAAGCGCAGCGGTTTTTGAACGGCTTTAATCCCGGCGCGGCGCACGGCTAAAAGCAATTGCAGGAAAAAGAGTTCCTCGAATTTAAAACGGGTTTGAGCGGCCAAGAGACTGTCAGCATTATCCGGGAAATGGATTTGCTGTATGGCTGTGTTGATCGGCAGTAGTTTGAGCTCGGCCAGCGTTTCGCGCGGCAGAATTTCGTCGAAATGCGGTTTGAATTTCTCGAAAACCGGACGCAACAGGCGCCGGAAGCCACGGCTGTCGAGACCGACCGCTTTCAGTTCGGCCGTGGAAGGATAAAGCGCGATAATGCGCGCCGTGTGCAGCGTCAGCTCCCACTCTGCGGTTTCGAGTTTGTCGTAGTCGGGATGAATGAAACGTAGGCCGTTGAAGAATTCAACCTTGCCGCTCATGGCGACGGTTTCACCGACCTCGAAGGCGTTCTTGATATAATTAATGCCATTGAACCAGACCGCCAGCAGGACGCCGCTGTCGTCGCCGATCTCGACCTGGAAGAATTGGCGTTTGTAACGCCGCACGAGATTCTGGCGCAATACTTTGCCGACGACGGTCGCTTCACTGCCGACTTTCAAGCGGGCAATGGGCGTCAGCGTACTGCGGTCGAGATAGCGCCGTGGAAAATGGTAGAGTAAATCCTGTAAGGTGGCGATGTCGGCTTTTGCCAGAACTTCGCTGCGCTTCGGGCCGACGCCCTTAACGTAAGTGACCGCCGTATCCGGTTGCAGATTAATGTTTTTATTTCCGGGCGGGCGTTCGCTTACCAAGTTCGCTGGAGAGTATATTTGATGATAATTTTTTGATCGGCAGGGACGGTTACCGGGAAAACCAGCAGATTATTGCTGATTTTCTGATAGGAATGCGAGGAATTTTTAACGAACCAGTCGCCGTTTTGCCGCTCGTGAACTTCAACATAAACCGGCTCATTGCGTTTGTTGGTGAAATCAATCGCGATGGAAATCACTTCCGAACGATCGCTGAGCTTCTGGCGGTTGGTGATAATCTTTTTACCTTTGACGTCGAAGGCTTTGCCAACAGTCAGATCGAGAGAATCGTCTTTGGCGGTGTGTTCGATGCGGTCTTCGCCGACGAGTTGCATGGTATTATCCACGTCCTTCTTGAAAATCCGGAAAACGCCCTCGGGAAGCGGAATGCCCAGATGATTCGCCGTAGAATTAGCCAATTTCAAGTGTACCTCGAGCGGATTTTCCGAGTCACTCAAGACATTATTCAGAAACAAATAGACTTTTTGGGCTTGCGCCTCAACCTCGTCGAAGAGGGCAACCTGCTTGATCTCGCGATCTTTTATAGTCACTGCTCGCTGGAGTTCGTAGAGATGATAATCGAACAGTCCGCGTTCCTCAAAAGGTGCGCCGGCCGCCGCATCTTCTACTCCTCTAAAGGCTTTTAATGTGACCGGTGAAGTCTGCCTGGTGCGGTGTATATTTCCGGCGACCAACTTCATTTTGGCGTTTTCATAGGTTGCGCCGGAACGATTGTCGAGCGAAACCCAGGAATTGAGTGTAAAGTCCTTGTCGTTTTTATCCAGCACCATCAGATATTCGGCGTGCCAGCTCATCCCGGAAGTCAGGTAGCTGATCTCCGATTCAACCGCGCCGCCAATCTTCGAGGACAGCAGCCATTGCAGAGTCGGCTTCAGGATCAGTCCGGACGGCAGCGACGGAAAGTCATAATTGGCGATGTTTTCGGCAGACGCGATCTTTATGCCGCCGCTCTGAACCTGGGTGATCAGATTGCCGCCGTCGTATTGCAGTAATTTGCCGCTGGTCTGTTCGCCGGATTTGGTCTTATAGGTAATCGTCTCGCCGATATACTTCTCGAAGATTTTATCCGAATTGACTAAGTCGTACAGGAAATTCTGTTCGAGAACGTCGATGGCCTCGTTTTTCCCGGGAAAGGTGATGCGTACGGAGGTCGGATCGACTTTAGCCGGAACGCCTTCGATGCGAATTTCAGAATTACCTTTGGTCACGTCGATTGTACGCGTCTGGGAGACCAGTCCCAGGTCGTTGTTGTAAATCGTGATCTGGGTGGATTTCACCGACTGGCCGGCCGCAATTGTTATTGCCAAACCGCAGACCGCCAAACATGATACCAATAATCGCTTCAGTCCTGGCATAAACCCTCCTGTTTTGACTTTTTTTCTATTTAACCAAAGCGCCGGCTAATCGCGCAGCACTTTGAGATTCGTCTGAATTTTACGCAGTTGTTCGCCGAGTAATTGTTCTTTTTCGTGTTCTTTGGCGACAATTTCCTTAGGCGCACGGGCGATAAAGTCCGGATTGGTGAGTTTTCCGCCGATGCCTTTTAGCAAACCGGTCAGACGGGCAGCTTCTTTTTCGAGCCTGGCGATCTCAGCCTGGACGTCGATGATGCCTTCCAGCGGAATGAAAAACTCCGTCCCGCGGACGATCACCGTGGAAGAATGAAGCGGTTTGGCGCTGTCTTCAGCCGGCGACAGGCGCGTGGCTTTGACTAAATTTTGAATGTAGCCACCGATTTCGATGTTTTGCAGCAATTCCGTTACCGAAGTACCGTCACTACTGCGCACGATCAACTCGATTTGGGTGGCCGGCGGGATGTTCATTTCACTGCGGGCGGTGCGCAGGGCGGTCACGATTTCCTGCAAGAGTTCAAAGCGCTCCGTCAGGGTTTTGTCTTTGGGATGATATTCGACTTTCGGCCAGGCGGAAACGATAATGTCCGGTGCATCGGACGACTTGATGTGCTGGTAAATTTCTTCGGTGATGAACGGTGCGTACGGGTGCAATAACTTAAGGAAATTTTTCAGAACATGGACAGCAACCTGCAGGGCGGTTTGTTTTTCTTCCGGCGACTTTTTATACAACCGCTCCTTGATAAGCTCAATATACCAGTCGCAGTAATCGCTCCAGACGAAATCGTAGATATTCCGGGCAACCTCGTCGAAACGGTATTTCTTCAGGTTTTTATCAACGGCGTGAATTGTCGCGTTCAGGCGGCTCAGGATCCATTCGTCGGCCAGTTCGAGTTTCAATTTGGCGGGCTCGAAATTTTCGCCCGGCAGATCGTTTTCATCCAGATTCATCAGGATAAAACGGGCGGCGTTCCAAACCTTGTTCATGAAATTGCGCCCAACTTCGAGGCGTTCTTCCGAGAATAAAATGTCCTGTCCTTGCGGCGCGATCAGCATAATGCCGAAACGTAAAGCGTCGGCGCCGTACTTTTCAACGAGCACCAGCGGATCGGGTGAATTACCCAGCGATTTGCTCATTTTACGATGCTGGGCGTCGCGGATAATGCCGGTGAAATAGACATTGCGGAACGGGATTTCGTGACGGAATTCAAGACTGGCCATAATCATGCGCGCCACCCAGAAAAAGATAATGTCCGGTCCGGTGACAAGATCGTCGGTCGGATAAAACTTACGCAGGTCGGCGGTATCTTCCGGCCAGCCCATCGTTGAAAAAGGCCACAGCCAGGAACTGAACCAAGTATCCAGTACGTTTTCGTCCTGACGGATTGGAGCGCCACATTTCGGGCAGTTCGTCGCATCTTCTAGCAAAGCGTCATACCAGCCGCAGGCATCGCAATAGAAGACCGGAATGCGGTGCCCCCACCAGAGTTGACGCGAAATGCACCAGTCGCGGATATTGGTCATCCAGTGATTATAAGTTTTAACCCAGCGTTCGGGATGGAAGCGAATCTGTTTCTCTTCGACGACTTTCAAGGCCGGTTCGGCCAGCGGTTTCATGCGCACAAACCATTGTTCGGAAAGATATGGTTCGACCATGACTCCGGCGCGCTCGCTGTAGCCGACCGAATGCGCATAGTCTTCGATTTTTTCGAGAAAGCCGAGGCGTTCCATTTCTTCCACAACTAATTTACGAGCTTCGAAGCGGTCCTTACCGACGACCAAAGGGCCGGCGGCTTCGTTCAGGGTAGCGTCGGGATTCAGGATATTGATTTTTTCCAGATTATGGCGCTCGCCAATCTCAAAGTCGTTCGGATCGTGGGCGGGCGTGACCTTGACGGCGCCGGTGCCGAATTCACGATCGACGAAGTCATCGGCGATGATCGGGATGATGCGTCCGACGATTGGCAGTTTGACCTTCTTGCCAACTAATTTCTGATAGCGCGAATCTTCGGGATTAACGGCTACGGCCGTGTCGCCCAGCATGGTTTCCGGGCGGGTGGTCGCGACGGTGATGAAGCCGGAATTATCCTCCAGCGGATAGCGGAAATGCCAGAGATGACCTTTTGTGTCACGATGGATTACTTCTTCGTCGGAAAGGGCGGTCTGCGAAGCCGGACACCAGTTAATGATGCGGCGCCCGCGGTAGATTAAGTCCTTTTTATAAAGCTCGACGAAAACCTGGCGCACGGCTCGACTGAGACCTTCATCCAAGGTAAAACGTTCGCGTTCCAAGTCCAGCGAGCAGCCGATTTTGCGCAGTTGGGTCAGGATAATGCTTTTGTGTTTGAGCGCCCAATCCCAGACAATTTTAGTGAATTCCTCACGACCGTAATCGAAACGAGTTTTGCCTTCTTTACGCAGGTTCTTTTCAACCACATTCTGGGTGGCAATTCCGGCGTGATCGGTGCCCGGCAGCCAGAGCGTTTCAAAACCTTGCATGCGGGCGTGCCGAATTAAAATATCTTGCATGGTATTGTTCAGAACATGCCCGATCGTCAGAATCCCGGTGACATTGGGCGGCGGAATGACGATTACGAAAGGTTTTTTAGGCGAATCGGCGTTGGCGTGGAAGTAATTTTTAGAAAGCCAGTGCTCGTACCATTTGGTCTCGGCCTGGCGCGGATCGTAGATTTTATCAAGTTGGATAGACAAAAAAACTCCTTTATCCTTCTATTAACAAACTGAATGCAGTCGTCAGTTTGAGTACATTCTGGTTGGCTTGTTTCAGGCGCCCGGTCAGCACGCGGGCAATGTTCTGCATAACCAAATTGCCAATGGCCGGCGTGGAATTGCAAATCTGGAAAAAGTCCATTTTGCTGATCCGGCCGACCAAACATTTATCGATAGCTTTGACGGAAGCGGTGCGCTTGTCGTCATCGCTGAAAAGACTCATTTCGCCGAAAAACGGGTGAGCGGCGGCGGAAAGTTTGATCAGGCTTTTTTCACGGGTATCGATCCCGGCGACGTTGGTTTTGAGCGTCAGCGCCTGGGAAATCTCGACGTTGCCGTCCAGCAGCAGGAGAATCGAATTGCCGATGGCACCTTCCTGGATAATCGATTCGCCGGCCTCGAACTCGATGACATCAATGACACCACAGAAATGCTCGATAGATTCGTCGGAGAGACCGTCGAAGATTTCATATTTGGCCAGATTTTTTGCCTGAATGCGCTCGGATTTGGTCTTGGTGCTCATCGGAGAATCACCGCCTTTTCATTTTCCTGAATGACGTAATCGTCCGCAGGATTTAATTTGACGAAAACCTTGTTTTCCTCGCCAAAACTCTTACCGGCCTCCCGCAGTTTGCGCTCGATAAAGGCGTCGATATGGGAAGTGTCAGACGCCAGAAAGTCCGAAAGCCCGATCGATTCAACCTGCGAGATTACTCCCAGCAACAATTCCTTATGCTGGCCGCGATAATGGTCGAACAACTCCTTGTACGGTTTACCGATAAAGCGAGCCGGAATCGGTTCGATGGCGATTTTATTATCCAGGCGCGGATTTAAAATTTGCTCGAAGACCTTTGGCAAGCCCGGCTGAAAAATATTACTGGCCAGAAAATAATCGGTGTATTTATCGCTGACGACGACTTCGTCAGCCTTGGCACGTTTGACGTGAGCTTCGTTTTCGGGGTTCATGATGAAGGCAATGACCTTGACCTTTGGGAATGACGATTTGATGTTCAAGGTCGCTAAAACGGTTTTCTCGTCGGCATCGGCCGCCGAATGCTGATAAAGGTTCGGCAGCAGTAAAACGGTTCCGGCGTGTTTGATGTTGGCGCGTTCCAGGGGAGCGGCATGCGTGTAATCGCCCCGGACGAACTTGATTTTATATTGAGAATATTTATCCAGAATCGTATGGATTTCATTTTCAGCCAGCTCATTGAGCAGTACCACTTTGCAATCTTTTTTTCCGGATAATTGCAACAGAGTATCGAGTAATGACTCGGCGCGGTTATTCCAACCGCAAATGATAAGGTGATTCTCGTAATCAATGGATTCCAAACCCTGACCCTCCCTGATTTTACGTGCCACGAAAATTGAGGAAATGGTGGCCGTGATGGTCGAAACCATCGACACACCGACCAGCATGATGAAAATAGCAACGAGCCGCCCGCCCGGCGTGATCGGTTTGATATCGCCGTAACCGACCGTGAAAATCGTCACGAAAACCCACCAGACCGAATCCCAGAGATTATGATATTCGTTGGGATTATTCTGTTTCTCGAACAGAAAGACGAAAATTGCCGCCGATAAAATCACGACCAGAAATATCAGAAAAACCCTGATTGTCGCCCGGGTGACAACGGATTTGAAGGTTTCATGGAATTTCACGGTAATTCTTTTCCCTGATTTTCATAGGGGAAATATTACTTAAAAATCGAGTTAATTGCAATCCCGGATTTGAATGGAGAAGAAGAATTAACCACTAAGGCGCAAAGACACTAAGAATATTTTTAGAAAATGGTCAAAGGTCAGCGATTATCAGGAGTATTTGGTAGAGCGCCATCGAACCAAACGATGATGTCTTTCAGCGCGTAAACCAGAGCGTTGACGGTGTCAGTTGTCGGCTGGAAACCATTGGTTGATTCCTGGTCATTTAAATCAATATGAACGCCAAAATCACTTGCAATAGACTTTATACTTTTAATGAAGTTGTAGATTAGAGTATTGGAATCAAACTGGTTAATTATTTTGTTTGTTTTAGGGTCTTTATAAGAAATCCAGTTAATCACTTTACCAAATTCAATTTGATCAGTTCGTTTTTCATTCCAACATTCTCGAGGAGCATTTAAAGCCCGAGCAATTTTAAATAGTATGTTATCAAGAAGAAGCGTTCTAATTTTATCTAGATTATCAATAATATATCGTTCATCATCTTTGGTCGTAAGGATATACCAGAATAGATCACTGGCTTTTTCACTGATTCGACTCTTAAGAATCTCCAGATATTTCAGGTTTTCGTGACGAATCAGAAAAGCCGGCTGATTTTCGATGACGTTCCTAAGGCGAATTATGTCATTACTATTGGCTTTCTCGATGAAATTTTCCCTGCCAAATTTTTTAAACTCAAGATGATTCTTCAGATCATCAGCACCCTTGATTTCATTATCGAATGAATAGGCAGTTAAAAAGTATAAACGAGTTGCGACATCAATGTTCTGGTAAATAAGTTTATGCAGAAAATAGTCGCCTTCCCGTTCGAAAAACTTGTCATACTGGGCTTCTGAAAAGTTATTATCAATGGCCTGGACTTCTGCTAAATCATATTCGGTCAGTGACAAATTCCGGTCTATGATGAACAAAGCGTACTTATCCGGATGGCTGATAATTTCTCTCAAAGCGTCGGGGAAACGGTATTCGATCCGGAAAAGGTCTTTACGCTCCATGATCGCCTTGACTTGTTCCGCTTTCGCGCCATACTCATCGTTTTCCAGAAATCTTAATTCTTCTTTTTGGTCTTCACTCAGGAATTTGCCGAAGAGTCGAAGCAGACGAGGGATATTCTTTTCGAGTTCGTCCTCAACGAATAAGATTCTCATGTCTTACTTCCTTTCCAGCAATTCGGTATTTTAAATTTCGCAGAATAGATTTCATTTGCGGTTTCGATCTCCAGTTTAGTATTCAGCATCTCGGCAAAGTTTCTTAGAATGACCTGTCCCATGCCGGTGGTTTTGGCCTTCACCTGCGGTTTGAATTTATTCTCAACCGAGATAGTCAGGTAATTATCATCACCCGAAATTTTAATCCTGATCGTGCGCGCAGATGGTTCGACGAAAGATGAATATTTAATTGCGTTCAGGATCATTTCCTGGATAATGGTCAGCAGTTTTACCGCCGAACCTTTCTCATTGCCGATGGACAGGTCTCTGACCTCGTTCAGCTCGATTTCAATTTTTGTCAAATATTTCTCAACGAAGTTCGCGATCCGATCGGTATTCGCGTCCGCGCCGATGTTATTCCAATCGTTCCTGGAAATGAAAAAAGAGTCCCGGTCAGGGAAATAATTTTTTGAAAAGGTCGAGAAATATTTGGTATCAAACATATTGGAGACAGAATTCCGTAAAGAAGCGATTACCATACCAGCTAAGGTTTGCGAATCGTGGCCCTGATTATGTTCGGCATCGTAATAAAAATCATCAATGCTCCCCTTCAGGGAATAATTCATCGCGTTGGTGATTTCGCGAACCAGGTTCGCCCCGCGCAGAGCCTTTTCGATAGTTATGTCAACATACTCCTTGGTCTGCCGGAGGTTTTCGAGCGGGTCGGCAACTGTGGCGACAATATTTTTCAGTGAATGTGACAGATCGGCAATGATTTTATTGCGCTCGTCAAGACGGGTTTGTTCGATTTGTTTTTTAAACTTTTCTTTTAATTCACTTTCTACAACATATTTATGTGTATCAGAGTAATCATCAAAATCCATATCTTTATATTCTTTAAGAAAATCATAGGCCAAATCATGGTGACCAATATCTGCCAGTTTTTTAACTAATGGTCCGATTATACTACCCAATTCAAATCTAAAATATTCATCTGCTTTAAACGTATTTATAAAATATTCTTTTGCTTGACTGTCCATTCCCTGTCTTGCATAAGCACAGACGATATGAGATAATGGATCAGCTGCCGTTTCGTCATTTAATAGAATACTGTCATTTACCTCTGGAAAAACCGAAAGATGCTTCTCAAAATCGTTTTTTGCTTTCTCAAACTCTTTTTGTTTAAGATACAATTCCCCTCTGTTTACATATACCATGAAGTTATCAGGTTCAATTTCAGTGCAACGGTTAAAATCAGAAAGTGAATTCTCTAATTCATTTTGCTCAAAGAATATTTTTCCTCTCCATCTATAGATTTCCCCGTATTCTTTACCGCGATCTAGGTAAGAATTAATATCTTTAATTGCATCTTGATATTGTTTATTATGGCTGTGAATATAAGCTCGTACCAAATAATTACGTCCATCTTTTGGATCCATTTTGATAGAAATATCACAACATTCAAGAATATTTTGGATATCCAGGTATTCAATATATTTCAAACCATATAAAGCTAATTTTCTACAATTATTGGAATTAATGAAGAGATAACGCCGCTCTAATAAGGTTGTTAAAATTGTTATTGTTTTATTTTTTGGTACAGTAAGTTGCCAGGGTAATTGAAGAAAAAATTTTCGTTCTATAAACCAGGGTTTGTTAGAAATTTCATTGAATAACAGACGGAATTTTTTTTCAATATCATTTCCATTGTTTCTTTTTTCAATATTTTCATTTTCTAATGGTTTACGATTATTCATTTTTTACTTCCGCTACTTCTAAATCATGGCAATTTGTGTCGTACTTTTTTGAGAAATTTTTTATTTCAGTTTAGTATTCTCGTACATGATAGATATTATTTGTTTCATCAGCATTTTACAACCATTATTTTTGGTAGATTACTTTCAAAATTTTTCACAGAGATTCTTAGTCGGATTTTCTTGGATGGTTCGCTTTGCATACGCAATAGATTATTTCAAAGGGTGTGCCAGAGATGGCAATCAATGTCTTGAATATATTTTTGTCGTCGGGTGATAAGTATATTTGATTGCTTTTTGGAACGATAGCAGACTCAACCTATGTAAAATTATTTATTCCCGGGCGTAAAGATATTTACGCATTCTTGGTGTGTCAATCTTTATACGATGGTTGCTAATTAAAACCGGTCTTTCAATTTGCAAGGATGTTTTCGCCACGAAGACTCAAAGACACGAAGAAAAAATATTTACTTGTATTTTATTGGCTTGGTGTCTAAGTGGAGTTCGCTAACCTTCAGAAGGTCGGTCAATAAAACTAAGATAAAAGAAAGAACAGTTGTCAGACCTTCTGAAGGTTTCAATTGATGTTAAGTTTTCTCAATCTGGCGCGGAAAGTGGCCGGTTCCAAGCCTAAGAGCTGCGCCGCGGCGGCGGCATTTCCATCGGTCTGACGCAGAGCCGCCTGATAATACTGGGGAATGATTTCGTGATCGAGATTGATACCTCCCGGCGGAATTGAGATTGTGGACGATTTTTCGGTCAGTTCGATGATATGCAGATGCTCGGCGCCGACCTCATCGCCCGGATAGGCAAAGGCGGCGGTCAGGGCGCTTTTCAGCTGACGGATATTGCCCGGCCAGGGATATTGGCGGATTTTTTCAAGCGCTGATTCTGCCAGGCGTTTCTGTTTGTCATGCAGATGGTTAAGAGTCGTGACAAGATTCTGGGCGATCAGGATTTTATCGTTCCCGCGTTCCCGTAAAGGCGGCAGGACTATTTCACTCTGAACCAGGCGATAGAAAAGGTCTTCGCGAAACGTACCTCTCTTTACCATCTGGCGCAGGTCTTTGTTGGAGGCTGAAATGACCCTGACGTCAACTTTTTCCTCTTTACCGCCGACGATTTGAGTTGTACCACTGTCTAAAAAGCGCAATAGTTTAACCTGCATTTCCAGCGGCAGGTCGCCGATTTCATCCAGGAAAATCGTGCCCTTATCGGCCAGTTTGAATTTTCCATCCTTGTCGGCGATTGCGCCGGTGAAACTGCCTTTTTTATGGCCGAAAAACTCGCTCTCGAATAGATTTGGGCTGATCGCGCCGCAGTTGACTTTTACCAGCGGTTTTTCGCGACGTTGACTGATGTAATGCAGAGCTTCGGCAACCAGTTCCTTGCCGGTGCCGCTTTCGCCGCTGATAAAAATGGGGATTTCGGTTGCCGCGAACATTTTTATTTGTTCTTTGACTTCCAGAATCCTGGGCGATTCGCCGATGATTTCATCATATTGAAGTTTGAGCTGTCCTTTAAGGTTTTTGTTTTCACGGGCCAGTTTTGTCAATTCAGCCTTGACGGCATTCACATTCTGAATTTTAGGAAAATCATCCAGGTCAAAGTTGATTTCCGAGATCCCGGTTTCGCGGTGAACCTGGACGAGTCGGGCGTCAATTACGCCACCCTGTCTCAGGAAAATCCAGCAGGCATGCATGGTAGGTGTCCCTGACGTCACTGAGATGGTAAACTCGCCGGCGGGATTTTCCCGCAGAATTTCTTTGACAGCCTGATACATCGCCAGGTAAACGGTGTTATAGTCAGTCGGATTGACTGCGAGAGCTGGTTGATAGCGCACGGTCAAAGCCGGGTGGTTTTTCCGGCAATATTCCAAAATCGCCGAAGCCGGTTTGAGATAGGATTCATCATTATACAGCAGATAAAGAATATCGAAAGACTCGGTCTCGAGAATAGAAATGATCGCACCGGTTTTGTCGGGCAGGTAACAATCATTGTTGCCGATGAATGAAAGCAGGATTTTAGGTTTCTTAATAGGACAGTCGTTCATTTTTCCCTGATTTTCAGTTGAATCTATTCAGTCCAGCTGAATAAAAAAAGGTTTCCAACGAATACGCTTGAATTAAAACTCCACCACCGGCTGGAAGATCAGACCTTTGATAATCCGGTTATCGGGTGTAAAACCTTTATCCGGCCCGCGATATTCCGGCCGGTACTCGTAAGCATAGCCGATTTTTAATCCAATCAGGTATTTTCTGAACGGCAGGAATTTGCCGTACGCAAACGTCAGCCGGGAAAAACCCTCCCGAATTTTTACAGGAGGAATCTGCAATTCAAATTCAGTACAACTATTCCGGCGGAAATTCCAGGAATGCGTACCTTTTTCGGTTTTCTGACGGGAATAAGTCAGGTTAAGCGTATTGGCGATTGCGGACAGACCATACCAGCGATAACCGATTTTAATATCCCAGGAATGGGTTTTGCCCTGATCCTTGCCGGCGCCTTTGATTTTCCACTCGCAGCGCCACCAGTTGGTATTCAGAAAATACCCATCGAAAATTTCCTGCCAGCCGCCGGTAATGACGAATCCGCTGGCTCCGGTAGCCGGGATAGTTAGGTCGCCACTATCATTTAAACTTACATAGTTTACCAACTGCCCGACAAACAGGCTGACCGACCAGGGTTCCTGATAACTGCCAGCCAGGGAACTCCAGACATTCAGATCATTGATCAGATCGAATTTCCGGTAGAAGGAGAAATGTTCGGTTTTCAACCAACCGGAAAAGGCTGAGGTCGGGTATAAAGTCAATTCTGTTAAGAGATGGGTCGGTTTAAATGATTTCAGTAATAAATCGATGTACAGGTTTAGTTCGTTTTCCTGGTAGACCGATATTTGCTCATTGTTTTGCAGACCAATAAAAGCGCTGAGATAGCTGCTGTATACTCCCGGTGAAAACGCCAAGCCGGCATTATGACTTGCCACCGTAAGCGGCCAACTGCACTGAGACAGACCCGTTTTGGGCAGGCCAAGGATTACCCAAAAAGCGATTACCATTGGAAAAGACCGAATGAAATCGCCGGATTTTAGCCTGGTCATTAATTGCAACCTCATAGGCATTGAAATGAGATTGTTTCCAATAAAATTACAGGCGGTAATTACTGCTAATGGCGGCTTTAACCCGCTCAAGAATCTCCTGGTCGGGAAGATCGGTCAATTCGGCGGCAGAAATCGGATCGCTTACGATGGCCTCCAACCGGACACGCGGATCGATGATGAAACGGGTTTTGGGTTTCAGGCGGAACATGCCGTTCAAAGTCACCGGCAGGAGGTCGAGATTGGTAGCCTTTAGGATGTGGATGAAGCCTTTTTTGAATGGACCGAGTTCGCCGGTCATTGTGCGGGTGCCTTCCGGGAACAGGGCAATCGTGATTGAATCGGCTTTCGCGATGGAGCACTGGATCGATTCCCTCGACTTTTCACGATCGCCCGGATCGATCGGAATATAGTCGGTTCGCCGCAGGAAATATCCAAAAACCGGGATGCGCGTCAGGTAAGAACGCCCGAGCCAGGAAACTCGCGGAAATACCGCAATAATTGCGGGGATATCGTAGATGCTGGCGTGGTTGATCAGCATGATGTATTTTTTACTGCGTGCGATCTTATCCCGGCCGTAAACATGGATATGCGTTCCCATCAGCCAGAAAAGTCCCCGCGCCCAGATAATGTGCCCGATATGGAGCAGGTATGACGCCCGCAGAAAAACCAGGACGATCCCCAGCGGAATCATGATCGCCGAAAATAAATATTGAAGTCCGTAGCTTAGAAACGAAGTGGCACTGAATACACTACGCGTCAGCAGGGGAAAACGTTTATCTTCATCGGTTAGCAACATGTCAGTAATTCCATTACAGTGATTTTTGAATATAAGAGGAAACGAAGCATTCGAGTCAGTCCAATAAACCCATGAGCGTTTATTAATTCCGGAATATTTTATCGCGCATCCAGACCGATAATCCCCAGAATAAAATTGCAATGCCGGCGAGTAAAGCCACCAAATCGAGTCCGCAAATTATCTTGAGTCCGGCATTTGAGACGAAACCGGACTGATTGTTTGCGGTTTGGGAAATAAATAACAGGATGAGAAACGACACGGCCAGGAGAATAGATCCGGTTATAATTAAAAAACGAGAACGGCGGTGCGCTCGTTTAGGTAATCGCAAATTCAAAAGTATTTATCTCTCTCTCAAATTAGTTTTTTGCTGCCATTGCAAAAGAACGCGTTATTTTACAACGAGACAGACTTTAAATCAAAATGTTTTTTCGGATTACTTTAACCGGCCTTAACTCTTAACCAGAGTAAGATTCCGCCAGCCAATATGAAAAAACCAACCAAACACCAAAGAACTACAAGCAGAGTGATGCCTCTCAATATCAGGAGGTTGCAATGCTCAATCAATTCCTGGTGAGTGGAAGAAATAATCAGGATCAGCAGGGCTGGTATCGTGAAATGGATCAAGCCGTTTTTAAGAACTCTTTTCAGCTTTTTCTTGGGATCGCGATGATCGGAACGGTGTTTGGTTCGGTGTTTTTTTAACATTGATTTCATTACTACTGTAAAGTAACTAACATTTCATGCTTTTTGTCAAGGGAAAAAATTTCCGGCAGGTCCAATCAGGGATTGACCGGATCGTTCACTCCGTTAGCAATCCGCCGAAGTGTTTTTATCGCTTCGTTCCGAACAGCTACCGGGAGATTAGACTGAGATAGAATCCGGTCACAGGCGCTTGTTATCTGGGCTCGATCAACCGAAAAGGCATACCAGCCCAATGCTTCAAGAATCACAATACGAACATCTGATGGCGCCTGAGGATTGGCGGCGATGTCAATCAAGACAGGAATCGCTTCGCGAAACTGATAATTCCGGAACGAACGGGCGGCGCTGATACGCTCTTTGGTTTTGAGAGTGTCGTTTTTAATATTTACCAGCAACTCGTTATTCAGCCAATCAGCCGAGCGGGTAAAAGAGTTTAAATAAATCAGTTGCCGTTTAGTGTTACTGGCGGACGGTAAAGTAGATTGGTATACTGTTTCGTAGGCCTGGCGGGCTTTTACCGGATTGATTTTTTCGATCGCCGATTTGGCAGTATAGCTGACTCGTTCGGAAGCGTCGAAAACGACTTTTTCGGCTAAAAACGACAGATATCGGTCATCGCCGACCACTCCCATCCAGCCGGCACTGAAACGTCGGATTAGTTCAAATGGATCATTGATCGATTCCAGTAGTACTTGGTGGAAGCCTGGTGTGCGTAGTTCAGCCAGGCATTTCAGGGCTTCAAGGCGAACATTCCAACCCGGATCGGTTCGGTAAATTTCAAGCAATGTTGATTCACAACCCGCTCCCTGAATTTTATAGATTTGGCGAACGGCCAGTGTTCGGCGGACAGGGTCGGCGGTCTTTAACTCTTTTTGCCAAATGCGCAGATCTTTTTGGGTTGGATTTAGTTTGTCGAGGGCGGCATAATGATCCTTTGAATAGTAGTGGAAGGTCGGATCGCCAAACAGGTGGCTTTCCAGATAATTGCGCATTTTATGCCATTCCCCAATCCGGACACCGTAGGAGAATAGTCCCAACAGCTCATCGCTCCAAATATCCTGCTTCACGTTTACGGTGTTGGCAACCCCGGCGATCATCGTTCCGTTTCCAAACAGATACGTTCCGGCGACATAATCCGGTTTGATGAAACAGCCATTGAAACATTCATCAAATATAACAATTTCGGCTTGAGGGGCAATTTGGGCGATATCGGACGAATAAAGATCAAGACTGGCGGAGTACAACGAGTCAGCCCGTTCGACCGAATCGCTCAGGGCGTTTTCAAACCAGGAATCAGGCAGATCATATTCTGATTGGTAGTATTTTTTTACGTCATCAACTGATTTTTTCCGATCGCGGGCTTCCCGCATTTTTCCACGAACGAAGAATTTCACCGCTTCAATGTTTTCATCGATATTATCAGCGGGCGGAAATCCGAGCAGATATTGGGTATCATATTCACCGTGAGCGTGAAAAATTGCCAGGTCGAGTTCCGGTTTCTGCAGCTCTCCCAGCACAATCGATTTTATATCAGGACTCATGCTGTGATAAAGGTTGGTCAGGCAACTGCCCGGTTCTGAGAGTTGCGACAACTGTTCGCGCAAGGCAGTCAGATTGTTATTCCAGGCATCCAACGCTTCCGAATGATAGCCGTGTCCGGCATATGTCATAACATTATCCAGGCGATTGCTCTCCGATTTTTGGCGAACGATTCGTTCCAGATATTTTGCGATCAGGGTGTATTTCGATTCATCCCAAACCGGGGGAAAGATTCGGGCAGAGTAAATTTCACGCTCAATTTTCTGCGGACAATCGGCCTGCAGCGAATAGTAAAATAATAGCCGGTTCGTCGTATCCTGTTTCAGGAAGTCGAATTTTAAGTCAAAATCATCATAAAATCGGTCGGACGGAACCGATGAGCGTTGAAAGGCATAACGTTCCTGATCCATTTTAAAAGCCGAGGTCAGGTGCTGCGCATCCCGGAGCATTGGGATGGGGATATCGCCAATGAACACAACCCCCTCGAGTGGCGGCGTGGCTTTATATAAATTGATAATAATGGATTTAATTTCGTCCGGCGAATGCCAGTTGGCACTAACGATATAGGCTGACAGTCCGTCATTTTCAACAGCATCCCGATAGGCCAGAATTGCCTGGCCGGCCCGGACATTTGTGGTGCTGTCAACGAAAATGGCAAACGACGTAGTATGTCTTTGGACAGGATTAATTATTTGGGGCGCGGCAAACAGTACGGTTGTCGTCGACAATACTATCAGGTAAAAAAATGTTTTTTTCATGGAAACCTTTATATTTATAAAATGATTTTAATATGTCGTCGATTGTAAACGAATGGTCAAAAATGAGCGGTCTGAATCATCGGAAAACAGATTGCTGTACTTTAGATAAATTGAATATTGCCGATTTTTGGGTGAATTAAAGGAAAAATGGATTTGAGACCAGAGCAGATTTTTATTACAGTCGTAATAAGCCGCATCGGCAGCAGAAATTATATTATAAAACCAGTCGGTGCGTTCCTGATAATATTTTGCTTCATTGGTTGTAAGCTGATCATAACCCAAATCAAGGCCGGTCGTGATTTTACCGTATATATTAGTCGCCAGATTCAATTCTAATCGATTGATATTATCCGGATAGTAATGTAAAATGCCATTATAATTATCGGTCTGCCGATATGTTCGGGAGACATAGGAATATTTTAGACCGGCTGTTCCCATTTTGAAGTTAAAAGCCGGGTTGAGACCGACTGCCACATCCTGGGACCGCGCAGAATAAATTTGAATAGCAATATCGGGATGATTAGCGTTCAGATTGCGCCGGAGTCCGTTGGCAAACAGGCTTAGAGAAAAGGCCGGCTGTATATTCCATTTCAGATTTGTTTCGAAGAATTTCGACTGTGAATACCACTTACCCTGCGCTTCCGGATAAGAACCGCCGTCTGTATTCTGACACTGGGATTTTTCGAATCCACCAATCCATGAAAGATCGAATTGATGCAACAGACCTATTTTCCCATCGGTTTTTACCTGAAATCCCTGCGTGGCCATCAAGCGCTCTTCACTGGTTTCGCCTTTGAAAACCAACGGATTGTCTAAGCCGCGAATCTTGTAAAAGATCGGGGTCTTGGTCTGATCCTGATTATACTGACTGGTTTCCATATTTTCCTGAAAATCAAAATAAATGGCCGTAAGACCGAGTGCGATCTGTTTGGCCGGTTTAATTTCGAATCCATGGGTAAGCATAATATCACGGTGATTGACCTGCGGTTTCGGGAAAACGGTCTTATACTCTTCATCCACGTTATAGAACATCGTTGTTCCACCGTAAATTTTTTGGGAAATCCATTCGCGGGCATACGTCACTTCCCAGTATAGTCCATTCAGCCGAAAATCACCGGTGGAACTATCGGCAAACAAGAATGGCAAAGTGGTGTATGGATTACTGTTATGTGTCCACATTTTGTCGTAGAAAGTTTGACGGTGATAGGTAAAACTGCCGGAGAACAGATTTCGTTGGCCAAAATGTTTCGAACCGCCGGTTGTATATGATTGATCGTCTTTGCCTTTAGGATCAAATATCCGCTTTAAATCGCCATTTTCACCATCAAGGAATATCGCATAGTATGAATTATCTTTAGTTTGGGTCTCATAAATATTGGCCGGATTAGCGGATTGCGACGAGATTAATCCCGGGTTGGAATAATTGCGATAATAAGACAGGGGCGAATTATCTGTTTGCCAGGTAAAAGCCAGTGCCCCGGCGGTCATTCCCTGTATATAGACTATGGCGAAGATCAGCCGTATATTTTGAATATTATTTTTTTTAAAAAATGACATTCGTAATTCCGTTAAAATGAATGCGGAGTTGGCGGGGTGATGACTCCAAAATCTATCGAGCTGTTATTGTTATCCATTAAAATGGCCCGGCCGTCTTTATAATAATCGATTTTGCGCTGAATGGATTTGGACTGATACATTTCAAAGCCACCGGTAATACCGGCATCGATGGTCGGGCCAAGACGTTTATAGGCATAGTCAGTTAAATCTTCCTTATATTCCACTCCATCCAGAACCGCCGATTTTGGCAGTTGTATTTGATTGTAATTATCATAGCCATAGGCATACGGATCGGCAACTTTTAAGAGGACAACTGCAGAACTTTTAACCGAGTAGAGGAAATCGACGCCATATTTGTGGTGCAGCTGGATCATGTTGGTCGCGGGGTAATCGACATCACTCTGACCATAGGCATAATATTCAAATTCGGCTCCGGAAAGATCGATACTGTTATTGGCGGTATGATTGATGGCATCCTGCGCTACGATTACCATTTCGCCCGGTGCGAGCGGATAATCATCGCCGTCGCCCGGGAACATGTAAGCATGTACCGAATGAATATAGTCTTCATCCCGATAGCCATATTCGGCATCGGCTATGATTAGTGAGTCCAGATATACGACATCGTCAGAATTATTGTACAATTCGGTGAACTGATCGTGGTAATAATAAGGGATTGGATTCTTTACAGAGCCGTTGTAATAAATTTCACTGAAAATGATAGTACCGATAGACGATGGAGTAACATATACCGTTACATTGCAGGTGGAACCGGTTATTTCAATATTCTGAACCTGGCCATTTAGCGCTCTGGGTAAAGCAACCCCGGTGACCGTTGAGCATAAATCAGCCGGGATGGTTTTTGTAACGGAAATATTATAAAGATCCGGTAGAATACCATTAAAAATTGCACTGCCCGATGAGTCTGAAAGAGTATCATAGGTATTGTAATATGAAATCGAATTTAAAAACACCCGGGCATCCGGAACCGAGGTCGTCCCATAGATTGATTGAGTAAATTCGGAGGTGTCGATTACACTGATATTTAATTGAAGCCGCATGGATTCGGGCGGCGAGACGCTTTCAGTACAGGCTGACCAGATTAATGTCGCTCCAATTATTCCGACAAGCATTAATGAATTTTTAGTACAGTGGGATATTATTTTCATTTTACTTCCACAAATCATTAAAGATGCCGCTGAATTCCACTCCGAAATATAAATCCGGGTTCAGGCGAACGTACGATGCGCTTGACGAAGAGGTTCTTTTGCGTTTATAAAGCGGATGCGAGTTGAAAATATTGTTGACATAAAAGGACACTTCCGAACCTTTCGAAAGGGATTTGCTGACCCGCAGATTGAAGACCCAAATGTTTTTCTGATTTTCGATCCTGCTCCAGTAGTCGGCGTAAATTCGTTTGAAAGCATCCGGCAAATCTACAGAGCGCTCATCATCGCTGAAATATACGAACTCACCACGATCAGTAATATAACCGGTTGCGATGGAATCCGCTATTCCGGTTTGCCAGTCCTTGTCGGCAATGACCTGCTGAGCTTCGCAGGTGATCCAGGCTCCCAGTTCTTTGATGGTAAATTCGAGCTTATAATTTATCAGGAAATTTTCGGCGTGATAGTCGATAACGTTCCAGAATGGTTTAACATCCTTATCGGTACGAGTATCCCTCAGGTATGCGTCGGAATATTCATATCCTTTTTGATGACTGTCCGTCCGGTTATAGGAGCCCTCGATGCGCAGCTTGGCTTTCAGGTCGGTTAGC
>Ga0172375_10001530_pt1 | contig 37168 bp, 37 predicted proteins | sample LakKiv1m_FD_114537 | JGI IMG/M metagenome (GOLD analysis project Ga0172375, IMG submission 114537) | Freshwater microbial communities from Kabuno Bay, South-Kivu, Congo - kab_092012_11.1m | ecosystem: Environmental > Aquatic > Freshwater > Lake | place: Democratic Republic of the Congo... | reverse complement strand
GTTAATGTTCCGAAAGAAATTCGGCCAGAAGTTCCGCCCACTTTTTAAAGATGCCTTCAACGTGCGTGTATTTCGTGTAAGGCCCAATCAATAAAGATTTAATATTCAGCGCGCCCGTCCTCTTTTCGGCAATCTGCGCCAGAAGCCGGTTTGAGCTTCCGTCGGAGATTTTCGTTTCAAAGGCGGCGGAACCGGATGTTACCGGAACGAAAATGAGAAGCGTGGTGATTGCATTGAGCAGGCGTGCGGGACTTTTGTGAAATACCAGGCCGGGGGAGATGACAAGGGTTTCGGCGTCCGGAGTTTGCGTGTCCGCCAGGATTTCATATTTTTCATCGAGCCGGTTCTTGAATTCGGCATCGAGAAGAAAAGCCAGCCGCTTGAGCTCACTTTCGGGGATTTCGTCTTCAGTTGAGAAGAAGCCGAGTTCTACAGGTTCGATTTTGATTTTCCGGTAGCTTTTAAAAATTGTTCCCGGCGCGATTTCTTCCTGTTCAAAATGCTTCCCTTTTTGAAGAGCGGAAGCTTTGGGGAGGAATCCGGAAGGAGGATGAACCGAAGCGCATCCGGCTAAAGAAAACACACTGATGGCAAGGATTGCGATGAAAGCTTTCTTGAGTGCGAAAAGTTTTTTCATGAAAGGCTTTTTTTAATCCGAATTTCTCTGATTGTCCAATTGGTCTCTCAGATCATCCAGTTTATCATCATAATCGTTCATGCGGTCTTCAAGATCGTTGATGCGTTCGTTTAGACTTTGAATGGTGGCTTGAGCGCTATTCTCTTCTTTTTGGGAGACTTCTTTAGACTGGGAAAGTCCGGGAGATGAAAATAAAAAAACTGACAGGATTAGAACAACGCCCGCTTTTTTCATGATTTCTCCTTTCGGTTTCGAAAGACGCAATGAAAGTTTTAATACGGGCACATTATAACGCTTGAGGTTCTGCTTTTCCAAGCCGGAGTTTGCGGAAGTGAGCAATGGCTAGATTCAGAAAATCAGGGAATGGCTTGCCCAGTGGAGCAGGGGGGCCGGGAAAATGCCGAGCACTGCAATGGCCAGAAAGGCGATGACGATCGCGAGGGTCGCGGGAAAAGACTTTTGAAGCGGGGCCGGATCGGCGGGTTCGCTCAAATACATTTCTTTCACGACTTTGAAATAATAGAACGCCGCGACTGCGCTGTTGACGGCGGCAATGACGGCCAACGTGATCAATTTTTGCTCGATGACGCCCGCGAAAACAAGGACTTTCCCGAAGTATCCGGCAAGCGGCGGAATTCCGGCGAGCGATATGAAGCAGACGGCGAGGGATGCGGCGAAAAACGGACTGCGTTTTGCCAGACCGGCAAAAGAGCGAATTTCTTCGTTTTTGAATTGATTGCTCACTACAATCACAACGGTGAATGCGCCAAGATTGGTCAGAGCATAAACCGCGACATAGAAAAGAATGCCTTCAAGCCCGATGGTGCTGGCGGCCGCAACTCCCATGAGTATATAGCCGGCCTGCGCAATGCTTGAATAAGCGAGAAGCCTTTTGATGTTGGTTTGAGAGACCGCGGCGATATTTCCGATCGTCATCGTCAAAGCGGAAAGTACAGCGAAGATTGTGCTCCATTCGTTTTGGAGCGCGGGCAGGGCGGTGAACAAAACCCGTAAGAGCACGGCAAATCCGAGCGCCTTGGGACCAACGGTCAAAAATCCCGCGATCGGAGTCGGGGCCCCGGTATACACATCGGGCGCCCACATGTGAAACGGAGCGGCCGAAACTTTAAATGAGAATCCGACGAGAAGAAGAGACATGGCGATTAAAAGGATCGGCCCTGCGTTTCCGCCGGTTGCCAGAGCGTTCCGAATACCGTTCAATTCGATGGTCCCGGTCAGTCCGAAAAGCAGGGACATTCCGTACAGCATGGTCGCGGATGCCACGGAACCGAAAAGCAGATATTTCAGAGAAGCTTCATTTGAGGCGCCTTCATGTTTTTCGAATCCCGCGAGGATGTAAGAGGTGAGGGATACGAATTCGATGGAAATAAAAATCATCAGAAGATTTGTTGAGGCCGCCAGCATCATCAGTCCGGTTCCGATGAACGCGAGAAGCGCGTAAAGTTCGCCTTCCTGGCGCGGAGGGGTTTGTTTGTGAGCAAGGGATATTAAGATCGTGATGGTGATGATTCCGAAGGCGATGATTCGGAAAAAAATACTGAAAGGATCTATTGTGAAATACCCGTAAAAAAGGGGAAGGGTTTCCCCGGGGATTGTTGCCACCGCCCAGCCCAGAGCTCCGAGCGTCCCCGCCAGGGTGAGCCATCCCAGCCATCGTTTAGGCTTCGAAAAAAGATCCAAGATGAGAACGAGAAAGCCCGTTGCGATCAGGACGGATTCAGGAATGAAATGCGAAAGACTTTGAACGGCGGTCATTGCGGGAGGCCTCCGAGCGAGTCTGCCAACGCGTGCGTTGCCGGTCCGAAGAGATTCAAAATAACCTGGGGGAAAATTCCGACGAAAACAATGATGACGAGCAGCGGAATCAGAGTGAAAAGTTCGCGCCGGTTAATTTCGGTAATCGATTTCCACTGGATATTCAGCGGACCCAGCAGCACGCGTTGAACCGTCCAGAGAAGGTAGCAGGCGGCAAGGACGATTCCCAGGCAGGAGAGCATTGCGGCCCAGCGGTACACCGTGAAACTTCCCAGCAACGTGAGAAATTCTCCGACAAAGCCGGACAGTCCCGGAAGCCCCAGTGATGCGAGCGAAAAAATCATGAGCATTCCGGCATAGATGGGGATTTTCGCGCCGAGCCCTCCGAAGTTTGCGAGGTCCCGCGTATGGGTCCGGTCGTAAAGCATGCCGACGAGCAAGAAAAGTCCGCCCGTGATGGTTCCGTGATTGAACATTTGCAGGAGGGCGCCGTCAAATCCCGAATAATTGAAAACCGCGAGCCCCAGAAGGACAAACCCCATGTGGCTCACGCTGGAATAAGCGATCATTTTTTTGAAATCCGTTTGCGCGAGGGAGACAAACCCTCCGTAGACAATGCCGATCACGGCCAGAATGGCCATATAGATTCCGAACCAGCGCGCCGCGTCCGGCAGAATGGGGTAGCTGATGCGGAAGAAACCGTAGGTCCCCATTTTGAGCAGGATTCCCGCGAGAAGGACGCTGATGGGCGTCGGGGCCTCCACGTGGGCGTCCGGCAGCCAGGTGTGGAAGGGCCAAATCGGAACTTTAATCGCGAAGCCTAAAAACAGGGCGAGGAAAACCAGTTTTTGGAAGCCCGGCGCGAACGCGTGATTGGCCGATAAAACGGTGATATCGAAAGTGTGCGGCGTTGATGCGAAATAGAGCGCGAGAATTCCCAGAAGCATGAAGATGCTTCCCGCCAGCGTGTAAAGGAAAAATTTAATCGCGGCGTATTCTTTCCGGGGGCCTCCCCAGATTCCGATCAGAAAATACATCGGGACAAGGACGACTTCCCAGAAGACATAGAAAAGAAAAAGATCCAGCGCGCAGAAAGTTCCCAGCATTCCTACTTCAAGCAGAAGATAAAGAGCGAAATATTCTTTCACACGTTCTTTGATGCCGTAGGAAGCAACGCAGGCAAGCAGGGAAAGGAGCCCGGTGATGAAAACCATCGGGATACTGATTCCGTCGATGCCGAGATGATAAAAAACACTGATTTGAGGAATCCAGGCGATTTTTTCCACGAACTGCATTCCCGTTTGGGAGGCGTCAAATCTGAGCAGCAGAATCGTGCACAGTAAAAAGACCAGAGCTGAGACGGAAGTGGCAATGCGCCGGATGGATTGCGCTTCGGTTTTCGGAGTCAGCAGGATGCCGATCATTCCGACAATCGGAAGAAAAATGATAAGACTCAAGATTGACATAGAGTTCTCCTAAATGAGGCCAGAACTTACGACGTTTTGTTTTTTAAACGGCGTCAAGTTCCCCGGCCGAAAAAATTTCAGACAAACGTTAGCGATAAAAGCCGATTAGCATTGTGAACAAGAGTCCAAGCAAAAGCATTAAAAGGTAATTTTGAATAAGTCCCGTCTGGAATTTTCGTGAAATCCGGCTCGCCTGCTGAGTGATCCGGGCGACTCCGTTGACGGCGCCGTCTACGATATGTTGATCAAACCAATTTTTGATTCCGCTTAAATTGATCGTCTGAAAGGCGCTTTGATTGACGGCGCCGTCAACAATGCTTTCGTCAAATTTGAAAAGCAACTGTGAAATTTTCATGAACGGCCGAATCAACACCCATTGATACAGTTCGTCTAGCCAGAATTTGTTGCAAGAGATGAGATAAAGCGGTTTGAAAACTTTGGCCAGGAACTCCGGAATTTTCGGGAAAAACCGGTAGAAAATGACCGCGAGCGCGATTCCGGAAACCGCGGCGGCGATCGAGCATTTGATGACAAAAAGACTGATGTGAATCTCCTGCGAATGGCCGCCATGAATGAAGCCCTGAAACCAGTGATTCAGATAGGGCGAACCCGGAATGCCGATGAGGGCGGAGAATACCGCAAGAATGGAAAGAGGCACCGTCATCACGGCAGGGGATTCGTGCGCGTGGATTTTTTTTCTGGGCTTTCCCAGGAAAGCGAGCACGAACAGCCGGAACATGTAAAAAGCGGTCATGAAACTTGTCGCAAGAAGAATGAAGAAAATGATGTTTTGCCCCGATTCGTAAGCGGTAAGAAGAATTTCATCTTTGCTGAAAAATCCCGAAAGCGGCGGTACGCCCGAGATGGCGAGCGCCGCGACCAGAAAGGTCAGGGAAGTGATTTTCATGCGGGGGAATAAGCCTCCCATTTCGCGCAAATCCTGAGTTTGAGTTCCGTGAATCACGCTTCCTGCGCCCAGGAAAAGCAGGGCTTTGAAAAAGGCGTGCGTCATCAAATGAAAAGTTCCCGCGCTGAATCCGCCGAGGCCGAGGGCTGCCATCATATAACCCAGCTGGCTGATGGTGGAATAGGCCAAAACTTTTTTGATGTCGGTTGCGGTCAGGGCGATAAAAGCCGCCATGAATGCTGTTATGGTTCCGATCACGGCGACGACCGCGAGCGCTTGGGGAAAATGCGAAAATAGAACAAAGGAGCGGGCGACGAGATAGACGCCGGCCGCGACCATCGTTGCGGCATGAATTAATGCGCTGACCGGAGTCGGGCCTTCCATTGCGTCCGGCAGCCATACGTGAAGCGGAAATTGCGCGGATTTTCCGCACGCGCCCGCAAAAATTAGAATGGCCGCGAGGGCAAGCAGCGCTCCGCCGGTCTGGGCTTTGGCGGAAAGGAACTCGGGGGTGAAGTCTTTGAATTGCAGGGTCCCCGCACAGGCGAAGAGAAGAAGAATGCCGATCAGGAAACCGACGTCTCCGATCTTGGTTGTGATGAAAGCTTTCATGCCGGCTTTGGCCGCGGAGGTTTTTTCAAACCAGAATCCGATCAGAAGATACGAACATAATCCGACCAGTTCCCAGAAAATAAAGAGCTGAATGTAATGGCTGGAAAGGACCAGCCCCAGCATCGAGGCCATAAAAAGGGATAGATAGGCGAAGAATCTGCTGAAGCGGGGATCTTCATGCATGTAACCGACGGAATAAATAAAGATAAGAGACCCAACGTAAGTAACGACAAAAAGCATCATGGCCGTGAGCGGATCGATCAGAATTCCAAAATTCAGCGAGAAGGTTCCGACCCGGAGCCATTCGAAAGAGTGGCTGTATGTCCCGCCCCGAAGGGTTTCGAAAATAACCAGTGTCGAAACGGCCGCCGAAAGGAGACTTCCTCCGATCGCGATGCCGGCGCTTTTATATTGCAGTTTTTTTCCGTTAAAAATAATAACGGCAAAAGCAAGCAGCGGGAAAAATGGGATTAAGTAAGCGTAGGCCATAAATTTCCCTGTCTAGTCATTACCCGCTCGCGGGTAATGACCCTGAAAACATCCCTTCGTCCTTGATTTAAAATTTTCATTTGGGCACCCTTACCATTTCAAAATATGAATATCTTCGGCTCGCACGGTTTTACGGTTTTGATACATCGCGAGCACAATGGCCAATCCGATCGCCGCCGCGCAGGCGGCAAGCACGATGACGAAGATCGCGAAAATCTGCCCGGTTTCGGGGCTTTGAGAAACGTAGCGGGAAAAGGCGATTAAATTGATGTTTGCCGCGTTCAGCATCAATTCGATTCCCATCAGGATTCCGATCACGTTTCTGCGGGTCAAGGCGCCGTAGAGGCCGATCGAGAACAGGAAAAGCGAAAAGATGACAAAATGATTCAGGGGAATCGGATTCATTGATCGGTTCTCCCCAGAATAACGGCCCCGACCAGGGCGATGATGAGAACGACTGAGATGATTTCAAAAGGAAAAACGTAGGTTCCCATGAGGTGGGCGCCAAGAATTTTGGCGTCGATTGGGGCCGTCAGGGAGGCAGGGTTGATTTTCCACGGGACGGCCGTGAGAGAAGCGATACAAAAGACATTGAAGACGGCAAGCAGCGCGAAGGCCGGAAGACTTTGCCGGTTGGTTTGCGAAACGGATTGATCGGCAAGCCGGTTCGTGAGCATAATCGCGAAAATGAGCAAGGTCATGATGGCGCCGATATAGAGAAGGATTTGTATCATGGCAAGGAATTCGGCTTTTAAGTAAAGGTAAGTGGCCGCGACTCCGAGCAGGCAGAGAATTAGCGCCAGCGCGCAATGAAAAAGATTCCGCAGGGTGACGACCAACACGGCCGATCCGAGCGTTACCAGCGCTGTCGCGTAAAAACCCGTTTTTGCGAGAAAATAGAGAAATTCCATTTTAGTTTGCGCAAAGATACTTTCGTTTTTTAGGCATTTCTTTCCGGTTGAACACCTGCAGGAGCGTCAGGATCACGGTGATGCCGATTGTGTCCGCGATGAAATTTCCAGGAAACGGAAGTGACACCCACAGGGCGGCGATAAAAATATTGCCGAGAGTAAAAGGCAGGAACACTTTCCACGCGAATCCCATGAGCTGATCCACGCGGAATCTGGGCAGGGTGCCGCGGAACCAAATCATGATCAGGATCAGAATCAGGGTTTTAAGTCCGAACCAGAACCAGGATGGAAGGATTCCCGGTCCGTCCCAGCCGCCCAGGAACAAAGTAACGGCAAGTCCGGAGATCGCGAACGTGCTGATGAATTCCGCCATGTAGAACAGGGCGAATTTCATGCCGCTGTATTCCGTGTGAAATCCGGCGACAATTTCCGATTCCGCTTCCGGGAGATCAAACGGGGTGCGGTTGACTTCCGCGACTCCGCAGAGAAAAAAGACCAGAGAGGCAAAACCTCCCCACGGGGTGAAGATGAACCATTTTCCCTGAAGCTGCGCTTCCACGATCGCGACGGTTGAAAGGGAAGAAGTGGTGAGGATGACCGGGACAACCGAAAGCAGCATGGGGATTTCATAAGAGATCATTTGCGCGAATGCCCGCATTCCTCCGAGCAGGGAATATTTATTTTTCGAGGACCACGAGCCCATGAAAAGGGCAATGACGCCGAATGTGGACACTCCGAGGAAGAATAGAAGCCCGACGTTGAGATCCGCAGCGATCAGATTGCGGCCGAAAGGCAGAACCGCAAGAACCAGAAGCGGAGCGATCACAATTACCATCGGAGCGATAAAGTGAATCACCTTGTCGGCGTTTTTGGGAACCAAATCTTCTTTGGTCAGCATTTTGATGCCGTCGGCAATGGGCTGTAGGAGCCCGAAAATGCCGACACGGTTCGGACCGTAGCGGTTTTGTATTCTGCCGAGAACTTTCCGTTCAAGCCAAGTCATGTACATCATGACAACCGGCGCAATTGCGACAAGGGTGACGACAGAAATTAAAATGCGAGCGAGAAGAATCATCCAGTCCGGTAAAAAGACTCCCAGAAAATTCAGGGCTCCGTTTTTGGCGATAATAAAAATCTGATCCAAGAATTCCGTCATTTTTCCTGTCCTTGCCGCGGCGGAATGAGGCCTGGTCCCGGTTTTTGCGCGGAAGATTCCGCGGGAGCGGCCGGTTTTGCTTTCGCGTTTTTCGCGGCCCGTTTGGCTTCAATCCTTTCGAAGTCGAGGGGGCGAATCTTAGCGAAATGCTCCCAAGGTTTCAAGAGCTCTTCCTTGTGAGCCATCAGATCTTCCGTCCGTTGATATTTGGAAAGTTCGTATTCGTGATCCATGTAAATCGAATCAAAAGGGCAAACTTCTTCGCAGATGCCGCAATTCATGCAGATGGCGTAGTCGATGTCGAACACCGCGGGCTTTTTCAGGACTTTCCCTTCCGGATCTTTTTCCGGAACGATATAAATGCATTTCGGGGGGCATTCCGCTTCGCAGATTTTGCAGGCAACACACCGGATCATGTGGGGAGTCCCGTCGTAGACCAGAAAAGGGAAATTCCGGTAGCGTTGAGCGACGGGAATTTTTTTCTCCGGATACTGAACGGTAAAAATGCCTTTTTTGGGATAAAAATAAGTCAGCAGAAAATTCCACAGCGTGACCAGCATCCCTTTGAAAATACCCCAACCGAACATTTCGATTTTATTCTCCTATCGGTCCACTTCGCCGAGCACGATATCGACGCTTCCCAGAATAATTACCGCGTCCGCTATTTTTTGTCCGAGGCACATGTCTTCCAGAATCGTTAAATTCACGAAGCTGGGAGGCCTGACATGATAACGGTACGGTTTCGGTGATCCGTCACTGACGAGATAGAATCCCAGTTCCCCTTTAGGTGATTCGATACGTCCGTAAGCGTCTCCGGCAGGCGGTTTCCACATTCGCGGCGCTCTGCCGGCCTGAAGTCCTTTTGCGCTGAGGATGTCGCCTTTTCCCGGTATTTGCTTGAGGACTTGTTCGAGAATTTTGACGCTTTCTCTCATTTCGAGGACGCGGACATAATAGCGGTCATAAACGTCGCCGACCATTCCAAGAGGAATTTTGAAATCGAAGCGGTCGTAAATGGAATACGCGTCCGCTTTGCGGATGTCGTAATTGACTCCGGACGCCCGGAGCATGGGCCCCGTAATGCTCGCGTTGACGGCCAGGTCTTTCGGGAGAATGCCCGTATTTTGACAGCGGCTTCTCAGGATTTCATTGCCTGCGAGCAGTCTTTCAAATTCGTCCAGGAAGCGCGGATAGTTTTGGACGATTTTTTTAACCTGCTCAAGGGCCCCTTCCGGCAGGTCGGCTTTGACTCCGCCGAACCGGAAATAATTGCACATCATGCGGGATCCCGCCACCGCTTCAAAGAAGTCCAGGATTTTTTCGCGTTCCCGGAACGCGTAGAAAACCGGCGTGAACCACGCGCCGAGATCATTCAGAAGAAATCCGACGAGCAGGCTGTGGTTCACAAGACGCGTGAGTTCCGCCATCAGGACGCGGAGGTATTGCGCCCGTTCGGGGACGTCAATCCCCGCGAGTTTTTCCACGGCGAGAGCATAGGCGAAATTATTAGTCATGGAGCACAAATAATCCAGCCGGTCCGTGTAGGGCATGCTTGCCAGATATGGCATATTTTCCGCGAGCTGTTCGTGATTCCGGTGGAGATAGCCCATGACGGGTTTTAATTTCACGACGGTTTCGCCGTCCAGAACGGCGTTCAGGCGGAAAACTCCGTGGGTACTCGGATGCTGAGGTCCGATGGAGACCTCCAGCAATTCGGTTTGCAATGACGAGTTTGTCTGGAGGGTCATGAATCCTGATCCTCCGTCACGTAATCTTTTCTCATCGGGTGTCCTTCGAATTCATCCCAAAGCAGAATTCTCCGAAGATCGGGATGTCCTTCATAAATAATTCCGAAAAGATCGTAAGCTTCGCGTTCCTGGAACTCGGCTCCGCGATAAAGGGAAACGAGAGACGGCATTCTGGGGTTTTCCCTCGGGACCCGGACTTTGAGGACGATGGGGCCCTGTTTTTTCTGCATGGAATAAAGATGATTCACCGATTCGAAAAAACCTTTCGCGAGATAATCCGCGGCCGTGATGCAGGAGAGATAATCCATGGAATACTTCGGACTTTCTTTGAAAAAACGGGCGATCGAAAGTAGTTTTTCTTTCGGGATGATAAAAGAATTTCCTTCAATCTCGATTTGGAGATTGGGAATCGCTTTCAACAAGTCGTCTTTGACTTCCTGGATATTCATGAAAGATCTCCAGGTTTTGGGGTTGAAGGCATTTGCGAAGAAGGATTCGGTTTCGGCGTTTCCGGAACCGGCTTGTATTGAGGCATTCTGAGAAGCTGTTTCGTGTTTTGCTCCGGCCAGGATTGGCGCGGATTGAAAATTTCAGGATTGTACTTCGGTTCAAGACCTTTTTTCCCGTACCGGGGCACCGGGCATTCTCCCGCGTTTTCTTTTGAGTAACTTGCCATCCCGGCAATTCTCTGGGCGTCGATTTTTTCCTGGAGTTTGATCAGTCCGTCCAGCAGGGCCTCCGGCCGCGGAGGGCATCCGGGGACATGGACATCTACGGGGATATAGCGGTCGATCCCTTTCAGCACATTGTAGCCGTCGCGAAACGGCCCTCCCGAAATGGCGCAGGATCCCATCGCGATGACATATTTAGGTTCCGGCATCTGGTTGTAAAGGCGGACGACCATCGGCGCCATCTTTTTTGTGACCGTTCCGGAGACGATCATTAAATCCGCCTGCCGGGGAGAAGCCCGGAACACTTCCGCTCCGAAGCGGGCCAGATCATAGCGGGCGCAGGTCGCGGCGATCATTTCGATCGCGCAACAGGCGAGCCCGAACTGCATGGGCCAAACGGAAGAACGGCGTCCCCAGTTGTACAACTCCTGAAGCTTTACCGCGAAAATGCCGCTTTTCCAAAGTTCGTTTTTTAATTTTTCATCGATACTCATAGGATTTTTCGGGGGAGTTAGCGCCATTCCAGTATCCCTTTTCTCCAGGCGTACAGAAGTCCGACGGCAAGGATGCCGATGAAAATCAGCATTTCAATAAACGCGAAAAGGCCGAGGCTTTTGTACGCGACGGCCCAGGGATAAATGAAGATAGTTTCGATATCGAAGATTACGAACAGGAGCGCGTATAAATAATACTGGGCTTTAAACTGAATCCAGGGGGTTCCCGTTGATTCGATGCCGCATTCGTAGGAGGCGTTCTTGACCGGGTTGGGTTTCTTGGGAGCTACCCACCAGGCGAGCAGAATCGGGATTAAAGGGAAAACGACTGCGACAAGAAAGAAAATCCCTATCAATAAGTAATTGTAAAAGTAACTGTTCATGGGGAAGTGGGGAGGATTATATAAAGCGGGGAGAGGAAAGTCAAATGAACGTGCGGCGTCGAAAAGTCAATCGCTATGAGGCCTTGATACGGGGCGGATTGTGTTAAATGTGTTAAATGAGGAAACTTATCTTTTGGGGTCGATTTTCTGAAGATAGGAGTATACAAATTGAGTGAATCGCTTGCCGGCCTCCGGGGTGACGTGCACCAAATCGGTAAAATCTTTGGGATAAAGGGGAGGCAATTCTTCGAGAGGGATAAAAACAACCCGCGGATGCTTTTTTAAAAGTCTTCGGAGTTTTTCTTTTGTGATTCGACTCGCGATTCGGTTTTCTTTCGAATAAGCGAGAGGGTTGTACTGCCCTTCCAAGACAATAACCCTGATGTTGTGCCGGCCGCAGAAGAGAATGAAATCCTCGAGGAAAGATAAGCTTGAGTCAATGTAGGCCGGGTTGAGTCCTTTGAGTCCTCTGGCCGATATTTCAAACTCCGCCTCTTGGGTAAGCGGGAAAAACGGCCGGCGGGGGCCGAATGAGTCCAGAAGAATGCTGTTGGCCAGGATTCTCGGGATTTCCGCGTATTTGTATTCAGGAAAGAGAAAAGCGAAAATATTCTTAAGAGAAAACACCCATGGCGCTTTTTTGAACCGGTGTGCGTTGAGCTGCCGGTACAATTTAAAAAGTTCCAGCCCCTGGAAAGGGGCATAGACGTAGATTTGGAAGTTTGGCGCTTTCGCGAGGTCGAAATCGGAGAGATACAACAGGATGTTTGAAGGATTCTCGGCAAGAATATTTTTCTGATAGAGGACGAAGTCCAGGGGGCGCATCCCCGCGAAAGCGAATACTTTGAAGAGGGGATTCTTTGCGAAGATGCGGGCGGTTTGGCTTGAGCCGATTGCCAGATAAGGGGTTTTCCCGGGGAAGAGATCTTTTAAGAAATGCTCGGGATTCTTCCAGATCATCCAGAGGCCGTAAAACTCGCTTTCGGTTACGGGTTTGATTTCTTTGCACTGGCGCCAGGAAAACGGAGTGTCGAAGAGAAGGACTCTCAGCGCGAAAACGCAAATGACGGCGGCGGAAAAATGTTTCCACCTGGGTTTGAAATGCTGCCCGAATCGGAACCACAGAGAAATCGCGAGAAGAAAGAGAGATCCGAAAAGAAAATAGCGGGCAACATAATAGCTTCCGATACCGAGTTTTGATTTCGCAAAACTCAAAGCGGGCAGCAGAAGATCAAAATTGAAAGTAGATAAAACCTCTTGCACCGAATTCTCCCCAAAAGGCGATCAGGTAAAACATTAGAATGAAAAGGGCCCACCGCGCAAGCGCCGGCCATCTAAAAACGATCAGCAGATCTTCTTTTCTTTTTTCGAAGGTTTCGACTAGCAACAGCAGCCAGGCGTAGAAAACGATGCTCAAGCCGTAATCCGCGGCGTCCGGGCCGAACGGCAAAAAATTCAAAAACAGACTTTTTAGACAATCCGATATCTGCGAAAAATTTTGAGACCTGAACAACAGCCAGCCGAAGCAGGTGACGTGAAACATGAGAAAAATTCCCAAGCCGTTTTTTACGGAACGCGGAAAATAATTTCCGGATTGCCGTTTTGGCAAAAACCATTCGACGGTTCGATGAAGGATCAGCAGAATCCCGTGATAGGCGCCCCATAACGCAAAAGTCCATGCCGCGCCGTGCCAAAGCCCGCCCAGAAACATGGTCAGAAAAATGTTCCGGCAGGTTTTCCGTCGGCCGTGACGGTTGCCTCCAAGCGGGACGTAGAGATAATCTTTCAGCCAGGTTGAGAGGCTGATGTGCCAGTTTTTCCAGAACTCTCTCGGGTTGGTGACAAAATACGGAAATTTAAAATTGACCATGAGCTCGATGCCCATGAGTTTTGCCGTTCCGCGGGCGATGTCCGAATAGCCGGAAAAGTCTCCGTAGATTTGGAAAGCGAACGCGTAGAGCCCCATCAGGGTTTCGCTTCCGGACACGAGACCTGTTCTGGAGAAAACCGCGTTCACGATGTTTGCCAGATTGTCGGCGACAAAAACTTTTTTGAAAAATCCCCAGAAAATGAGCCAAAGGCCTTCGTCGGTTTGCTGTTCCGTAATGATTCTTTTTCGCGAGATTTGGGGGAGGAGTGAAGTGGCGCGTTCGATGGGCCCCGCGACGAGTTGGGGGAAAAAAGCGATGTAGAGCGCGAAATCGATCAGATTCCGGGTGGGCTTCATCTTTCCGCGGTACACATCGATGGTGTAGCTCATGGCCTGAAAAGTGTAAAACGATATTCCGACGGGCAGAATGATGTTGAGAGTCGGAGAGTCCAGGTGAAAGCCGAAAAGGTTGGCGAGTGTCTGCAGGTTTCCGGCGAAAAAATTGAAATATTTAAAAAATCCAAGAATGGCCAGGTGGGAACCGATACTAAGCCACAAGAATTTCTTCCGTTTTTCGGAAACGCCTAATGTTTCGATCCTTAATCCGCAGAAATAATCAATGAGAGTGGAATATCCGATCAGGCTGAGAAAGCGCCAGTCCCAGAAACCGTAAAAGAAGTAACTGGCGGCGAGCAGCATGAGATTTTGGGCTTTGTGGGGAAGGATGCGGTAAAGGGCGTAAACAATGAGAAAGAAAATGACGAATTCAAATGAATTGAAAAGCATGCCATCCGCCCAATTGTTTAAATCTGTTTTTGCCTGATTTTTTCATTTTAAATTTCGAGGATTTCCTGTCCCTCGGCGATATCCGGTTTGCAGAGTGTCGCCCGGAAAAGTCCGCTTTCACGCGCCGCATCATAACAGAAATTTCCGATTTGCGGGAGAGGACAATTTGCATCTTTGGAGGTTTAATGATATGATACGCACCCGTTTCAACCGTGGGAGAAAAAACGATGACCGAAGCAGCAAAGGAAAGTTCGATTGCGGGGCAGGATAAGCCTATTTTGCAAATTAAGGGATGGCTGACGCCGATTGTTGTGGGGGCGTATCCGGAAGAAACAGTGATGACCGTGGTCAAACGGATGCAGCAGTTTAGAATCGGCTCGGTGATCGTCAACAGCGTCGAACAGAAACCCCTGGGAATTTTCACCGAACGGGATGTCTTGAATAAAGTCGTGGCGCAGGGGATTGATCCGAATACGACTTTGGTCAAAGAGGTGATGACGTCTCCCATCGAAACGATTAACGCCTCCTGTCCTCCGCTTGAAATATTCAAACTTTTCGCGGATCGAGGATTCCGCCATTTGCCCGTCGCTTTGGATGACGGAAGAATTATCGGGGTCTTGTCGCTCCGGTCCAAGGGATTCATTCAGGAAATCTGCCGGATCATGGACATCCTGCAGAACGTCAATGAACTGAAAACCCGTTTTCTTGCGAATGTGTCTCACGAATTACGCACTCCGCTTGTTTCCATCACGAAAAGCGCTTCGTTGATTCTTGACAACTACGATCAAATCAGCCGGGAGGAAATCACAAGATTCCTGCAGATTATTGAGAATCAGGGCAACCGGCTTTTGCGGATTATCAATGACCTTCTGGACATTACCGCGCTTGAGGCGGGGCGGCTCCGTATCACGAAAAGCAATGTGGATCTCTGCCGGGTGATTGAGACCACGATTAAAAGCTGTGAATTGATGACCAAACGCAAACAACAGAAGATTTCGTTCGAGAAGCAGACGGAAAACACGATTGTTTTTGCCGATGAAAACAGAATTGTTCAGGTGCTGGACAATTTGATCAACAACGCGATTAAATTCACTCCCGAAGGCGGAGAGATCATCATCATTGTCAGTTCGGACGAGCAAGACCAGCATATTCTCCGGGTTGCCGTCCGCGACAACGGTGTCGGCATTCCAAAAGAGAAATTGCGCATGATTTTTGAAAGATTTGAACAGGCGCACGATCCGAATCTCGGTAAACCGGAAGGGGTCGGACTCGGGCTGTCTATCGTGAAAGAGATTGTTACGCTGCACAACGGAAACATCTGGGTCGAAAGCGAAGAAAAAAAGGGAAGCACGTTCTATTTTACGCTTCCAAAACCTGAAGCCATCTACGGTTAAAACGCGCGCGTTTTATTCCCGTATCTTTTTTATCCCGAATCACTTAGAGCCGTCCCGGCTCATTTCTTTTTGAATCCATTCCCGGGTCTGGGGCGGATTTTGGGGCCGTTTTCCCGTATGAATTGCTGGTATTTTCAACGGAAAACGCTTAAAATACCGGTCTGAGAGCTTTAAAATTCCCGTGCGAAGGAGTTTTGCCATGAAAAAAATATTTATTTCGGTTTGTGTGTTGGGTTTGATGGGGGTGTTCATTCTCCTTGCGATAGAAAAAAATCTCGGTTTGATTAAGCGCGGAGGAGAACCGAAAATCGTTATGACGGAGGAGATACAAGTTACGGAGGACTTGTCGCAGGAGCCGGCCGTTGCTGAGGAATCGCTTGAGCAGACTCTGACTTCCGTTGAAACGGAGACGGTGACGCAATTGCCGGAAGTGCGAACGAAGGTTTTTCTTGATGAGGCCCTTCATATCATCCGCGTCTACCAGAAAGCGAATCAGAGATTTTTAAACGACCGCACGGCCAAAGCTCTTGAACTTTTCCGTCATGTTTCGATCCAAGCTTCCGCGCTCAATCCGGTCACGCCGGTTGAGCAGCAGATCAAAGGAGCCCTCATCGATGCCGCGGAATCCCGTCTTCGGGGAATCCGGATTTTTTCTAAAATTCTCAACGCGCCTGCCGATCAGCGGGTTGACGGTTGGTGGCGGGAGAACGTGGGTTTCCTCAGGAAGGCGAACGAGTCGATCAGTCAGGCCGTTCGTTTGACGGGGCAGATCATCATGGACCAATCGAAAGGGATTGACGAGCAAAATAATTCCTCCCCGCTTCTCGAAGATCTTCAGAGAAGCGCGAAGGGAATTCTGGTCGTGAGCCGTTCCGGAAACGGATAATCGCAGTCCGCATTTCATGATTCCAAATCGCCCCTTGGGAAAAGGGTTTGCCCCGCCTTTTTTGGTTTTCCGGGTTCTCGCCATAAAATTTTTTTTTCCAGGAAAAGAGCGTAACCATGCCGGGACTTAAAATCGGATTTATCATGGACCCCTCCGAAACGATCCGGTGCCTTGAAGACACTTCTTTCTACATCATGAAAGAAGCTTTTGAACGGGGACACGGAATTTTTTATCTTGATTCCCGGTATATTTCATTCCGGGACCATTCGCTTTTTGCCGGGGCGGACCGGGTGGCGGTCAATTTTTCCGACGGATTTAAAATCCTGAAGCGTCTGCCTTGTCTGGATCTTGCTTCTCTCGACGTTATTTTTCTTAGAAAAGACCCTCCGTTTGACCGGCACTATCTTTCACTGACCTATCTGCTGGAATTTTTAAAAGGCAAAGTTCCGGTGATCAATGATCCCGAAGGAGTCCGGTCCGCGAATGAAAAGCTTTACGGGCTTCGTTTCGCAGACTGCGTCCCAAAAACGGTAGTGTCCCGGCAGGTATCTGTTCTTTTGGAGTTTTTGGAGGAGATGGGGGAGATCGTGCTGAAACCGCTCTGGCAGAGGGGAGGAATCGGGATTGTGAAAATGAAAGCGGGAGAATCCGGGAATGAACGGGAGATTCGGGACAGACTTTGCGAGCATGAGATATTGGTCGCGCAGCAGTTTCTTCCTGAAATCCGGGTGGAAGGAGATAAGAGAATTCTGCTTTTGAACGGGGAAATTCTCGGCGCTTACCGGCGAATTCCTCCGGCGGGCGATTTTCGCGTGAGTTTTGAGAGGGACGGGAAATATGAACCGGCGGTGATTCGTGAGCGGGACAGGGATCTGGCGGGGAAGATCCGCGAAACACTTTTAAAAGACGGGCTTTATTTTGTCGGGCTGGATGTCATCGGCGAATGGATTACCGAGATAAATGTGACAAGTCCGGGCGGGATTCCGGAGATCAATCATTTTTCGGGGGCAAGGCTTGAGGCGGCGGTCGTATCTTTTCTTGAGAGTTTCGCAAGACGGTGATTGAGTTGAATCGAATCTTTTCACGGCGCATTCATTTGCTTGGCGGTGGAAAGAGATCACTTTTAGTTTGGGAATCAGTATAATGCTTGTGGTAACGATGATGAAGATTTCGACGGAAAAAACAATGCGGATTTTTTGGAAGATCTTCCCGGTCTTTTTTCTGATTTGGAATGCGGCCCCGGTTTGGGCCGTCGAGGGGAACCCGGATCCGGCTTCCACTGCACGGGTCAGTGCCTTGATGGACCAGGCGGCCCGTTACCGGAGTGAAAATCGGGTCAAAGAAGCGATTCAAGCTTATCAGGAAGCCGCGGAACTGGATCCTCAAAATTCCATGATCTATAGAAATCTCGGGGTTCTTTTTTACGAAGCGGAGGATGAGGAAAATGCGGAACGGTATTTAAAAGAAAGCCTTGGATTTAAAAATGACGATCCTTACACCTACCTGTATCTGGGAAAGGTTTTTTTGAAGAAGGGAAACTCCGATCAGGCGCTTTTTTATTATCAGAAAGCGCTTGAAATCAATCCCAGCCTTGAGGAGGCGCATTTCAATCTCGGAGTTTTGTTTGAAAAAAAGGGAAATATTCAATATGCCCAGCAGGCTTTTGAAACGTCAAAATCCCTGGAGCCTCAGGACCCTCGACCTTATGTGGGGATGGGAAGCGTTTATCTGAAAAACGGGATGCAGGCTCAGGCTATCCAGGAATTTGAACGGGCGCTTCAACTGGAGCCCGATCTCGCGGATGCCTACAACGGAATGGGAGTGGCTTATTACGAGATGAAAAAATTTCGGGAAGCCGAGGATTCGTTTCTTCAGGCGCTTTCCATCGATCCGAAATATTCTACGGCGATGAATAATCTCGGCGTGCTGTATATGCAGGCCGGGCGTTATTACGAAGCCCGCCGGGCGTTCAGCCGGGCGCTTCGCGTGGACCCCGGAAATCAGCAGGCGCAGGGGAATTTGACGATTTTAGCGGATATCGAGAGCCGTGGCGCGCGTTCTTCCTTTGACGCTTCTTCCGGGGATTCCATGTTTTCGGAACAGGATTCCTTCTCCAACCGTTCGCGGAATTTTGGCCCCGGAATGGGGGCGGGGTTCCCGGTTGCCGGCGGCGGCATGAATCCGTTCGGTTCGGAGACTTCCGGAACGTCTTCCCTTCAGTCCGGGGGACAGCAGATGCTCTTTCAAATCGGAGGAATTCTTCTGAGTCAGTTTTTGGGCAGCAAATTGAATCAAGGGTCGGGAACGCAGAATAATTCGGAGGAACCCGAAGATTATCAGGATTCTTTGTTTTCGAATCTTTTCGGGAAGCAGAAAAATTTTTAACGGGTCTAAAAAATAATCAGAAGGTGAAGAGGAGGAGAGATGAAAATTAAACGGATTGGAATCTTGACCGGAGGAGGCGATTGTCCGGGATTAAATGCCGTGATCCGTGCCGTGGTGAAGACGGCCCTTCGGCGTTTTAAAATGGAAGTGATCGGAATTGCGGACGGATATGCGGGGCTGGTCGAAGGAGTCACAAGACCGTTGGGGGATTCGGATGTTTCGGGGATTCTTCACCGGGGAGGGACGATTCTGGGGACTTCCAATCGGGCGAATCCGTTTCAATATGCCATGACCGGCACGGACGGGAAAATGATGATGCAAGACCGTTCCGGCGAGGCTCTTCAACAAATGAAAAAATTCGGGATGGACGGGCTGGTGGCGATCGGGGGAGACGGGACCTTGTCGATTGCCAAAAAACTGGCGGATTTGGGGGTCCCGGTGATTGGAGTTCCCAAGACGATCGACAATGATCTGGACGCGACGGATGTCACATTCGGTTTTGATTCCGCGCTTGCCGTCGCGACCGAGGGCGTGGACCGGCTGCATTCGACGGCCGAATCCCATCATCGCGCGATGATTCTGGAAGTCATGGGGCGTTACGCCGGCTGGATTGCCCTGCGTTCGGGAATTGCCGGAGGGGGAGATGTTATTTTAATTCCCGAGATCCCCTATGAAATGGAAAAAGTCTGCAGGGAAATTAAACACCGGATTACCCGGGGGAAACGCTTCAGCATTATCGTGGTGGCGGAAGGCGCGAAACCGAAAGACGGTGAAATGGTGGTGCAAAGAACAGTGGAGGGATCGACGGATCCGATTCGTCTCGGCGGAGTCGGGCAGACCGTTGCCGCCCGGATCGAAAAAGGAGTCGGCATTGAAAGCCGGGTTGTGGTTTTGGGGCATCTTCAGCGGGGCGGGACGCCCACTCCTTTTGACCGCTGGCTCGGGACCCGTTTCGGCGTTGCGGCCGTTGAACTTCTGGCCGAAGAGCGGTTTGCCCGCATGGTTTGCCTGCGCGGACAAAATATCGAATCCGTTGAGTTGGAAAAAGCGGTCAGCAGTCTCCGGCGAGTAAATCCTCAAAGCGAGGAAGTGCGCACGGCGCGTTCGGTGGGGACTTGTTTCGGCGATGAATAGGGACGAACCGATGCGCTGAATGTTCCCGTGCTTTTGGAAAAACAGGAGGCGTTTTGCTGGCGGATTTTCTACGGAATGTGGATGTGAAGTGTTTTCCCGAGTGAAACGAAATATTTGACCCACAGAATAGCATTTTCGTCCCCCTGATTTGCCTTGTCCCGGAAGGCGGGATAGATTCCGTGGAGCATTTCGTAGAAGAGGTTCTGAACTTGCCATAAATTGACTTCAAACGGAAGAAGACTGATGATGTCCGCGACCAGATCCAGTTTTTGCGCCAATTCCAGATCGTTGGGATTTTCGGCGAACTGTTTAACGATTCGGTTTGCCGTTTCCTGAAAGGCGTATCCCAGTCCGGCGGTGTCGATCGGGACTTTTCCTTTTCTGGTTTCATCCATAAGATGCTGAATCTGCTCCAGATCGAGAGGTTCATCCGAGAACGCGTGCCGGAGACTGCTGTTTAGGACAAACTCCGCCATCCCCTGAAGCGCTTTCGGGAGCGGGATGGCCAGGTCCAGAAGAAACCGCATCAGCGGGCCGTGGTTTTGATAAAGCTGATTGTACACCACCTCGACTTCCGTCAAGGTCGATTCCAAAATGCGGTCCAGGATTTTTCTCTGCTCGTCGCGGAATAAGGATTTCAGGGAGTAATTCGGCTTGAAGAAATATTTATCGAAAGTCCGGATAACTTCGGGAATGTCCGCCCGGGAAAACACATCCGTGGTTTCGCTTGCCATGGCTTTGTATGTTTCGAGGTTCTGAAATGCGCTGATGCCGCAGCTCAGGTTGTGATCTCCGAAGTGAAGCGCCCCGAAGCTGACCTGGGCGGTCTCCCAGGTGACTTCGGAAGTGACCTGCATTTTTCCGATGGCAAGTTTCGCCTTTCCGGATTGTGAGATTTTATAATCTTCGAGGTCGACGCCGTAGGAATACACTCTGGCTTTTTCTCCGTACCCTTCGAATAGAAGATTCATGGCGTAGTGGGCGGCGACTTTGTGCAGATTGACGACGGACGGTTTGACGAATCTTTCGTAAATGTGACGACCGTCCCGGCGGTAGGACACATTGCTTTTGGCAAAACTGAGTTTTTCAAGAAACTGTTTTTCGATGGAGTCGCCGAACAACTCTTCCGCGAGTTGAATAGCGCGGCCGGCGTATTGAAGGATCTGGACGGTTTCAATGCCGGAGATTTCGTCAAAAAACCAGCCGCAGCTGGTGAACATCAGCATCGCGTGCCGCTGGAGTTCCAGAAGCTTCAGGGTCGATATTTTTTCTTCTTCGCTTAAAGGGTGCGAGGCGTGCCGGGCAAGAAAATTTTCGACATTTTCCGGTGTGCGGTTGAGGATCACGTCGATGTAATGGTTTCGCGCATCCCACGGGTCTTTCAGGAGCCTTGAAGCTTTGTCTTCGTAAAGGGGGATCAGGGTGTCGCGTAGCCAGTTGAGCGCGTCCCGAAGCGGCGCTCGCCAGTTTTGATTCCAGTCCGGCCGTCCGCCGGAATTGCAGCCGCAGCTTGCCCGCCAGCGCTCGATTCCGTGAGAACAGCTCCAGGAGGTGTTCTCGATAATTTCAACAACATGAGTCGGCGGATGTTTTGAAAGGTGTTCTCCGTAGATGGTGATTTCCGCGAGTTTGTTGGACTGAATGTAATGCAGGGCATAGGCCAGTGCCATATCCCCGTTCCGGTGATGATGGCCGTAAGTTTCTCCGTCAGTCGCGATGTGGACGAATTGAGTATGCCGGCGGCTGTCGGAGAAGGCGCTCATGATCCGGTTTGAGAGATCTTCGCCTTTGTTGAGGAGCCGCTCAAACGCGACGGCGCGGGAGATCGGACCGTCGTAGAAGAAAAGATTTATTTTTTTTCCGGAAGGGAGGGGTAATTCATAGGCCATGGTCGGATCGATTTTTGCCCCGGAGACGTCGTTCCACTTTCCGTCGCCGATTTTACGGATTTGTTTTGCCTGATGAGGAGCCAGAATAGTGAATAAAATCCCCTGACTGGCCAGAATTTCAAGCGTTTCAAGATCAACCGCCGTTTCCGGGAGCCACAGGCCTTCCGGTCTTTGCCCGAACCGGTGTTCAAAGTCACGGATTCCCCAGAAAATCTGCGTGTATTTGTCGCGGCTGTTTGCGAGCGGCATAATCATATGATTGTAGGCTTGCGCGAGGGCGGAGCCGTGTCCCGAAAAAATTCTCCGGCTCAGCCGATCAGCTTCGAGAATTTCCTGATAGGTTCCGGGATCGCTTTTTTCAAGCCAGCTCAGGAGCGTGGGGCCGAAGTTGAAACTGATTCTCGAGTAATTATTGACGATCTGAACAATCCGTCCTTCGCCGTCCAGAATCCGGGAGGCTCCGTTGGCGGCGTAGCATTCGATATTGATTTTTTCATTCCAATCATGGTAAGGGTACGCGGAATCCTGAAGCTCAACGGCTTCAAGCCAGGGATTTTCCCGGGGAGGCTGGTAGAAATGTCCGTGAATGCAGATGCTGCGTTTCACCGGCAGAACTCCTTTGTGTCACACTGCGTTAGAGATTTTCTCCTTCACTTCAACTGCCGATTTCTTTGCAAAGCACTTTTTCGAGCTATTCCACTCGCAACACAATCGTAGAAAGCGGGGGAAGGGTCAAGTTGAGCGAATGGGGACGGTGATTCCAAGCGATTGGATCCGTTCCCACTCCGCCGAAATTACCAAGCCCGCTGCCCCAATATTCTTTCGCGTCGCTGTTTAAAACCTCCCGCCATAAGCCTTCGCGAGGAACTCCCACGCGATAGTTCAGGCGCGGGACGGGTGTGAAATTGCAAACAACCAGAATAATCGAACCGGTTGTTTTCCCTTTCCGGATAAAGCTGATGACGCTGCTTTGGGAGTCCTGGCAATCGATCCATTCAAATCCCGCGGGTTGAAAGTCGAATTCATGCAGAGCCGGTTCTTTCCGGTACAAATGATTCAAATCCGTAACCCATTGTTTGATTCCGGCGTGGGGATGAAACGCGAGAAGATGCCAGTCCAGGCTTTCCTCGTGGTTCCACTCTTTGTACTGTCCGAATTCTCCGCCCATGAACAGCAATTTTTTCCCGACCTGCGTGTACATGTAGCCCAGAAGCAGTCTCAAATTTGCGAATTTCTGCCAGGGATCGCCCGGCATTTTCCCGAGAAGGGAGCCCTTTCCGTGAACCACTTCGTCGTGAGAGAGGGGAAGAATAAAATTTTCGGTGAAGGCATAAAGCATTCTGAAGGTGAGTTCATTGTGATGATGTTTCCGGTGAATCGGTTCTTTGGTGATGTAGACGAGCGTGTCGTGCATCCAGCCCATGTCCCATTTCATCCCGAACCCGAGCCCTCCCGAATAAATCGGGCGGGAGACCATCGACCAGTCGGTGGATTCTTCCGCGATCATCTGAACGTCCGGATAATTTTTGTAGACTTCCTCATTCAGGCGTTTGATGAAAGAAATAGCTTCGAGATTGTGGTTTCCCCCGAAATGATTCGGGATCCATTCGCCGTCTTCGCGTGAGTAGTCGAGATAGAGCATGGACGCGACGGCATCGACTCGCAACCCGTCGGCATGGTATTTGTCCAGCCAGAAGAAGGCGCTGCTCATCAGAAAACTCCGGACCTCGTTGCGGCCGTAGTTAAAAATGTAGCTGGCCCAGTCCGGGTGAAATCCTTTTTTCGGGTCGGCGTGCTCGTAAAGATGGGTCCCGTCGAAATAGCCGAGGTTGTGTTCATCGCATGGAAAGTGGGAAGGGACCCAGTCGAGGATGACGCCGATTCCCTGTTGATGCAGATAATCCACGAGATGCATGAAATCCTGCGGCGCGCCGTACCGGCTGGTCGGGGCGAAATAACCGGAACTCTGATAACCCCAGGAGCCGTAGAAAGGATGTTCCATAACGGGAAGAAATTCAACATGCGTGAAGCCCATTTCTTTGACGTGCCGGGCAAGCTCGATGGCGGTTTCCTGATAGTTGACGGAGCGAAACCCTTGTTCGGGGACGCGCATCCAGGATCCCAGATGGACTTCATAAATCGAAATGGGAGCGTCGAGTTTGTTGTGATCATGGCGTTTGCTCAGCCAGGCCTTATCGTCCCAGGCATATGCCAAGTCCCAGATGATTGAGGCGGTTTTCGGGGGCGTTTCGTTAAAGAGCGCAAACGGATCCATTTTGTCGATGCGATGGCCGTTGTGCCGCGAGACGATATGATATTTGTACAGCATTCCGATTCCGGCTTCAGCGATATAGCCTTCCCAGATTCCGGAACTGCCCCGAGGCCGGAGCGGATGGCTTGATTTATTCCAGCCGTTAAAATCTCCGATCACGAAAACTTCGCGGGCGTCCGGCGCCCATACGGCAAAGTAAGTCCCTTCGATCCCTTCCACAGGAACAATGTGAGCGCCGAGCTTTTCATAAAGGCGGTAATGGGAGCCTTCGTTAAAGAGATACAGATCGGCGTCTTTCAAAAGAGAAATATCATAACGGACGGGATCCATTTTTGTTTTTTGAGGTTCCCGGCGGGTGGTTTTCCGGGCTATTTTCTTTTTAGACGTTTTTGAGGTTTTTGCCATTTTTTAAAATCCTCTCCTTGATTTCTTTGAAGCGTGAATAGCCGCTATCTTAGCGGAAAATTTCAAAATTTGCTTGTACTTAATTTTTCGGCAGCTTTCCCGGATTTTTCATATAAAGTCTGAACGGCTCTTTTGAGAAACGAAAACCCCGGAGAGTTCTTTTGGCAAAAGCGCTTTTTACGCCGAAAGCGCAAGATTTATACTTGACTTTGACATGTTTCAAGCTAACATAAAGTCAAGTTGCGAATAAGTTTACTTTGTTTTTCGACTGACAGAAGAGATCTCGGTGTGAACCTTTTGAAAGTCTTAATGACTAAAAAGTTGGCATGGAAAGGAGGAGTGTTTCGTGAAGGAAGGGGCTAAGATTCTCGGATGCTTGGTGATTTGTGTTTTTTTGATGTCGGGGTGCGCGACTAAGAAGATGAAGCAGGAAGTCAATCTTTTGAAAACTCAGGTTGGAGGACTGACAACGGAAATGAACCGTGTTTCCGAAGAAATGCGGCTGATACAGGAAAATTCAAAAGGCGAAGAGGAAAACCGGCGCCGTCTGGAACAGGAAATTGCCGGAATTCAGGGGGGCGTTTCCACCAAATCGAGAGCGGTTGCGGTAACGTCGGGCGGGGTTTACCGGACACCTTCCGGATTTGAACTCCAGGCCACCTCCATTCAGAAGGCTCTTAAAAACGCCGGCTATTATGACGGTGCGATAGACGGAAAAATCGGCTCCGGAACGACGGAGGCCATTCGCCGCTTTCAATCTGAAAACGGACTCAAAGCGGATGGGATTTGCGGCCGGAAAACCTGGGCCAAGCTCAAGATGTACGAAGATTCCGCGGTGAAATAAGTTTTCTTCGGCGGATCTTTGAAAATGAAACGTCAAGGTATCGGATTGCTGGTTTTTACCGCATTGTTTTTCGGGATTTCTCCGCTTCTTTTTTCTGCCGAGAAAACGGGGAGCGTGGCGGGTGAGGCCGTGCTGGTGAAAATGGTCTCAAAGCAGATTGTCGTTGCTTCCGAAACTCAAAAAGACCTGCCCAAAGTCCTTGCCACGTTTCAGGTGAATGACAAGACCAAGCTTGAGAAATTGGAAAGCTTGGCGGAAATCAAAATCGGCGACTGGGTGACACTGGATTATGCGGATAACGGGGAAGGGCTTCCGGTTGCGAGCCGCCTCGAAAAAAGCCCCCGGCCGCCTGAAAATACGGGGGAATGATAACGAAATCATTGCCACGGAAGTAATATCCGAGTAAAAGGGAAGGTGCTTTTTGCTGCCTAACATCGGTTTTTCGGAACTACTGGTCATTTTTCTTGTGGTTCTCCTCCTTTTCGGGGCGAAGCGCCTTCCCGATATTGGACAGGCTTTGGGGAAGAGCATCCGTGAATTCAAGAAAGCCGTTCAGGGCTTGAGCGGTGAAGATAAAAACGAAGATCCGGAGAAAAAAAACTAGGGTTTACCTGCCGTCCGGTTTTTGCGCCTTCAATCACTTTGCGTTTTTTTCGAAAGACATTCTTTCCCGGACGTTAGGTTAATTCGCGTAAGACGGAGCAGTGGATGATTCATCTTTATATTCACGGACGTGATAAACAGAAACATTTTTTCGGGACCCCTCTTTTCGGTGAGGAGGCGATTCCCAAGACGGATCCGGCCGAAAAACCTTTGAATGGAAATGGTGTTGCCGGACTGCCTCTGGATTCGGTGCGGGAAGCCCTTCAGGATCCCAAGGCGCTGGTCTGGATGGATTTCGACAAGCCGACCGAAGATGAATTCCGTCTCTTTTCCGATTTTTTCAATTTCCACCCGCTTGCCATCGAAGACTGCGCGAACGTACGGCATCATCCCAAGATTGACGATTACACGGACTATCTTTTCATGATTTTGCACGCACCCGATCTGAAAAACGAGACGGAGCAGATCCGGACCTGCGAGCTGGATATTTTTATCGGTAAGAATTTTATCGTGACCCACCATGTCAAGCCGATCTCAAGCGTTGACATCATGCAGGAACGGTGTTCAAAGAATCCGGACGCCTGGATGAAAAAGGGGGCGGATTTTTTCCTTTATGCGCTTCTGGACCACCTGATGGAAACCTATGAACCGCTGGTGGAAGATCTCGGCGAGGAAATTTCCTGGGCCGAAGAGGAAGTCTTCTATGACCCCGGCGACAAATTTCTGAAGGCTATTTTTGACATCAAAAAAGATGTTTTCTACATCCGCTCCCTCATGGCCCGGCAGAGGGACACGATTTCGATTCTTTCCAAAGAAAGGTTCTTGAATATTACCGAGAAAGCGAGGCTTTATTTCCGGGATACCTGCGATGTCCTGATCCGGTTCATGGACACGATCAATGTTTACCATGAACGACTCAACAGTACGGTTGAGACCTATCTTATTTTCGACAACAACCGTCTGAACCAGATCATGAAAAGATTGACGGTGATCACTGCCGTGATGCTTCCCCTGACCGTGATCACGGGAATTTACGGGATGAATTTCAAATTTATGCCCGAAGTACAGTGGGAACACGGCTATTTCGTAGTGTTGGGAGTGATGTTGTTCACGGCGGCGGGTACGATTTTTTTCATGCGGCATAAGAAATGGATTTAACCCATGAGGCAATTTCTCTCCGGAATTTCACCCTTGAAGAACTTGAAAACTTAACTTGCCGGCAGGGTGAAAAGCCCTATCGTGCGGGACAGTTGGCGCAGTGGCTTTACAAAAAGAGCGCTTGCGACTGGCCGGAAATAAAAAATATTCCCCGCCCGCTTCTTGATGTCCTTCAGAAAAAATACCGTCTTTGCTCCCTCTCTCTGGCCTCCCGGCTCGAATCCCGGAAGGATCGCTCCGTCAAATATCTTCTTGAAACCTTCGATGGGAATTTCATTGAAACCGTTTTTATTCCTCAGGGGGACCGGCGGACGCAGTGCCTTTCCACTCAGATCGGCTGCAAGATGGGTTGTCTTTTCTGCGCGAGCGGGCAGGGAGGTTTCGTCCGGAATCTTTCGTGCGGGGAGATTCTGGACCAAATCGCTTTTGTCGCGAAAGACACGGGAAGCCTTCCGACGAATTTGGTTTACATGGGAATGGGAGAGCCTTTTGACAATTATGACGCGGTTGTGAAATCCATCCGGATCGCCAATGCTCCGTGGGGATTCGGAATCGGGCAAAGAAGAATCACGGTTTCAACGGTTGGGCTTGTGCCGGGAATCCGGAAATTCGCGGAAGAAGGATTGAATCAGATTAAATTGGCCGTTTCACTCCACAGCCCTGACGATGCCGTCCGGACGCGTTTAGTTCCCGCGAACCGGAAATACAATATCCCCGAAATCCTCAAAGCGCTGGGAGAAGTCAGGGAAACCTTCAAGCGGCAGATTACCTTCGAGTATCTTCTGGCCGGAGGAGTCACGGACCGGGAAGAGGATGCCGCCGAACTTGCGGGAATCGCCAGGATGATTCATGCTAAAGTAAATTTGATTCCCTGTAATTCCGTGCTCGCGGAATTCAGGGCGCCTTCAGCGCGCCGGATTCTTGAATTTCAAAAAGAACTTGAGAAAGAAGGCGTGCGCGCCACCGTGCGGTTTAGCGCCGGGCAGGACATCGCCGCCGCCTGCGGACAGCTGAGATTGCAGGGACAGGCCTCGCTAACGCATTATTTGGCTTAGAGTTATTGAAGAACTGTCCCCTGCGCCACAGGTAATCCTCTTTTTGGTTAACAATACTTGTTTTTTCGGATCAGTCTTGATGTATTTTTTCTTCGAGCAAATGACGCTCATTTTTTATTACTCAATTTTCAAACCTCCACCCATTGCTGTTTTTCACGCAGAAACGGAAACGTATGTACGTTGACAATTGGGATTTTTTTGGTTTTTGGCAAGGGACAGTTCTCACGTGATTTATTACTGCATAAAAGGCTACGGAGACCTGTCCCCGTTTTTGGCCCAAGTCTTTTTGCGGATCTTGCGCATATTTGTTTCGTGCAACTAGCTATCTTTTTGGGCTCGCTAACTAAAGTGGGAGGGGGCGGGGAGTTTTCCCGACCCACCCACCTTGAGTGAAGCCCTGCTGTGCGGGGCGGAAGCGAAGGGTTTCCTGAAACAGATCTTTCGACTTTGCACCTGCGGTTCTCCGCTCCGGATGACTCCTTCGGGGAAAACACTCCGAGGGTGCAATTATGTAACTGCAAGAATTCGGAGAGGAATGTTCTCCTTGACAATCACGATGACAATGAATAATATTTGGTATCATTAGCACTCACGCATTTTGAGTGCCAAATCAAAGTCTCGGCATTTCCCGAAAAATTTAAGAGGTATAAAACTTTATGAATAAAGAACTTACGGAAAGGCAAAAACGGATACTCTCCATTATTGTCGATGCGTACGTTGAAAATTCCGAACCTGTCGGCTCGAGGATGATTGCGCGAAAGTATCATCTGGATATTTCGCCGGCAACGATTCGTAATGAAATGAGCGATTTGGAAGAAGCTGGTTTGATTACCCATCCGCATACTTCTGCGGGGCGTATTCCGACGGATATCGGGTACCGGTATTTTATTGATCATCTGATCGAGAGGCAGATGCTTGCACCTGGGATCGCGTTTGATATTTCCCATCAACTGAAGCACGAAATTGAATGGATTGACGGACTGATTGAAAGAGTTTCCTGCCTTTTGGCGGGAATCACGAAGCAGGCGGGGATTGTGAGTTATCCCGAAATGAAAGATCTCGTTTTCCGCCGGCTGGATCTTCAGCGATTTGACGAGAGGCATGTCTGGACGGTGTGGACGACGACGACCGGTTTCAGCACAACGCTTTTGGTGGACATGAAAAATCCGGTTACGGAAGAGGAAATCCTGAAAATCGGGAATTTTTTCAACGAAGAACTTTCGGGGTGCGTGTTTTCGGAAATTCCGGCCGAAATCAAAAACAGACTTTCTTTGCGGAGAGATTCGCTTTTCAAGTTGCATGAGCTTGCGGTTCGCATGGGAGAGGAGGCGCTTCGGAAAATCGGGGCCTCGAGACTTTGCGTGGAAGGATCTTCGCATATTCTGGAGAAGCCCGATTTTCAGGATATTTCCAAGACGACTTCCATCTTCCGGACTCTTGAGAACCGGCAAGGGCTTCTTGAATTGATGAAGGAGGGGATTCTTTCCGACGGCGTCCAGGTCCATATCGGCCGTGAGAATAAACTCGAGGAGATTTGGGACTGTTCCCTGATCACATCAAATTATAAAGTGCACGGAAGGACGGTCGGAGTGCTCGGGATTTTGGGGCCCAAGCGAATGCCGTATTCCAGCCTGATTTCTTATGTGGATTTTGTTTCACGGGAAATCAGCCGGGTGCTTGAGCAGTGGATTTGAGTTTCCGAAGAATGCAGGCATAAAGGGATCGGAAGGGTGCGATGAAATCAAAGAGCGAAGAGAAAGAAAAAAACGGAAAAACGGGCCGGGAAAAAGAAACGGAAGCTCAGGCGGGCAGTGAAGAGACGGTCGCCAAGAAAATTGAAATCCTTGAGGCTGATTATGCCGCATTATGCGCCAAGATTGAAGAACTGGAGGGGCTTAAAGATAAGTGTTTGAGGACGGCCGCGGATTACGAAAACGCGAAAAAGCGGTTGGCCAAGGAACGGGAAGATTATCTCCGGTTTGCGAACGAGTCTTTGATCCGGGGAATTTTGCCCGCGATCGACAATCTGGACCGCGCGCTGGATCACACGGAAACGCTCGCGGAGGAAAACGCGAAGGCTTTGCGCAGCGGCGTTTCATTGGTGAAGAAACAGCTCCTGGATTTTTTAAAGACCAAAGGCCTGGAACGGCTTGAGACCATCGGGAAAAAGTTTGACCCGCATTTTCATGAGGCCATCGGACAGATCGAATGCGAAGAGCATCCCGATGAAACCGTTTTGGAGGAATTGGAAGCCGGATATCTTCTGAATGAAAAATTACTCCGGCCGGCCAAGGTGCGGATTTCGCATTTAAAACAGGGCCGAACGGAGGAATCCGGCGGAGTTCCAACCCCCGGCGCGGACAAAGGAAACGAAGGATCTTCTTCGGAAAAATGAAAATGGCCTCACATAAAAGAGATTATTACGAAATTCTGGGGGTTCCCCGGACGGCAAGCGTTGAGGATCTGAAGAAGGTTTATCGAAAACTTGCGCTTCAGCATCATCCCGACCGGAATCCCGGGAACAAGGAAGCGGAAGAGAAGTTCAAAGAAGCCGCGGAAGCGTACGCGGTGCTGAGTGATCCCGAGAAGCGTTCTTTGTACGATCAGTTCGGGCATTCCCTGGGAGGCCGCGGATTCAGCGGTTTCGAGGATTTTTCGGAGAACTTCAGCGATTTCACGGATATTTTTGGCGGATTGTTCGGGGATTTTTTCGGTTCCTCCCGGCGCTCTTCGCGCCGTTCCGACCGGGTCCGGCGGGGCGTGGATCTTCAGTATGATTTAGAGATCGCGCTCGAGGAAATCGTTCAGGGCAAGGAAGTGAATCTTGAAATTCCCCGGCAGGAAACCTGTGAGCATTGCACGGGAAGCGGCGCCGAGCCGGGGAGCAAAAAGGCTACCTGCCCCGATTGCAAAGGAACCGGGGAGAGGCGCCTTTCGCAGGGATTTATTATTTTTCAGCAGACCTGTTCCCGCTGCCGCGGAGAGGGGGAGTGGATCGAAAAGGTTTGCCGGAATTGCCAGGGGAGGGGAAGGGTTTCAAAGAAAAGGAAATTGAATATCAAGGTGCCTGCGGGGATTGAACCCGGGGCCCGCTTGAAAGTTTCGGGAGAAGGGGAAACGGGAGATCGCGGCGGTTCGGCGGGTGATTTGTATGTTCGGATTATTCCCAAAGCGCATTCTTTTTTTCATTTGGACGGACGCGATCTTTTGTGCGAGACGGAAATTCCCTATACCGTCGCTTGTCTGGGCGGACAAGTCGGCATTCCGACTCTCGTGGATGGGGACTATAAATTAAAAATTCCAAAAGGAACTCAAAACGACAAAATTTTCCGGATTCCCGAAAAAGGACTTCCGAGCTTCCGCGGGCATGAACGCGGCGATCAGCTGGTTCAAGTGAGGATTCATGTGCCCAGGCACGTTCCGGAAACCGAGAAAAAACTGCTGGAGGAGCTGGCAAAGCTCCGGAAAGAAGAAATCGAGGGGCGGAAAAATCTTTTCGAAAAGGTGAAAGACAGTTTCAAGGAATAATTTTGTTTTTTGATTTCGAAGGAGGAGTTTTAAAATGCCGACGTACGATTATGAATGCCGCGATTGCAAAAAGTCTTTTGAGCAGTTTCAGCCGATTACGGCAAAGCCGTTAAAAAAATGTCCGCATTGCGGGGGACGGGTCAATCGTTTGATCGGTGCCGGTGCCGGAATTATTTTTAAAGGCAGCGGTTTTTATCAGACGGATTACCGGAGCGAAAATTACAAGAAAAAGCAGAAAGAGGAAAGCCAGCCGGTCAGCTGCAAGAAATCCCCGACGGGGACCTGTCCTTCCGGAGGCTGCAAGGCCGCGAATGCCTGAAGCGAAGAGATTTTTCACCCATTGGCTTCCGTGGTACGCGTATCTGGGGCTCATCTTTTTTGTTTCCGGTCTCCGGAATCCGGAACGGACCTTCGGTTTTTCCGCCAGCGATTTTTCGGCTCATATGCTGGAATACGCCGGCCTTTTTTTTCTGACACGGCGCGCATTCGACGCGTCTCAAATTTCCCTGCTGAAATCCCGCGGTTTTGCGACGGGGATTTTATTCTGCCTGCTTTACGCCGCGAGCGATGAATTTCATCAATCGTTTGTACCGACGAGAAATCCGAGTCTGCTGGATTTCGCGTATGACGCGACGGGCATCGCGCTGGGAGCGCTGATCTATAAACACTGGAGGGTCCGGTTCCCGTGAGCCTGTTTCAATTTGAATTCAGAGTTCGTTACGCGGAGACGGATCAGATGGGCGTTTCTTACTACGCGAATTATTTTGTCTGGTTTGAAATGGGACGGACGGAATATTTCCGTTCTCTCGGCGTCGGTTACGTGGAATGTGAGAAAAAAGGGATTTATCTTCCGGTCGTGGAGGCGAACTGCCATTATTTTTCGCCCGCGCGCTATGACGAGCTGCTCGCGATCGAAGTGGCTGTGAGCAAGTTTGGGAAAAGCTCGATGAAATTCGTCTATCGTATTACCGAAAAAGAAACTCGTCGAAAAATCGCGGAAGGGTATTCGGTGCATGCCTTTGTGGATCAGACGATGAAACCCGTCCGCGTTCCTGATGAAATCCGTAACCGGGTGACGCTTCAGGAAATCAATCCGCAGTCCTAGAATTTCCGGCCGGATTTCGTTTCCTCGCCGGCGTTCCGTTCGATTTTTATCCGAAAAAATCAGAAAATTTTCTCATTTTTCCCGGTTGCCGTTGACATTGACTGTGGTGCGTGTTAGATTACGCGTCACGCGGAGAGCCCAGTATTTTCAAGCCTTTTCAAGGGATGACGAATGGAGAAAAAAATAAAAATTTCAGTGCTCGGAGACGGAGGTTGGGGAACGGCGCTTTCTCTTTTGCTGGATCGCAAAGGATATTCCGTGACGCTCTGGAGCGCGTTTCGGGATTACGCCGGGGTGCTTCAGGAGAAAAGAGAAAATATTAAATTCCTGAAAGGATTCCGTCTCCCCGATTCCATCTCGATATCCTCGGATCTTGACGAGGTGGTTCGAAACGGTGAACTGCTGATTTTTGCCGTTCCGACCCAATACTTGCGGAGCGTCCTGAGTCGTATCCGCCCGGAGCAGATCAAAGGGAAAACCGTCGTGAGCGTCGCGAAGGGAATTGAGAAAGGAACGCTGCTGTGTCCTACCGAAATCATCAAAGCCTGCCTTCCCTGCGAGCGTCTTGCCGTGCTGTCCGGCCCTTCCCACGCGGAAGAAGTCGCCCGGAAACTTCCCTGCTGTGTGGTGGTGGCGTCTTCTTCGCGCGAAGTCGCGCAGGCCGTTCAGGAAATTTTCATGGACCGGAGCTTCAGGATTTACACGTCTGACGATGTTTCCGGCGTTGAGCTCGGGGGCGCGGTTAAAAACGTTATTGCCATTGCGGCGGGCATTTGCGACGGTCTTGAGTTTGGGTCCAACACAAAGGCGGCACTCCTTTCGAGAGGGTTGTCGGAGATTGTCCGGCTGGGGAGCCGCAGGGGGGCGCAAATAAATACTTTCTTCGGGCTTTCCGGGCTGGGAGATTTGGTGACGACCTGTATTTCGGAGTTTGGCCGAAACCGGAAAGTCGGAGAACTTTTGGGGAAAGGGATGAAACTTTCCGGAATTCTCCTGGGGATGGAAATGGTGGCCGAGGGCATTGAAACGACCCGTTCCGTCATGAATCTTGCCGCGAAATACGGTGTGGAGATGCCGATTTCAAACGAAGTCTATAAAGTGCTTTTTGAAGAAAAAAATCCTCGCCAGGCCGTGGAGGATTTGATGTTGCGTGAACCGAAAATGGAAGTAGCTTGAAACCGATTCCTTTCAAAAAAAGGAATTTTAATCACCACTACAAGGAGGAAGCTTAAGATGAATAAAGGAGATCTCGTCAGTGCAATCGCGAAGAAAACCAGTCTGTCCAAATCAAAAGCGCTTGAGACGATTAACTGCGCCTTTGATGCGATCAAGGGATCGCTCAAAAAAGGGCAGCGCGTTCAGCTCGTCGGGTTTGGCAGTTTTCTCGTGAGAAAGAGAAAAGCCAGAATGGGCCGCAATCCCCAGACTGGAAAGGCCATTCAGATTAAGGCGAAAAAGGTCCCCGCTTTTACGGCCGGTGCCGAACTGAAGAAAGCGGTCAATTGAGTTTTGGGAAAAGTCTGAACTATTCCCAAGCTCGAAACGGGAGAAGGCGGTAAACCGTTTTCTCCGGGAAAAAGGCGGGTTGAAGGGAGAAATCCCTGGACCCGCCTTTTTTCTCAAGTACTGAGCCTCCCGGGATGAGTGATCGAGGGAGTCATTCTAAGCGGAGCACCGCAGGTGCGAAGTCGAAGGATCTCATTCAGGAGACCCTTCGATTCCGCCCTATACAGCAGGGCTTCACTCAGGGTGAGTGGGTCGGGAAAACTCCCCGCCCCCCTCATTTAATTCGGAAGCAAATCGGGAAGTATTGTAGAATAAGCGGTGAGATGGGGAATGGATTCCGGCTTCCCGGTGCGGAGCCGGAGGATGGCTTCGGAAGGCTTCAAAGAAAGCGACACGGTTTATGAGCATGGTTTTTCCTCAGGAACTCAAACTCAAATTCAAAAATCACGTCACCTCCCGCTGTGGGTTGTATTTCAAGGATTACGATCTCAAGGATTTGGAGAGCGCCCTCGCGAAGCGTATGGCGGCGTGCCGGACGGAATCTCCCGGAGATTATTACCAGCTTCTGACGGCATCGGACCGGCGGGAAGAAGAATTTCGCGAACTCTTGAACCTCTTGACGGTCAACCACACCTATTTTTTCCGGAACGAACCGCAATTTACGGCGCTCAAGGAAAAAATACTGCCGGAAATTATCAAACGTGAAACGTCAAACGTGACCCCGCAAGGGGGCGGCGAAAAGCCCGAACGTGAAACACGAGACGGAAAATCCGAAACGTTAAACGGCCGGAACGTCTTTCGTTCCGGCACTCCGCTCGGCCCCGAAGTCCTTCGCTCTGTGAAGGGTGAAGCGCAGGACATGCAAGCTGAAAATGGATCACGAGGCGAGACCCTTGTTGGTCGAGACGAGTGTCAGAAAAAGGTTTCTGACCGAGATACGGTGCCCGACGGGCGACCGTCTTTGCGTATCTGGAGCGCGGGATGTTCGACCGGTGAGGAGCCCTATTCCGTCGCCATGGTGGTCCGGGAGGTGATTCCGGACCCGGAAAACTGGGATATCAAGATTGTCGCTACGGATGTGTCGACGGGAACGCTTGAAAAAGCGCGGGCCGGTGTTTACGGCAAGAATTCGATCCGTTCGGTAAGTCCCGAGCATCTTGAAAAATATTTTTCGGTGCAAAAAGGACAAGGCGGGGCGCAGGAATTTCTCTTGAGCGATACGATCAAGAGAATGGTGGACTTTGAATACCTGAATTTGATCGAGGACGAAAATCCGGGGTGTTTTGACATCATTTTCTGCCGGAATGTCACGATTTATTTCGAACTCGAGACGACCATTCAAGTGCTGAACAAATTCCATTCGAGTCTCCGGGATGACGGGTATCTTCTGATCGGATATTCCGAGAGTCTTCAGTTTGTCTCCGACCGCTTTCGCATGGAAGACTGGTCGGACGCGATTTATTACCGGAAAGGGGGACGGGAGATTTCGGCTCGCCCCGATTCTCCGATCCCTTTGCATGATCGAGCGGAGAAAGTTCTGGAAGAGATTTCGCGGGCCGAAGTGACCGCGGAAGAAAAAGTCGAGCCGGAATCTCGGGTGTTTGCTCCGAAAAAGAAAGATCTCAGGGATATCCGGGTGGAGATTGTCAAAAACATCCATTTGAAGCAATACAGCCGAGCACTGTCCCTAATTGAGGAAGCGCTTGCGATTGACGGAAATCAGGAGGATCTGCATTATTTCGCGGCGGAGATTTATTCCAACCAGGGGTATTTCAAAGAGGCGAAGACCCGCCTGGAGAAGATAATCGGGAAAAACTCCTTTTTTGCGCCCGCTCATTATTTGTTGGGGGCGATTTGCGCGGAGGAAAACCGCGGGGAGGAGGCGAAAAGGAATCTTAAAAAGGCCCTTTATTTGGACAAAGAGTTTATTTTGGCAAATTTCGCTCTGGCCGGTGTTTACAAGAACGAAGGTTTTTCTCAAGAATCCATACGGGAATACCGTAATACTCTTAGAGTCTTGGGCCGGCACGCCGTGACGGATATCATTGCGTACAGCGGGGGTTTTAACGCGGCGACTCTCGCAAGCGTTTGCCGGGACAATATCGAGCGCTTGAAATTTACATAAAAAAGGGGTCACACCCCATTTTTTTCTGAGTTTGTTTTATGTTTTGGACAAGCTTGGGGTGCTGCCTCATGACAGGATAAGAAAGGAAAAGGGGTGTGACCCCTTTATGAAAGCGGTTACGTTTACCTTAGTGGATAAGGAATATGCGGTGGCGGTGGAGAAGATCCGGGAGGTGATCCGGATGCGAAAGATTACTCCTATTCCGGATTCCGCCGCGTTTGTTGAGGGGGTGATCAGCCTTCGCGGGAAGGTCATTCCTTTGATTAATTTGCGGAAAAAACTCGGGCTGGGCTTGGCGGAATTGACACGGGCGAACCGTATTATTATTACGCAATGCGGCAGGCATGTGCTGGGGGTGATTGTCGATAAAATTACCGACGTGATTACCCTGGATGAGGCCAGTATCGAAGCGCCGGATGCGGTTTTGAAGGAAGCGAAATACTTGATTGGTTTGGGGAAAATCGGGAAGCGTCTGATTCTTCTCGCAGATATCGAAAAACTTCTATCCGGGGAAGACCAGATGAAGCTTCAGGAAATGCAGGGAAGAGTGGAGATAAAGAAACGTGATCCCTGAAAAGGGGCGGCAAAAAGCCCGAGCGTGAAACGGGAAGAGTGAAGGGTGAAACGGAAAAAACCGTGAAGCGTGAAACGTGAAGGGTGAAGCGGGAAACGGAAAAAACCGTGAAGCGTGAAGGGTGAAGGGTGAAACGGGAAACGGAAAAAACCGTGAAGCGTGAAGGGTGAAGCGGGAAACGGAAAAAACCGTGAAGCGTGAAGGGTGAAGGGTGAAACGGGAAACGGAAAAAACCGTGAAGCGTGAAGGGTGAAGGGTGAAACGGAAAAAACCGTGAAGCGTGAAACGTGAAGGGTGAAGCGGGAAGAGTGAAGCGGGAAACGGAAAAAACCGTGAAGCGTGAAACGTGAAGGGTGAAGCGGGAAACGGAAAAAACCGTGAAGCGTGAAACGTGAAGGG
>Ga0172375_10001529_pt1 | contig 37176 bp, 37 predicted proteins | sample LakKiv1m_FD_114537 | JGI IMG/M metagenome (GOLD analysis project Ga0172375, IMG submission 114537) | Freshwater microbial communities from Kabuno Bay, South-Kivu, Congo - kab_092012_11.1m | ecosystem: Environmental > Aquatic > Freshwater > Lake | place: Democratic Republic of the Congo... | reverse complement strand
TGGTGGAACTGACGAGGCTCGAACTCGCGACCCCCAACATGCCATGCTGGTGCTCTCCCAATTGAGCTACAGTCCCATCTTTTGCTGCCAAGAACGATTTTACACGAAAACGGTGAAAATGGCAAGTGAAATATGCTCACAAATACGCAAACGTCCCGTGTTTCCCGCCACCCGCCGCGTCCGTTCCCCTTTGAGACCGGCACCCGATGCGAACGCTTCCCGGAAAGTCGCCCGCATGATATAATGGTCCTGACCGACATCGAAGGAAGTGCATGCACATGAACGAAACCCAGAAGGCATCAGTCGACCGTGCCGCCGCTTTTGCGGCGACGGTGATGAAGGACGATTCTTCCGGTCACGACTTCGAACACGTCGTCCGCGTCCGGCGGATGGCGGAGAAGATCCTCGCCCGCGAACGCGCCGACGGCTACGTCGTCGTCCTCGCGAGCCTCCTCCACGACGTCGACGACAAGAAACTCGGAGGTCCGGGCGACCGCGCCGAACGCTTTCTGAACGAACAGGGCGTTTCGCCCGATGTCCGCGACCGCGTCCTCGCGATCATCGGCGCGATGTCCTATTCCGCCCACAAGGAGGGCAGGACCGTCGACACGATCGAAGGCCGGATCGTCCAGGACGCCGACCGCCTCGACGCCATCGGCGCGATCGGCATCGCCCGCGCTTTCGCTTTCGGCGGGAAGAAGGGCAGGCCGATCTACGCCGATTCCATCGAAGACGATTCGTCGGTCGCCCACTTCTACCAGAAGCTGCTTAACCTTGCCGGGCTCATGAACACGCGGACGGCAAAGCGAATCGCCCGTGCACGGCATCATCGCCTCGTCCGCTTTCTCAAGGCGTTCCATGCGGAGTGGAAGGGGCGCTAGCGCCTTCCGCCCGCCATCCGAAGGAGTCAACCCATGAACGAACTCTTCACTTTTCACAACGGTGTCACGATTCCCAAAATCGGCTTCGGCACCTGGCAGATCCCCGATGGCGAACCGGTGCGAAACGCCGTCCTCGAAGCCCTGAAGACCGGTTTCCGCAGCATCGACACGGCGGCGATCTATCAGAACGAAACCGGCGTCGGGGAGGCCATCCGCGCTTCCGGCCTGCCGCGATCGGACGTCTTCCTCACCACCAAGGTGTGGAACGCGGACCAGGGATACGAATCGACCCTCAGGGCGTTCGATGCGAGCCTCTCGCGACTGCAAGTCGATCATGTCGACCTCTATCTGATCCACTGGCCGGCGGTCAACCTCTTCCCCGACCACAAGGCGAAAAACCTCGAAACCTGGCGCGCGATGGAACGGCTCTACCGCGACGGACGGGTCCGCGCGATAGGCGTCTGCAACTTCCTCCCGCATCACCTCGAACCGCTGTATGAGGCCGCAGAGATCAAGCCGATGGTCGACCAGGTCGAACTCCATCCGGGCAATCCGGCGGATGACGTCGTCGCCTGGTGCAACCCCCGCGGCATCCTCGTCCAGGCATGGAGTCCGATGATGCGCGGGAAGGTCTTCGACATCCCGCTCCTCGCCGACATCGCGGCGAAACACGGAAGGACCGTCCCGCAGGTCGTCCTCCGCTGGATCCTCGACAAGGGCGTCCATCCGCTCACCAAGTCGGTGACGCCATCCCGCATCCGCGAGAATTTCGATGTCTTTTCATTCAATCTCGATCCCGAAGATCATGAACGGATGTCCGCCCTGTCCGCCATCGGCCGCTTCGGCAGCCATCCGGACAAGGCGAAATACTGAAACGAAAAAAAGACGCGCGATCCCGCAACGGGGTCGCGCGTCTTGCATTCCGGTCTTACTTCTTCGGTTCCGGCTTTGCTTCCGGCTTCGGTTCGGTCTTGATGTCTTCGCCGAGATACTTGGGAAGGTCCATGCCGGCCATCTTGAAGAGGTCGTTCATGGGCGGGATCGACTTCATCAGCGAGGAGGCGAAATTGGCCGTCGAGGAGACGCCGTCCTTCCCGCCGCCGTCCCAGACGGTGATCTTGTCGAACTTGAGGTTCTTGATCGCCTCGACCTGCGTCGCGACGAGCGTTTCGAGCTTGTCGGCGATGAGCATCTTGATCGCGGCGTCGGCGTTGCCGGCGGCCTTGACGATGTCGTTGAAGCCTTCGGCCTGCTTGGAGAGGATCTCGAGGGTACCGCGGGCCTGGGCTTCCATCTTGGCATAGGTTCCGTCCGCTTCGCCCTTCGCCTTGCGGCGGATCTCTTCGGCCTGGGCTTCGGCTTCGAGGATGCGCTTCTGCTTGTCGATTTCGGTCTTGACGATGACGTCGGCCTCGAGGGTCGCCTTTTCACGGGCGGCGCGGGCGGCTTCGGCGGTCTGCTCGGCGATGTAGGACTCCTCGAGCGCCTTCGCGGCGGCGATCTTTTCAGCCGTCATGGCGCGGCGGAGTGCGTCCGCCTCGATTTCGCGGCGGTTCGCGTTGGACTGCGAGATGTGCCCGAGCGATTCGTTTTCGCCGGTGACCGCGGTCGAGTTCGCCGAGGCGACTTCGATGCGCTGGTCGCGGAGGGCGTTCGCTTCGCCGATTGAACCGTCGCGGTTCTTCTCGGCGACGGACTTCTTCGCGTCGTTGATGGCCTTCGCGGCGGCTTCCTTGCCGAGGGCCTGGATGTAGCCGGATTCATCGTTGATGTCGGTGACGTTCACGTTGATGAGGCGGAGGCCGATCTTCTTCAGTTCGGTCTCGACGTTGCGGGAGACCGCTTCGAGGAACTTGTCGCGGTCGGTGTTGATCTCCTCGATGTCCATCGTGGCGATGACGAGACGGAGCTGGCCGAAGATGATGTCCTTCGCGAGTTACTGGATCTCGCCGAGGCCGAGGCCGAGAATGCGTTCGGCCGCGTTCTGCATGACGCCGGACTCGGTCGAGATGCCGACGGTGAAGCGGGACGGGACGTCGATGCGGATGTTCTGGCGCGACAGCGCATTCTTGAGGTCGACCGGGATCGACATCGGGGTGAGGTCGAGGAACTGGTAGGCCTGGATCACGGGGATGATGAACTTCGTGCCGCCGTGGACGCAGTCCGCGGACTTGCGGGTGCCGTCGGTGTTGTTGCGGACCTTGCCGTACACGACCATGATCTTGTCGGCCGGGCATTTCTTGATGCGCGTGACGATGAAGACGAGGATCGTGAAGAAGACGATGACGACCGCGGCGATGATGCCGCCGATGCTTGCGAGAAACATTGGTTGCATGGAAATCTCCTTTTCTCTATCTGGATTTTTTGAATACGGGTTGAGCGTTACTTCCGGCGGACGACGAGCGTGTTCTCGTCGCGGACGCCGGTGACTTCGACGATCGTGCCGGTCACGAGGTCTTCGTCGCCTTCGCTGACGGCATCGGCTTCGATGAAGTGCTCCTGGACCGTGAGCGTGACCTTGCCGGATCCGGAGCCGGCCTTGGGAACCTTGATGTAGACGGTCGCGGTCTTCCCGACGGCGTTTCCGTAGTCGACGTTGCCCGAAGACTCGAGTTTCATCGACGCCCTGAGGGCGAGGGCGAGCAGGTAAGTCGCGAGCGCGCCGGCGGCGATGCCGCAGAGGACCGCAAGCCACGGACCGATGACGTCGGACAGCGCGTAGGCGGTCCAGCCGCCGACCGCGAGGAAGGCGAGGACGCCGCGCACGGTGACGATCCGGAGACCGGAGAACGCGGAGATCGGTTCGTCGTTCACGGCGTCGACATCGGTTCCGTCGACGTCGGCGTCGCCGTCATAGGCGTCATTGCCTTCGACTCCGAAGAGCATGAGTAACAGAAAGACGGTCATGATGATCGTGGCGGTACCCGCCAGGACGACCATGACCTGCTGGAATGCCGACAAAGCTTCCCACCACTGGGTCATGTGTTGATGCCTCCCTTGAGTAGATCGTGGATCTTGTTGCCGTGACCATGCAAGCAGGACGAATCAATGAGGGTGTTTCGGTTCATCAGCTCCACTTCGCCGAGAGTTCGGCTTTGAGCGCTTCGAAGCGCGAAACCAGACGGTCGAGCGACGCCGACAGTTCGGCGACGCTAGATACCTTCAGCGCGGCTTCGACGAGCGCGCGGTCCGCTTCGGGATAGTCCCTCCGCGAATAGCGGAGGCCGAAGTCGGCTTTGGCGGGACGGTGCTTCAGGTTGAGGAGGACGGCGAGGCCGCCTCCGAGAAATCGATAGTAGGGGGAGAACGCTTCCGCGAAATCGTCGCGGGCGACGCCCTTGCGGGCTTCGAGGATCATCAGGAAGTCCATCGCGGTGGCGTTCGCAAAGAGCTTCTTCCCGCGGGCGAGAATGTCCGCCGCGGAAGAGACGGTTTCCGCGATCACGGACTCCCGTTCGAACCAGACGACGCGATGGCCGTGCCGGTCGGTTTCGGTCATCTTGTCCGGTTGCGAGCGCCGGATCACCGCGAAATCGACGTAATAGAGCGGCGGGGTTCCCCGCAGGAGCCAGAACGACTGGGAAAACCCGTGCCAGGCCGGTTCCGGGATGCGGTATTCGCGCAGGATCCCGAACGAACGGTCGAGCGCAGCACGGACCGTCGCCATGACCTTTTCGACGGCGTCGTCCTCGCAGACGGCCTCGAGGTCGAGATCGGACCACTCGTCGAGGAATCCGGTCGCGGCCGATCCGCCCTCGAAGGCCGAAATCACCTCGGGCATGCCGCGCAGCGTCGCTTCGAGCAGCATCCTGACGTCGTGACGCGATGCCATCGGCTTCATTTCCGCTTCACCGGAAGGAGCACGTCGTAGTCGCCGTCCGCACGCCGCTCCGCAAGCGCGACGACCTTCGACAGGTCCCAGCCGAGGCCGTTGGCCTTGAGGAACGCGTCGATCATGGGCAGGAACCCGCCGTCGGTCCATGTCGCATATCCATCCTGCGGGACGGAAAACAGAACGGCGATCCCGGCTGTCATCTCGACGACAGCCACGTCGCCGGCCTTGACCGTCCCCGCGGGGACGCTCGCATAACGCAGATGAATCGCCATCCGGAGCCCGTTCTTCTTCATCACGATCTCGTTTTGGAAGCGATGGCCGGAGACGATTCCCTTCGATGCGAGGAACAGGTCGAGCTTCTTGTTCGCCGCGGCTTCGTCAAGGTCGTTGGCGAAGGCGAGGGTGCGTGGTTCGAAATCGACGATCGAAAAAATCATTCGGATCATCCTTTCCATGGCGGTGTCGCACTGATTTCATTCATGTCGTATTATAGCACATCCGCGCGAAAAGTAAATGCTTAGTTCGGAATCGTCCCGTGAAAGGCTTCCTGCATTGAAACAAAAAAACCGGGTCTCCAAGACCCGGTCCGATGTTTCAGTGGTGCGGTTGATGGGATTTGAACCCACACGCCGTTAGGCACTACCCCCTCAAAGTAGCGCGTCTGCCAGTTTCGCCACAACCGCAAGCAAGCAATATTATAATACATGTTTCCCGATTTGAAAAGAGAAATAAATCAGAAATCGAGATTTCGCGGTTCCGCCCCTCCGGCATCGGACCGGGAGGGGCGGAACACGCGCGATTCAAGCGAGAAATCGCGTCTTTTCAGAACGGATTGGCGTTCAGGACGAGGATCGTGTAGCTTTCCCAGACGATTTCGTCCGTGCGGATCGAGACGATGCCCACATAGTCGTCCGACTGCTTCAACTGGTTGTAATCCCAGATCGACAGGACGATGAAGTACGTGCCGACACCCTCTTGGTCGAGATACCAGGCCGCGTTCGACTGGTAGCTGTAGGGGTCGATGCCGTCCTCGTCGTCGACGTTGACCGAACGGACGACGACCTCGCCGTCCGACAGGACGGTGACGGCCTGCGCGATCCAGAAGTCGCCGTACCCGTAGGTCAGTCCGCGGCTTTCGAGTTCCGCGGCCAGGAGATGGAGGTCGTTGTCGCGGCCGTAGTCGGCCGGCATCCGCCAGATCTCCGCCGCATTGAGGGAGCCGAACGCGAAGAGGACGGCCGCGACGAGTCCCGCGACGCGCGACGCGCCGAGGTCCCTGCAGATCGTGCGGACCGTCAGGATCGTGAGGAAGAGGCCGCTCGCGACGACCGGGATCCAGCGCCAGTTGGCGGCGCCGAGGGAGCCGAAGACGACGCCGAGGAGGAGGAGGACCGAAAGCAGGAAGTGCGACGTCGCGAACGCCTTGAAGAGTTCGTCCCGCGTTTTCGCGAAGACGAGAAGGGCGACGAGCGGGAACGCCGCGAGGAAGAGCGCGAAGCCGAGGCTGCCGAGGATCTCGGCGATCTGAATGGTCGGATAGGCCCCGTCGGGGACACCGCCGCCGAGGAGCGTGATCCAGTGTTCGGGGACGTGGAAGAGGTGGTCGAGCCATTGGTCCATCGGCGTGACGCCGTACCACGCGTCGGCGTAACCGGCGCGCTGGCCGTCCTTGATCAGGACGAGCGCGGCCGTGCCGAGGAGCGTTCCGATTCCGATCGCGCCGAGGACGGCGGCGACGTCGAGGTTGCCCTTCGCGAAGAGCGGCTTCCTGAGGTCGAGCCAGCGGACGAAGCCGACGCCGGCGAAAAGAGGAACTGTGACGATGAAGACGAGCTGGAGGCCGTCGAGCGCGACGAGGAAGGAAAACAGGCCGAGGAGTGAAAGGAAGACGACGCTCTGCTTCTTCTTCGTCCGGTCGCCATAGGCGAGGCGGGCGAGGAGGCCGAAGCCCGTGAGCGTGAAGACGACGTAGATGCTGTAGTAGATGACGTGCCCCCAGAACATCTCGCGCATCTTGTCGGTGCAGGAAAACACCATGAGGACGCACGCGCTCCAGAAGAAGGTCTCCGTCCAGGAAAACTTCCAGGATCGGAAGAAGAAGACCAGCGCGGCCGCGAGGACGACGAGGAAGGAAAGCATCCCGAGCGCCTGCGTCGTCATCGAGGTGCCGAAGAACGGCATCCAGAGCTGCATCAGGAGCTGCCCGCCGATCGGCAGCATCGCCGCATAGTAGAAGGTGGGATTGAAGATGCGTCCGGAGACGAAACTCGCCTCCGCCCAGAAGATGGTGTCGGTGGAATCGGAGTGAAAATAGCCCTCCGCCGGACCGAGGATGAAATATGCGACCGTCGCGACCGCGAAGAGGAAGACCGCGAGCGACGTCCCGAACAGGACCGCCTTCAGCCATTTAGTTCCCATCGTTCTTCTTCTCCTCGTGGTAGGATTCCTCGGTGTTCACGTTCCAGACCGCCGTCTTGTCGGTCCGGCCTGCATCGATCGCCTCGACCGCGCGGAAGGCGGTGACCATCGAATGGTCCATGTTGTTGTAGCGGTGCTGGCCGTTGCGGCCGATGCACCAGAGATTCCCGATGCCGTCGAGGAACGGCGTCAGTTCGCCGATGCGGGCGTAACTGTCGAAGTAGGCGGGATAGGCCTTCCGCACCTGCTCGCGGACGGAATCGAGGATCGGCGAGCCGGCGTCGATCACGCCCATCTTCACGAGTTCGGAAACGGCGAGGTCCTTCGCCTCGGCGTCGGACAGGTTCCAGAACGCGTCGCCCTCCTGGCAGAAGTATTCGAGTCCGATCCAGACGGTGGTCCGCGGATCCTTCACCATGTAGGGGCTCCAGTTGTTGAAGACCTGGATGCGCCCGAGCTTCACGTCCCGCTCCTGGACGTAGATCCAGCAGTCGGGGACGATCCCGCCGAGGGTCGTCAGGTCCGTCTCGTTCTTCAGGTTCAGTTTCGGGACGAGCAGTCCGATCGTGACGAAGTCGCGGTAAGGCAGACCCGCGGCGACTTCCCGCACGCGGTCCGGAACGGCCGGTCCCATGCCCGCGACGAGGTCGCGGAGCGGCATCGTCGATATGAACTGGTCGCCCGGAACGGACAGTGTCGTCCCGTCCCTGCGGTACGAAACGGAGACGACCGCGCCGTCGCGGACGTCGACGGTCTCGACCGCGGCGTGCGTGAGGATCGTCCCGCCCATCGCGCGGATGTCGGCGGCGACGCATTCCCAGAGCTGTCCGGGACCGTATTTCGGATAGAGGAATTCGGTGATGAGCGAGGTTTCGACCGTTTTTTTGCGCTTCCCGAAGATGTTCCTGAGGAGGGCGAGGATCGACAGGCCCTTGACGCGCTGGGCGCCCCAGTCCGCGGAGATCTCCTTCGGCGCGCGGCCCCAGATCTTGGTCGTGTAGTCTTCGAAAAACATGCCGTAGAGAACGCGCCCGAAGCGGTTGACGTAGAAGTTCTCGAGGCTCGTCTCCTTTTTCCGGAAGACGCTCGACCAGAGATAGCTGACGCCCGCCCGAAAGGTGCGGAAGAGCCCGAGGTTCCGGATCGTCGCAAGCGACATCGTCACGGGATAATCGAAGAATTTCTTGAGGTAGTAGATGCGGGAAACGCGCCGCCGTTTCAGCATGACGCGGTCTTCTTTTTCCGGATCCGGTCCGCCGGAGACGCAGTCGACCTTCCGGTTCAGAACGGCGTCGTCGAGCGCCGGCGCGCCCTGGCGCGGCATCACGGCGTTCCACCACGCGTTGACGCGTTCGTCCTTCGAAAAGAACCGGTGCCCGCCGATGTCCATGCGGTTTCCGTCGTGTTCGATCGTGCGGGCGATCCCGCCGATCGCGCCGGTGGCCTCGAGGACGACGACATCATATCCCTTCCCGAGGCGGAGGAGTTCGTAGGCGGCGGTGAGACCCGCGGGTCCGGCGCCGATGATGACGATCTTCTTCATGATCCCGAACCTCCCCTGCGGCGGTAGATGACGAGCTTGCGCGCGAAATAGTTGTAGAAGAGCACGAGCGCCGAGACGACGACTTTGGCGACGTACTTGTGCATGATCCGGACCGCGAGGACCATCAGCCCCGCGGACAGGAGCGCGCCGACGACGCCGATCGCGCCGTAGGCGGCGAACTCGGTCCCGGCCGTCATCCCGGCCGGCCGTTTCGTGAAGACGACGAGTTTCGACAGGGCGTAGTTGACACCGAGCCCGGCGAGGAAGCCGGCGACCGTCGCCGCGGCGATGCCGGGGTCGGAGTCGCCGAGGGCGAGGTTGGCGACGGCGAACACGCCGTAGTCCACGACGAAGGCGAAGCCGCCGACGAAGACGTAGCGGAACATCCGGACGATCTCGTTCTCGGTCGGCGCGACGAACAGGCGTTTCAGCCGGAAGCGCACGAGCAGGTTCAGGAATTCCTTCATGGGATCCTCCGCCGCGGCCTGTCCGGCCGCTTTTTTCATTATACCATCAAAACGAAACTTTGGTTGACACAAATTGCGGCGGCATCTCCCGAAAACGGCTTTCCCGCCGGAGAAAAAGCCCGCCGGAACCGGATCCGGCGGGAAGAAGTCCATCAGCGCTGATAGGGAACGTCGCGGAGATCGATCGCGAAGCGGCAGAGGACGTCGCCCTCGAGCGCGTTCCGGAGACACTTCGCGTGAAGCTCGCGGTTGAACAGGATTTCGTAGCGGCGCTTCACGTATCCGGCGCTGCAGTGGCACCAGAGCGGATCGACGGCGGTCCTGCCCGGCAGCACGCTCGCGCGGGCGAACGGACAGTGGCAGGCGAAATGGCGCTTCTCTTCCGGAGTCCCGGCGTGAAGCCAGCCGATGATGTCGTAGGGGATCTTGGTCTCGTAGACGAAGCCGTCCTTCAGCACTCCGCCCTGGATCTCCGGATCGGAGGCGACGAAATCGACGACTTCCTGGGTGATCTTCTGTTCGTACCAGGGCTTCCCGGAATCGGCGTGCGCCTGCAGTTCGGCGACCTGACGGACGTGATAGTCCGCGAGGTAGCTTTCGAAGGAGGCGGCCGTTTCGAAGGCGACCTTCTCCGCCGCGAAGGCGGCGTCGGGGATGCCGTGGTTGTTTCCGGAAAGAACCCGCTCGAGTTTGGCGCCCGACAGCTCCCGGCGCAGGCGCGCCATCAGCTCGGACGTGAACGCGGGCATCGCGTCCGGCAGGGTTCCGAGCGGCGGGAGGGCAAGGCCGTTTTCGACCCGGTCGCGGGCCTCTTTCCCCGACACGCGCTCGAGCCGGCCGAGGATCGCGTCGACGACGCCGATCCCGCCGGTGTACTGCGTCAGCCGGATGTAGAGGTCGGTGCGGCCGATCACGTAATAATACCGGAGCATCCCGACGAAGGCCTCCGGGATGTTCTTCCCGTCGCGCACGAGCGCCCCGACGAACCGGTCGAGGGTTGCCACGGCGAGCGTGTCGCAATCCTCGCCCGCCGTTTCGGCCGCGGTCATCGCCGCGATCGCGCGGATCGTCGCGGCGGCCGTTTCGTAATCCGTCATGGGGAGTTTCCTCAGTTCGTACCGCTGTCTCAGTTCCTCGAGCCGCATCGGGCACCTCCATGGGTGGGGCATGTCTTCATTATAAAACGGATCCGCCGTCTTGGCAACGGCGGATCCGAAAATCGGGCTGCGGTCAGGGACGGATCCCCGTCTCGGAGCGTTTGTGGTAATGCGTGTGGAGGAGCCGGTGCGCGCGTTCGCCGAGCGGCTTCTCGAGATACTCGCCGTAGATCTCCTTGATTGCCGGATTCTCGTGCGATTTCCGGACCGCCATCGAGCGGTCGACGCGGTAGGTCGCCTCGAGCCGGTCGACGCGCGTCTTGGCGATCGTCCCGTAAGGCTGTCCGCCGCCGCCGATGCAGCCGCCGGGGCAGCACATGACTTCGATGAAGTCGTACGCCGACGTGCCGTTCTTCACCTGTTCGGCGAGGATGCGGGCGTTGGCGAGCGAGTGGGCGACGGCGACGCGGACGGGGATCCCGCCGAGTTCGACGACGGCTTCCTTGATGCCCTCGAGGCCGCGGACGGCGTTGAAGTCGAGGTCGATGTCCTTGTCTTCCCCGAGCAGCACGGAGACGGTCCGGAGCGCCGCCTCCATCACGCCGCCGGTGGCGCCGAAGATCGCCGCGGCGCCGGTGGTCTCGCCGAACGGCCGGTCGAAATCGGAGTCGGCGAGTTCGTCGAAGTCGATGCCCATCTGCTTCATCATCTTGCCGAGCTCGCGCGTGGTGAGGACGACGTCGACGTCCGGATGGATGCCGTCGACGGACATCTCGGGGCGCTTCGCCTCGTATTTCTTCGCCGTGCACGGCATCACCGAGACGACGAAGATGTCGGCCGGGTCGATCTTCTCCTTCTGGGCGTAATAGGTCTTGACGAGCGCGCCGAACATCTGCTGCGGCGACTTGCAGGTCGAGACATAGGGAAGGATCTCGGGATACTGCTGCTCGGCGAAGTCGATCCAGCCCGGGCAGCACGACGTCATCATCGGCAGGACGCCCTTCGTGCGGATCCGTTCGAGCAGTTCGTTGCCTTCCTCGATGATCGTGAGGTCGGCGGTGAAGTCGGTATCGAAGACCTTCTCGAAGCCGAGCAGGCGGAGCGCGGCGACGAGCTTGCCGGTGACGATCACGCCCGGCTTGTCCCCGGATTCCTCGCCGAGGGTGACGCGAACGGCGGGAGCGGTCTGCACGACGACGTGCTTGCGCGGGTCGTGAAGGGCGCGCCAGACCGGTTCGGTGTCGTCCTTCTCGAGGATCGCGCCGACCGGGCAGACGCTCGCGCACTGGCCGCAGAACGTGCAGAACGCGTCGGAGAGCGGTCGCCCGAAGGCGGGTCCGATGACGACGTCGCGGCCGCGGCCCATGCCTTCGAGGACGCCGATGCCCTGGATGTTCCGGCAGACGTCGATGCAGCGGCCGCACTTGATGCAGCGGTCGGGATTGCGGACGAGGGCCGGATTGGCGTCGTCGGGGGAACGGTGCTTGAGCACCGACGGGAAGCGGTTGGAATCGATGCCGAGCTTGCGGGCGAGGTTCTGCAGTTCGCATTTCAGGTTCTTCGCGCAGGCCGTGCAGTTGGCGTCGTGGTCGGCGAGGATCAGTTCGACGATCGTGCGCCTTGCGTTGAGGACGCGCGGCGAATTGGTGAGCACCTGCATCCCCTGGCGGGCGATCGTGGAACAGGCGGTCGAAAGGCCCTTCTGGCCGACGATCTCGATCGAACAGACGCGGCAGTCGGACTTGATGTCGAGGTCGGGATAGTAACAGAGCGTCGGGATGTCGACATGGTAGGCTTTCGCGGCGTTCAGGATCGTGGTGTCCGGCGGGCATTCGACGTCGATGTCGTTGATGCGGAACTTGATCATGGTTTCCTCCTCACAGGCCCGGGTACTCGATCCGGTCGAGGAAATCCTCGCGGAAGTACCGAAGGGCGGCGATGATCGACGTCGGGCAGGTCTGCCCGAGGCCGCAGAGCGACGTCTGATGCATGACCCGGGCGAGCGATTCGAGGCTGACGAGGTCGGCCATCGTCGCGCGCCGGTCGATGAACTTGGCGATCATCAATTCGAGCTGGGCGTTCCCCTCGCGGCACGGGACGCATTTCCCGCATGATTCGTGCGCGAAGAAGCGGACGATCCGGAGCAGGATCTGGAACAGGTCGAAGCGGTCGTCGATGACGATGATCGCACCCGCGCCCGTCTTCGATTCGAACTCCTCGAAGCGCTCGTAGTCGATCGTCATGTCGAGCATGAACGGGGGGATAATCGGACCGCAGGCGCCGCCGAGCTGGACCATGCGGATCTTGCGGTCGCCGGCGGCGCCGCCGCCGAGGTCGTCGATGACGGAACGGATCGAGCGGCCGAAGGGGACCTCGAAGACGCCGCGGTTCCTGACGTTGCCCGACAGGCAGAGCAATTTCGTCCCGGTCGAACTCTTCGTGCCGATTTTGGCGTACTCTTTCCCCGTCATCGCGAGGATCACGGGGACGTTCGCGAAGGTCTCGACGTTGGAGATGGAGGTCGGTTTCCCGAAAATCCCCTTCTGAGTCGGGAATGGCGGCTTGACGCGCGTGCGCCCCGGCTTGCCTTCGATCGACTCGATCAGGGCGAATTCCTCGCCGCAGACGTAGGAGCCGGCGCCGGAACGCACCTCGACGTCGAATTCGAACGACGTGCCGAGGATCTGCCTGCCGAGATAGCCGCGCTTCCGTGCCTGCTCGACGGCCCATTTCATCGTCTTGAGGGCGAGGTCGTATTCGCCGCGGATGTAGAGGAAGCCATTCTTCGCGCCCGTCGCATGGGCGACGATCGCCATCCCCTCGAGGATCATGTGGGGGTCGTTCTCCATCAGATAGCGGTCCTTGAAGTTGCCCGGTTCGCCTTCGTCGCCGTTGCAGACGACGTATTTGACGGGGTCGGATTCGACCGCGAGCGACATCATCTTCGTCGCTGTCGGGAACCCGGCGCCGCCGCGGCCGCGGAGATAGGCGGTCTTGACTTCGTCGATGACGGCGGGTCCCGTCATCGCGAGCGCCTTCTCGAGCGCGAGATAGCCTTCGTGCGCGAGGAAGTCGTCGATCGAGAGCGGGTTGATCTGTCCGCAGCGTTTCGTCACGATTCTCAGTTCGGACATGGTCTCACCCCCTGATGTCCGCCAGAATTTGGCGGATCCTTTCCGCGGTCAGGTCGACGTAGAGGTCGCCGTCGATCCGCATGGCCGGACCTTTGTCGCAGCAGCCGAGGCAAGACGTCGTCTCGACGGTGAACTTGCGGTTCGCGGTCGTCTCCCCGGCCTTGACGCCGAGGAAGTCTTCCACCGTCCGGAGCACGTCGAAGGTGTCGACGACATGGCACGGGACGTCCTTGCAGACGCGGATGACGTGTTTCCCACGCGGCTTCGTGGAGAAAAACGAATAGAACGCGAGAACCGCGCAGACGCGGCTCTCGGTGATGCCGAGATGGAGGGCGATTTCGCGCGCCTCTTCTTCGGTGACACAGTTGCGGTCCTTTTCCGCCTGCAGTTCCAGCAGGATCCCGATCAGGCTGTCGGGGGTTCGGGGATGGTTCCCGAGGATGTCCTTGAGCGGCATGACGCTCCTTTCCGGCCTTATGCGGCCACGAGTCGGGCATGCAATGCGAAAAGACCGCCGCCCGACGGTTTCGGAAACCCCTCCCGGCCCGGACGCAATCACCGGATGAAAAGAACCGCCGGGGAGGGAGAGATTTCCCGATTCTGATGTTGGATCCGATCCTTTCAGGATGTATGGCTTTTGGGGTCATTATACTTTGAAGGCCAAACATTGTCAACTAGGGCGGGCGTTTATTTTTATCGATATCGGTATTTTTGACCGTGAAAAACAAAAATCCGCCCGGAAGCGGATTTCATGTCGCGATCGCGGCGACGATGCCGGCGATGAGGGCAGCGAGACGGTCGCCGGCGGCGGAAGCCGTCCTGAGCACGTCTTCGTGGGAAAGCGCCCCGGGGCGGATGCCGGTCGCCATGTTGGTGAGGCAGGCGATGCCGAGGACCTTCATCCGCATGTGCGAGGCGGCGAGGGCTTCCGGCACCGTCGACATTCCGACGGCGTCCGCGCCCAGCAGGCGGATCATGCGGATCTCGGCGGGCGTCTCGTACGACGGGCCCGTCCACCAGGCGTAGATGCCTTCGCGGAGCACGATTTCCTGCTTCGCGGCGACGTTTTTCGCCACGGCGCGCAGCTTTGCGTCGTAGATGTCCGAGGCGTCCGGAAAGCGCGGTCCCAGTTCGGGGATGTTCCTTCCGACGAGGGGGTTCGCCCCCGTCAGGTTGAGATGGTCGGAGATGACCATCAGATCGCCCGGAGAATAATCCGGATTGACGGCTCCGCAGGCGTTCGTCAGGATGACGGTCTCGACGCCGAGCAGTCGGAGGGCGCGGATCGGCAGGACGACCTCGCGGAGCGGGATTCCTTCGTAGAGGTGGTAGCGGCCCTGCACGGCGATGACGTCGACGCCGGAAATCCTCCCGGCGGACATCCGCCCCGCGTGTCCGGCGACGAGGGATTCGGGAAAATGGGGAACGTCGGCGAAAGCGGCAGCGCGCACTCCCCCGAGCGCGGCGGAGAACCCGCCGAGGCCGGAGCCGAGCACGACGGCGATCTTCGCGTCGGTCCGGAGCCGTTCGCGGAGAAAATCGGCAGCTTCCCTGATGATGGTCATGTCATCCATGATGCGTCTCCTTCCCGACGCGCAAGCGCGCCGTCGGCCGTGTTCCTGAAAGGTGCGAGCGCGAGATCAAGCATGAAGACGCGAGCCCGCTGTTTCGATCCGCCGCTTGTATGGGACATCTTGATCTTTTTCATGGTGATCATCCTTTCCTTCCGGCCTTGATGGTATAATGGAACCGGTGATGGCATGGAACGTCTGACGCACGGCTTTCCGCCCTTGAAGGATGCGGACAGCACGATCCTGATCCTGGGCAGTTTCCCCTCCGCGGCATCGCGCGCGGCGGGATTTTTCTACATGCACCCGCGGAACCGCTTCTGGCGGATCCTCGCGGACGTCGTCGATCCGGGATTCGCCGACGCGGATGTCGGATGTCGCACCGCCTTGTTGAAACGGTACGGGATCGCGCTCTACGATGTCATCGAATCCTGCATGATCGACGGTTCGGCCGACCGCTCGATCCGCGACGTCGTTCCGGCGGACGTCGGAGCGATCCTCGCCGGTACGAAAATCGAACGCATCCTCGTGAACGGCGGGACGGCATGGAAGCTCTTCACACGGCATGACTCCCGTTTCCTCCCGCTCGCGCGGGCGCTTCCATCGACGTCGCCGGCGCATGCGGCGATGTCCTTCGAAACGTTGTCGAGACTCTGGAAAATCGCTTTGAAAGAGGGATAGTTTCCCTCTTTTTTCATGATTCGCGGGGGCTGTCCGTCGCCGCGGATTTCTTGTCCCGGCGGTCGATGCGGTCGAGGTCGACGAAGTATTTCTCGATCGCGAGATTGAGATTGTCCTCGTCCTTGAGGAAACGGACGGAGAGTTTCACGATCTTCTCCTCGAACAGCACGAGCGAGAGGTAAAGCAGGAAGAGGATCATCCCCACGAAGAACCACATCTCGAAGAGCCCGCTCTTCCCGAAGAAGACGAGCGCGAGGATCGAACCGCCCCAGACGCCAGCGATGAGCCCGACGATGACGCGGCGTAGCCGCGGGTTTTCGCGGGAGACCCAGACCGCGAACGGCATGAACGCGGCGAACACGCAGACCGCGTGCAGGATCGCGGTCGCGAAATGGAGGACGTGCCAGAAGGGATATTCTTCCTTGAGGGCTGGAATGAGCGCGGTTGCGACGAGGAAGACGACGGCCGCGGCGAGCAGGATGTTCTTCAGGTGTCGGCCGCGCGCATAGTCCTCGAGCCGGAAGAGGGCGAGGATCGCCGTCTGGATCGCGACGCCAGACAGGATCGACCAGATGATGAAGACGAGGCGGTAGTCGAAGAAATTCCCAATGTTCGAGAACGTGTAGACGAACGGGTTCTCGAGCGTTCCGAAGACGACCGTGAAGAGCAGCGCCGACATCAGCGCGATCATCACGCCGGTGCGCCAGCGACGTTGGCGCGTCAGTTCGCGATGGAGGTCGAGCAGGTTTTTTTCGTCGAGTTCCCTGCGGATCCGTTCTTTGTCGACCGTCGGCATCGTCATGTCGTTCACCTCGCGAAGTCATTTCACACAACTAGATTATATCACGAATGACTGTCGCGAAAGCCCCATTCCCGTCAAGAAAACGCGATGGATCCGGCCGAAGCGAGACGCATTTTTTACAAAAGCGCCACAACGGCTTTCCTCCGTGCGGTTGTGAACATCACGAACATTTGTTATAATGAGCCATACGGGCAACCGCGGATGTCACGCCAGGGAGGAATCCGATGATCGAACGAATCCGGTCCATCAGGGACGTCAGACGCTTCGTTACCTTTGGCGTCGATCACTACCGCGGCGATCCGCATTATGTGCCGCCGATCATTTCCGTCCTGACGCGCGAACTCGTCCGCGAAACGATCGTGAAGCGGACGAGCGTCGGACTGATGTCCCGCTCCGGCGGCGTCGTCCGGGGGCGTCTCCTCTATGCGTTCGCAGAGGACCGGAAACGCTCCGGCACGACGTGCTACTTCTCGTTCTTCGAGGCCGTCGACGACGACCGGGTCGCCGCCGAACTCTTTTGTTCGATGGAAGACGACATGCGCTCCCATGGCGTCGTGCACGCGGAAGGCGCGTACGCCCCTTACGATCCCGACACCCGGCGCGGGATCCTCGTCGCCGGTTTCGACGACGATCCTTCCTTTCTTCTCAGCTACAACAAACCATACTACGGACCCATGCTCGAACGCCTCGGGTATGCCGCGGTCGTCGACACCGTGACGATCGGCGGCGCCGACAACCCCGACGCCTGGAAGCTTCTCGAAAGCCTCGGCGACCGTTTCGACGCCAAGCATGACGTTTCCGTCGACCCGCTCGATTTCCGTCATCTCGACCGCGACCTCCGCGACGTCCACGCGATCCTCGCGCAGGCGACGACCGCGCTGAACTACGAGCAGCCTCCCTCGCTTGCGATGATCGCGGCCGTTGCGAAGAATCTCCGCTTCTTCCTCGATCCCGGACTGGTCCTGATCGCGCGCCGCAAGGACGATGCGACGCCGCTCGGCTTCGTCCTCGTCGTCCCCGACTTCAACGAGGTCCTCAAGCGGACGAAAGGCCGGATCCGTCCCCTCGTCTTCCTCATCGGAAGGAAGCGGATCCGGCGAGCGCGCGCGATGATGCAGTACGTCGTGCCGGACTGGCAGAACACCGGCCTCATCTTCCGCCTCTACCGCGGCATCCACCAGCGCATGCGCGAACGCGGAATGACCCGCCTCGAAGGCGGAACGATCGTCGAACGGAACGTCAAGTCGTTCGGCGCGTTCCTCAAGCTCGGCTGCCGCATCACGAAGACGATGCGGATCTACGGAAAGGACCTGATTCCATGAATTCGCTCTATTCGATCCTCCAGCTCCTCGCGATCTTCCTCGTCCCGCTCCTCATCATCCGCTCCGCGAACTTCAAGTTGACGAAACTCTTCGGCACGATCGGCACCGCCTACCTGGCCGGCATCTTCGTCGCCCTCGTCGTCTTCGCCCTCCGCAAGCTGGGCGCGGACATCGTCCTCAACGCCGACATCGGCGAAATCGGGAGCCATGCGGCGATCGGCGTCGGGATCCCGCTCCTGCTTTTCTCGGCGAACCTGAAGGAAGCCCGGAAGCTCTCGAAGAAAGTCATGATCGCCTTCGCTTCGCTTGTCGTCTCCGCCCTCGTCGTCGCTTCCCTCGCCTTCCTCGCGATCGGCCGGACGATGGAGAACGGCGCGATCCTCGCGGCGATGTCGATCGGCGTCTACACCGGCGGCACGCCGAACCTGAACGCGATCGCGAACATTTTCGGCCTCGACGCCACCGCGCTCGGCCTCGCCAACCTCTCCGACATGATCGTCGGCGCGCTCTTCTACGTCTTCCTGCTCGTCGCCGCAAAACCGCTCGTCTCGCTCGTCCTCAAGCCGGCGCGGTCGGCATCCTACATGGTCGCCCCGTCGGACATGCAGAACACCGAGGCGATCGACCTCCGGAAGTTCCGCCAGTCGAAGCGTCTCGGCGCGGTCGTCCTCCTCGCCTTCGCGATGACCCTCGTCTCCGCCGGCGCCGGGATCCTCGTCTGGATCCTCACGGGCGCCATCCCGGGCCGCATGACCGACTTCATCGTGCCGGCGATGATGCTCGGCGTCACCGTCCTCGGCATCGTCGGATCGTTCTCGAAGAAGATCCGCGAGACGGAAGGGACGAACGTCGTCGGCCACTATCTCATCCTCGTCTTCTCCTTCGCCCTCGCCTCGTCGCTCGACCTCACGAAAGTCTCGACCGGATTCGGGATGAACATCCTCTTCTTCGGCGTCGTCACCGTCGGGATCTTCGTCGTCCACATCCTGTTTTCGAAACTGCTCGGGATCGACGCCGAATGCGCGATCGTCACCGCCACCGCCGGCATCTACGGCCCGGCGTTCATCCCGGCGATCACCAAACAGCTGAACAACGACGCGCTCACCGTCCCGGGGCTCATCTGCGGCTCGATCGGCTATGCGATCGGCACCTTCCTCGGCCTCCTCATGGGGCTCCTCTACGGAGCCTGAACGCAAGAACTCCGCGGCCTTCCGGTCGCGGAGTTCTTGCTTCATGCGGCGACGACGTCGTCGTCGAGGATGTCCCAGGGCGTGATCAGCCCGAGGATCCTCTCCTCCGGCTTGCCGTGTTCGGTGACGAAGATCATCTTGATCCGCTTCCCGGCCTTGAGAGTGCTGCCGAAGAGGGCGATGAGTTCGTCGAGCGGAGTCGTGCGGTCGACGAACCAGTAGCCTTCGACGTGCGCCCTGACCGGCAGATACGCCTCGAGTTCTTTCATGATCGTCTTCGGACCGATCGCGAAACCGTCGGGATCGCCGGCACGGGCGAACACGGCCGTGCCGCTGAAGACGCCCATCATCGTGCCGTCGGGGTTCAGGACCGGGACGTGCGAGATGTTCCGCTCGAGCATCGCCGCCATCAGCGGCCGCACGGGCGAAGCGAGCGACGCGAAGAGGATCTTCTCCTTCGTCACGCAGACGTCGATCGCGCGCCGCGGTTTGCGTAGGCCTTCGATCGTCGCCTCGAGGAAGCGGATCGCCTCGTCGGTGACGGCGACCGCATGGATCGTGTCGGTGCGCTTCTCGTGGACGACGTAATTGCGCAGTTCCCGGAGCGCCTTCAGGTTCTTCGACGCCTGTCCGCCGACGCGGAATTCATGGAAATACACCCCGCTCGCCGTCGGTTCGAGGCGGTACTTGATCCTGAGCAGGTCTTCGAGTTCGTTGTAGAGCCGTTCGAACGTGTCGTTGTTGTCCATGACATCCTCCGATCCTTCCATCTTGATTGTAGCCTACCGCAGCGAAAAACGCAATCTCCCGCACGCAATGGAAACAAGGCCGTCGCCGGCCTTGTTTTCATTGCGTCATTCCCCGATGCGCCGTTCGTACCAGTTCGAGATCCCGTCTTTCCTGAAGAAACGGAATCCGGCCCCGAGCAGGACCCGGTCGGACGCGGGGTTCCCGTCTTCGGTCTCGGCGACGACCCTGCGGACGCGACCGGTCGCGAACGCCGCATCGGCCATCATCGCGGCGGCTTCGGTCGCGTATCCGCGTCCGCGCCAGCGGTCGTCGACGCCGTAGCCGATCTCGACCGTGCCGTTCGTCGAGGGGATGTTCTTGAAGTCGATCGAACCGACGACCGCCCGTTCGGCCGGGTCGATCATCAGGTAGAAGGTATGCCAGCCGAGATTGTCCGGATCGGCGGATGCCCGTTCGGCCTGTCTTCTCACGATGGCGCGGAAGAAGTCGGGATGGGGCGGGACGGGAAGGCATTGGAGCGACTCCGCCAGCCGCGACGGTTCGTCCGCGTAGACGAGGAGTTCCGCAGCGGACAGCGGACGGAGCACGAGCCTGGTTCCGGTCATGCGCGTCGCGGGTTCGCGACGGACCGGAAAGTCATCGGCATTCGCGTCCTTTCCCGCCGCCGCATCGAGGTCCGCGCGCGGTCCGAAATCCACCGGCTGTGCCGGATGTTCCCTCTTGTCCCGTTTCATGGAATCCTCCCCGGATCGGATTGCGAATTCATCCCGATCCGATGTGAAGCGATGACGAAACAAACGATCGCGATCATCCGAGGAACTCGCGTTTCGCGAACGCCCGCCACGCGAGGACGGTGCCGGCGGTGGTCAGCCCCAGATAGACGGTGAAACTGATCCATTCGAACGCATAGTCCGACTTGAGGATCTCGATCGGATCGGCGAAGGTGTAGGGCGTGAGATACTTGAGGGTGTCGAGGATCGCGTCGTCGGTGGCGAGTGCGATGATCGAGATCACGTAGAGCGTGAACGGGACGGCGATCGCCGACATCGGCTTGGCGTTCGTCTTCATCAGGCACGCCATCGCAAACGACAGCCAGGTAAACATCAGGAGCACGACGGCGTTGAGCCCGGAGAACGTGAAGAACGGTCCGTAGTCGACTGGTTCGCCGACGATCGCGAAGCCGAGGACGCTCGCCAGCGCGCAAACGACCGCGAAGGCGAGGACCTCGATCGTCACGCGGAGCAGTTTCGTCCGGAAGAAGGTCCCGCGCGTCCGCGGCAGGACGTAGAGCGACTCGGCGGTGCGCTCGCGTTCGTCGCGGTTGATTGCGCCGAAGCCCTGCAGCGCCGCGAAGATCGCCCCGAACAGCTGGAGCATCATCCCGCCTTCGGAGGCGTAATAGTCGACGATCGTGTCGGGGATGCCCCCGAACGCCCGCATCAGGTCGGCGAACTCCGGCGGAATCGCGGCGTACATGTCGATCACCATCGGATAGAGGGCGATCACGAGCACGATCGCGACGGAGATCGCGAGCGTCCAGACGAGGACGCCCCGGACGCCCCGTCGGAGTTCCATCTTGAGCAGGAGACCGTCGATCGCCTTCATCGTCCGTCCCCCCTTCCGTAATGGCCGATGAAGAGTTCCTCGAGCGTGGCGTCGCGGATCACGACGTCGCGGACGTCCGCATCCGCGAGCAGCCGGAGGAGGGCTTCCGTCTCGCCGCGGTATTCGTAATAGGACTCCGTCGCCGTCCCGCCGCGCCGCTCGAGCCCGTCGAGGATGAGGTCGCGGGGAGGGGTGACGACGATTTTCTTGTGCTTGCGGGTCGCGAGGTCGGAGATCGTCGTCACGAGCGCGATCCGTCCCTCGCGCACGATGGCGACGCGGTCGCAGACGCGTTCGACTTCGCCGAGGTTGTGGGAGGAAAGGAACACGGTCGTGCCGCGCTTCTGCTCTTCCCGGAGGATGTCGAGGAAGAGCCGCTGGACGAGCGGATCGAGGCCGGTCGTCGGTTCGTCGAGGAGAAGCAGCTTCGGCCGGTGGAGCATCGCCGCGACGATCCCGACCTTCTTGCGGTTCCCAAACGACAGGGCATCGATCCGCTTCCCGAGATCGAGGTCGAGGATTCCCGCGAGTTCGTTCCTGCGGGCGAGGTCGACGCCGTGTTCCGCGGCGAAGAAGCCGAGGACCTCGCGGACCTTCAGTTCGGGATAGAAGAACGATTCGCCGGGCATGTAGCCGACGTCGGCGTTGATCCTTGCCGAATCGGGTCCGGGCGTGAGCCCGAACACGGACGCGGAGCCGCCGCTCGCGCGGATCAGTCCGGCGAGGATGCGGATCAGGGTCGTCTTGCCCGAACCGTTGGGGCCGACGAACCCGTAGATTTCGCCTTCCCGGACGTCGAGCGTGGCGTCCTCGAGGCCGCGCGCGGCGCCATAGTATTTGCGCAGGCCGTTGACGGTGATCACGTTCATGGGCACACCTCAAGAAAGAGACATCATTCCCATTGTAGCACGTTCCGCCGAAAAGGTCCCCGGTATTCCCGATATTTGCCGTCAAGGCGTTGTCCCTTGCGGCGGCGTTTGTTATAATGAATGGGATGGAAGGGAGTGGGACCGCATGTGGATCGCGCACGTCTGCTTCTCGCCCTGCGGGGAGACGAAAAGGATCGCGAACTATTTCTATGAAAAGACCGGCGGTCTGTTCTACGACTTCACGAGCCCCGACGTCCGCGACGCCTTCGACACGTCGATCCGCTATGAACTCGTCGTGCTGTCGCTCCCGGTCTATTCCGAGGACGTGCCGGCGCCGATGAAGCCCTGGCTCGCGCGCTTCGACGCCGAACACTACGTCCTCAACTTCGCCTATGGCGGAAAATCCGTCGGCGACGTACCGCGGAAAGTCGCCGCGCTCCTCGGACCCGAACGCATCGTCGCCTGGACGGCCACGGTCACGAAACACGCCTTCTGCGACGGGAACGTCACCCCCGACTTCTCCCGCTTCGATCCCGTCCTCGCGAAGGTGAACGGCGGCGACCTCTCCGCCTGTCCGGTGCCGAAACTGCGGCCGACGCCGTTCGGATGGGTTGTTCCGAACTTGCGCCTGAAACTCGGCTACCGGCTGCGGATCGACCTGAAGACGTGCATCCGATGCAACGAATGCGTCCGCCGCTGTCCCGTGCGGGCGATCACGGCGGAACCGAAGATCACGGCGTCCTGCATCGGTTGCGGGCTCTGCCCGAAGCTCTGCCCCGTCGGGGCGATTTCCGAAAAGAAGTCGCCGATCCTCATGCACTACCTGAACCATCGAAAAACGGCCGGCGCGGTCGTGAGAACGCGCTAGCCGTTTTTTTCATCTCCGGTTCAATCGGGACCGCGTTTATTGTTTGCGGAACCGCACCGATCAGGTCAGGATGTCGAAATAGCGGTCGACTGCGGCCTTCACGGCGGCTTCCTGATCCCCGTAAGGGCGGGCGGCGTCGTAACCGGAGAGGGTCGCGCAGGACACGACGTGAAGCGCCGGCGTCCCGCGTTCGCGCGCATCCGATCCGTCGCTTTCGAGGCAGAGGGCGACGATGACGTCGCCGGCGCCGGGCGCATCGGGCCGGTGGTATGAATCGAAAGCGACCGCGAGCGGGACGAAGTAGCGGTCCGGCATGGTCCGCCAGACGATGGTGCCGCCGGTGTCGAACGTGGTGTCGCTCCGGCGTACGACTTCGCACGCGAAGAACCGGAAGTCGAGATAAATGCGGTGTCCGGGATGGAGGATCGCGAAGGCGCGGTTGCCGGTTTCGGCGCCAAAAGCGACGACGACGAGGCTCCACGCCGATCCGGGATCGGCGAGTTGATCTCGGAAACGTTCGACGTCGGTCTCCAGGATGCCCGTCGCGGCCGGCATGAGTTCCACCTCGCGGGCGTGAAACAGCTGGATCGGCACGCCCGCACACGCGATCGACAGGACGAGGAACACGCCCGCGACGGCGGCGACAGGTCCGCCGGCGGACCGGGCGCACGCCTTCCGCGCGGTACGGAGGGCGAGCAGGGAAAGAACCCCGACCGCGAGCCAAAGGACGATCGCGGACCAGGCCGCGATGCGGAACGCGGTGATGATCGGATCCATCGTTCAGATCTCCTTCCCGCAATCGAGATACGCTTCCATGATCCCGCACTCGGGCACCCGTTCGAGGGTGAAGCCGAGATGGTTCTTCAGTTCCTTCATGGCCTCTTCGCGGGCGACGTTGCCTTCCCTCGAGGCGAGCGCGAGCTCGATCGCGGAAAAGGGAATCACCGTCGACTTCATGTCGCGGAAGCGGATGAACTGCGTGTATTCCTTGCACTTCTCGATCCGGCAGCTGGTATGGAGGCCCTTTTCGAGCGAGGCCGGTCCGACCCAGCCGATCTTCTCGGACAGGAGCGCCTTGATCCGCGTCCAGTCGTAGCCGCCCGCGGCGGCGTTCATGTCGACGTGGACCATCGCCGGGATCCGTCCGGTCCGGGCGGAGCGGCACACGGCGCGCCGGAACGGCGCCATCAGGCCGGGAATCGCCTTCATCGCCCCGAGGACGACGTCCTGGAGCGGATTGACGTAGCCCGCGAGGCGCTTGACCCAGGGATCGCCTTTTGCGATCGCGCGCATCGCGAAGAGCGTCTCCGCCTGGCCGCGGCGGAGCGGTTTCCGCAGGGTGAGGATCCGGCCCAGATTCACGGCGAAGCGGAGCAGTTCGTGCGCCCGTTCGTCGTAGGCGGAGAGCGGCGCGATGTGGTTGAAGTAGAGGTTCTGCATCTGCACGGGCTCGTTCCCGAGGATGAGGTACGGCACGTCGAGATCGACGAGTTCGGGATAGAACATCACGTAGGCGAGCGACGGACACGCGCAGGTGTTCCCCGCGGCGGCGTAGAGGATGCGGTACATCCGCTTCAGGTCCTCGTCCTTCACCTTGCGGACGACGAATTCGGCCGTCGGCACGAGACGCTTGGCGTTCTCGATCGAGGCTTTCGCCGAATCGGAGATGTAGGGAAGCTCCCACGTCATCGCGAGCACGCGCAGGCCGAGGTCGTTCGCCAGATGGTGGAGGAGATAGCTCGAGTCTTTCCCGCCGGTGTAGAAGAGGGCGACGTCGAAGCGCTTCTTCGGCGCGTGCGGCAGGGTCTCGACGATCGGCAGGACGCTCTTGAGTCTCGCGAGGTGTTCTTCGTTCTGGCAGATCGGACAGCGGCCCCGGTCGTCGAATTCGAGTCCCGGGATCATGAAGTCGTTCGCGACGCAGGAGACGCAGAACCGCGCCTCGTCAAACGAGGCTGGCGTCTTCTTCAACTCCGTCTCCGGGACGACGATCCCTTCTGCGAGCAGGCGGGAAAGGTGCCGCGCCGATGCGGCGTCCGCTTCCGCCGGCAGCGAGGCGACGGCGGCGCGTTCCTTCGCCGAAAGCGGCACGATGTTATGGAGCGTGCGGGGCATGTTCCGCATGCCGTAGCAGACGAGCCTGCCATGATCGAGTTTCCATCGGTTCTGAAGCACGTAAGCCATCGCGACCACCGCTCTTTCCTGTAGATCCGACTCCATTGTAGCATACTTCAAACGTGAATTCCAGCGAACAAGGAAAACGGCCCGGATCGCTCCGGGCCGTTTCGACGCTTCAGGGTTCTTCTTCGGTTTCCTCGGGTTCGCGGAACCGCTCGGCTTTCGGGTCGGGCTTTCTCGCGAGCCGGTCGCGTTCTTCGCGGTAGGCCGGGTTCGCTCCGTCGCGCTGGTCCGCGTGTTCCTCAGCCCGCAGCACGTTCTCCGCCGGCACGGTCATCTTCGTGACAGGATCTCTGAACATCGGAATCGCCTCCGATTCCATTCTATACCGAAACTCTCAATCGTTCAAGCGGACGACGAAAAGAAAAGGCGTTTCCGGATCAAGGGAAACGCCGCGGAATTCCATGAATGCCGGCCGTGCGGCGGACTAGATCAGCTGCCGTTCGCTCGCGACCGCGCGCACCCCGCCGATCCCGTCGGGGGAAAGGTGGAGGCTGGCGAAGCAGTCGAAACTGACGTCGCTTTCGATCGCCGGACGCTTCGTGAAGATGAATGCGTTGTGGATGACGGTCTGGATCCGGATCGCGAGCGCGGAACCGTCGAGCGCGACCCAGAGGCCGAAGGCGATCATCCCGGTCACGAGGATCGCGGCGTACATGAAGAGGACGTAGACGATCTGCGCGGGGACGAGTCCCCATGCGTCGACGAGCCCGAGCCGCATCGCCTCGACGGGCGGGAAGCTGTTGAAGAGGAAACTCGTGTAGTTGGCCTGCAGGAAGTTCGCCGCGGGTCCGGCGATGGCGCTGAAGACCGTGATCGCGACGAACAGGATCTTCGCGTCGCGGCGCCACACCGGGCGCCGGTCCGCGAGCGCGATGAACAGGAAGAGGTACAGGATGATCAGGTAGTGGTAGGTGATCGTGTGGAACGCGCCGAAGTCGGTGAAGTAGCTTTCCGCCGCATTCCCGAACACGGTCATCGGGAAGAGCCATGTCCCCTGCGCCGACATCGCCGACATCGCCGCGGCGGCGGATTTCATCGTGTTGGAAAACTTCCCGCGCGTGAAGTGGGCGAGCGGATAGAGGAACAGGTAGACGCTCGAAAAATGGAGCGGGAGCGCGTAGGCGCCGTATCCGCCCGCGATCGTCTTCGCCTGCTTGATGACTTCGAGGGCGAGCATGAGGACCGCGAGGACGACGAAGGGGATGTTCTTCACCGTGGCGCCGCGTCCTTTCAGGACCCGCCGCAGAAAGAACGCGAAAAGCGCCATCAGGATCGTGGCGGGGATGAGCGTCCTCACGTTGGTTGCGGACCAGAGCAGTCCTTCGAAATCCGAATTCATCGCTTCCTCCATCGGTGTTCCCGCATTCATTTTACACCCGAACGCGCGTCCGGGCAAGCAGGATCTGAATCAAGTCAAACGAATTGACGGCATTCATCCGGATTCATGACGTGCTCGTGAATTCCGCAGAGCCCGCCGTCGGTTCCTCGAGTCGACTCCATCCGGACTGTTTATGCATCTTCCATCGATCACAAGACCCGTGGACCATGAAACGTCCGAACATGAAAAGAGCCGGCAGACACGGAGAACTTTCGTGTCAGCCGGCATCGCCGTTACGATCATGCATCAACGATGCGGTTACATTCAGAGAAGGGGGCGGATTGCGTCGGCGACGACGGCATAGCCGTCCTGGTTCATGTGGAGACCCTCGACGGTGTACTTCCGGTCGAAGTACCCCTTTGCGTCCGCCAGGACGTCCGTGAGATCGATGAAGGTCACCCCCGGCAGTTTCGCCAGCAGGGAATTGATCGTGCGGATGTCTTCGTTCTTCCGTTTTCCGACGGTATTCGGATCGACCTCGGGATTGACCGGATAGACCGCCTGGAGGATGATCTTCGTTTCCGGCGCCTTCTCCCGGATCGTCCCGACGATCGCCGCGATTCTCTCCGCGACGGCTTCCGGGGTCGTCTCGAGGAGGGCGAGGTCGTTCGTCCCGATGAGGAGGACGACCGTCTTCGGCGCCAAGTCGAACACGCTCTCGCCGAGCCGCTTCGCGAGGCCGACGGTGGTGTCGCCGCCGATCCCGCGGTTGTAGACGTCGAGGCCGGGGAAATACTCGGACACCGGGAAGTCCTGCGTGATCGAATCGCCGACGAAGGCGATCCCGCCCTTGCGGGCGCGTTCGTTGAGTTTCCGGAAGGTCTTCACCTTCTGGTCGAACCCGGAGACGATGATGAGGTTGAGGAAATCGATCGCGCCCTGCTCATGTCCGCGGGCAAAGCCTTTCTCACGCCCCGCGCGAAACGCGAAAAACGCCGCACCCGCGGCGACCGCGACGGCGGTAAGACAAACGAAAAACCAGGTCCAGAACATCCGGATCACTCCTTCTTTGTCAGTCGCCGTCTCGCTCCGCGGGCGAAAAGCCCGCCAGATAGGGGGCGAAAAGCTTCTTGAGATGGATGCACTCGATCGCCGCGTAGAGGGCGACCGAAAAGAGAATCGTGCCGTACCAGAGCCCGAAGAGGAGGACCGGGACGGCGAGCCCGCCAAGGACGAGGAGGCCGTGGAGCGGATGCCCGGCCGCCAACAGGAAGGCGTTCTTGAGCATCGTCCGCGGCTTGTCCGTCTCGAACGCGGCAAGCATCGGATAGAAATACGAGAGGTAGAGCGCGAGCAGGACCGCCGAAGCGATTCCCGCGGCGGCGACGAGGATCTCGCCGCGGTCGAGTGCGAAGGTGACGATGAACCAGAGTCCGGTCCCCATTCCCGCGGAAAGCAGCCAGACGACCGTCGCGAAAAGGAATCCGTCCTTGAACGCGGTCCAGAAGTCGGCGAAGACGCGGACGGACTTCTTCCCGCCGACGACGCGGAATCCGACGGCAAAGAGCGCCTTCAGCGCCGCGCCGGCGAGGATCCCGCCCGAGAGGGCGGTCGCGGCGAGGAAAAGGAAACCGGCGAACACCAGATCGGCGGCGTCCCTGAACAGGTCTTTGAGCCGGTATGGTTCCATCGGTTTCCTCCTCGTCGGACTGCGTGTGCTAACTGATTTTGTGCGTGTGGGCTCAGACCGGTTTCTTCCGGAGCAGGAAGAACCAGACCGCGCCGCCGATGACGGCGAGCGCGCCGGCGACGATGCCGCCGATGGCGTACGGGTTCATCAGGAATTCGCCCGTGGCCGCGAACGAGGCGCTTTCGACGTAGACCATCGCGCCGGTGCCGGCGCCGTCCACGGCGTCCTCATCGAAGTGCTGCAGTTCGGCGAACCCTTCGACGTCGTTGATCGTGACAGTGACGTTGGCGAGCACGGAGATGTCGGCTTTGGTGACGAAGCCGGCGAGTCCGCCTTCGACGTAGATGTCGTTCCAGATGCCGTCGATCGCCCAGTCGAGCGAAGCGTCGAGCGTCGCCTTGGCTTCCGTGAAGGTGCAGGCTGCGCCGTCGCAAACCCAAGTCGGCTTCTCGGCATCCGTGAAGTCCGCCCAGTCCATCGTCGGCGAGAGGTCGACGAGCTGGCCGTACTTCTCGAGGAATTCATCGAAGTCGGCGAACGCGAAGGACAGCTTGAAATAGCGGTGGTAGCCGACGGTTTCCATCGCCTCGACGGTGAGGAAGGTCGGAGCGTTGTCCTCGAACCAGTCCTGGATGGCTTCGACGCCGCCATCGATCTGGACGTCGTTCAAGACCGCACCCTTGCCTTCGGTGCCTTCGGGGTCGTCCGGGTTGGGGATCGGTGTGGCGGACAGCGAGTCGTCCATGACGTCGAGGATGAACGTGCGGGTGCCGCCGCCGTCCTTCTCGTCGAAGACGGTCTCGACGCCGATTTCGCCGTACCAGCAGCCCGTGAGCGCAAAGACGGCGAGGAACGCGACTAAAACGGTAAGAATCGCTTTTTTCATTTTGTTTCTCCTTTTCTCCCTATTTTCTATGTGTTGATTTCTAGGAATCTTCACCCATGTAGAACACGAATCTGTTCAGTTTCAACGCGACGACGGTGACGATGAGGACGATCACGAGGAGGATCCACGCCATCGCGGACGCCATGCCCATCGCATTGTCCGCCATCATCTTGTCGAAGAGGTAATACGCGTAATAGTACGAAGACCGGGACGGCCCGCCGTTGGTCATGATGTAGGCCATCGTGAAGACCTGGAACGAGCCGATCAGGCCCATGATGAAGTTGAAGTAGATCGAGGGGGTCATCAGCGGGAGCGTGATGTGGAACGTTTTCGCCCACCAGCCGGCGCCGTCGATCTCGGCCGACTCGTAGAGCGAGGTCGGGATGTCCTGCATCTGTGCGAGGTAGATCACCATCGATCCGCCCGAGGTCCAGAGCCCCATCAGGATGAGCGTGAACTTCGAGAGGTCCTGGTCGAGGTACCACCCGAGCGGTTCGATCCCGAAGAGGTCGTAGAGCGGCTTGAGGAGCGCGTTGACGAGGCCGAAGTTCGGCTGGAACAGCCACATCCAGAGGAGCGTCATCGCCACGACGGAGACGACGTTCGGGAGGTAGAAGAGCGTGCGGTACACGCTCATCCCGCGGACCTTGTTGTTGAGCAGGAAGGCGAGCGCGAGCCCGACGAAGATCGAGAGCGGGACGGCGATCACGACGTGGTAGACGGTGTTCCCGAGGCTCTTCCAGAAGAGATTGTCGTTCGTGAAGAGGATGCGGTAGTTCTCGAAGCCGATCCATTCCATCGGCGAGATCATGTCGTAGTTGGTGAAGCTGATGTAGAACGACATCAGGATCGGGAAGATGCCGAGCAAGATCAGGCCGATGAGCCATGGCGAAGCGAAGAGATGCCCCGCGAGGTTCTCCTGCTTCTTCATCTGTCGTACGGTGATCGCTTTCGCCATGGTCACACCTCGCTAATGGGTGGCGTCGTAGTTTTCCTGTTTCTGGAGATAGTTGGCGCGGGCGGCGGCGAGCGCTTCGGTCGCCGTCATCTCGCCCGACAGGAAGTTGTTGTAGTAGGGCTGCCAGTCGTTGCCGTGCCACGAGGGCGCGTACGGCACGTAGACCTTGTCGCGGGCGTACTCCACTTCTTCGAGGAGACGCGTGAGGATCGGGTCGGCGGCCTCGAGGGCGAGGTCGGCCATCGCCCGCTTGTGGGCCATGATCCAGCCGTTGACCTCGGAGAGCTCCTTCTGGATGTCGTAGCTCATGATGTACTGGAGGAATTCCCAGGCGCCCTGCTTGGACGCGTCGTCGCCGTCGCCGTTGTCGTAGAGTTCGATCGAGAAGCCCGAACCCCAATTGACGCGGATCCCGCCGTCGTCCGGGACCGGGATCGCGGTGACGCCGAAGTTGAAGTCGGCGCCGGCGTTCTGGATGATCTCGTAGAGGCCGTCGGTCTCGACCATCATCGCCACGCGCTCGGAGGCGAACGGGTTGATGCCGAGGAGGGTGTTCGCGTCGCCGAACGCGACGAGCTGGTTGCGGGTGAATTCGGAATTGAAGTCCTTCATCCACTGCAGCACGTCGATGTGGGCCTGGGTGTTGAGCGTCGGGTCGAGGTTCTCGTCGAAGAAGTCGAGCCCCGACTGCCAGAGCCAGCCGTGGTAGGTGGCGTTGCCGTAGGACGGGTCGAAGCCGAGCTTCTGGATCGCGCCGTCGCCGTCGACCTCGTCGATCTGCTTCGCGACGTCGTGGAGTTCGCTCCACGTCGTCGGCACGTCGGTCTCGTCGAGGCCCGCCGCGGCGAATATGTCGAGGTTGTAGTAGAGGACGCGCACGGTCGCCGTGAAGGGCAGCGCGTAGAGATCGTCCTCGTAGGTGGCGAACTCGAGCTGGGCGTCGTAGAACTCGTCGAGCTCGAGGCCGTCGGGCGTGCCGGCGAGAAGGTCCGAGATGTTGAAGAGGACCCCCGCCTCGGCGCGCGAGACGACATCGTCGAGGGTCGACAGGCCGAGGTCCGGCGCGGTGCGCGAGGACACGGCGATGTTGATCTTGTCCCAGTAGTCCCAGAACGAGAAGCCGGTCCCCTTCACGGTGTAGACGTCCTGCGATTCGTTGAAGGCGTTGATGATGTTCTTCGTCGGCGTATAGGCTTCGCTGCCGACGGGCGCCATGTGCCAGAAATCGATCGTGATGCGGTCGGTTTCCTCGTTCCCGCACGCGACGGCGGCGAAGGCCGCGGCCGCGACGAGAAAGAACGCGATGAGTTTCTTCACATTTTTCCTCCTAGCCTTTGATGCCTGTGAACTTGATGCCTTCGATGAAGGTCTTCTGGGCGAAAAAGAACAGGATGAGCGTCGGCAGCATGATCAGGATCGACGCCGCCATCATCAGGTTGTACTGCCCGCCGTACTGGGTCTGGAACGCCCGGAGGCCGAGCGCGAGGGTCCAGTGTTCGGGATTGGACAGGAAGATGAGCGGTCCGAAGTAGTCGTTCCACGAGCCCATGAAGGTGAACAGGGCGACGGTGACGACGGCCGGCTTGGACAGCGGCAGCATGATCTTGACGAAGATCTGCCAGTGGGTGGCGCCGTCGATGACGGCGCTTTCCGACAGTTCGCGCGGGATGCCCTTGAAGAACTGGCGGAGCAGGAAGATGTAGAACGCGGCGCCGCCGCCGAAGAAGGCGGGGACGACGAGCGGGAGGCGCGTCCCGAGCCAGCCGATCTTGGCGTACATGATGTACGTCGGGATCAGGATGACCTGGATCGGCAGCATCATCGTGGCGAGCATCACGACGAACCATCGGTCCCGCCCCTTCCACCTGAGCTTCGCGAACGCGTAGGCGGCGGTGGTGGCGGAGAAGACGGTCCCGGTGACGACGAGCGTGACGATGACAAGCGAGTTCTTGAGATACAGGAAGAAGGGAATGGACTGCACGGCGCGGAGGAAGTTGCCCCACTGCGGCTCCGCCGGCAGGAACTGCTGGATCCCCCGCAGCAGTTCGGCGGGCGTCTTCAGGGCGGTGAACAGCATCCACAGGAACGGGAAGACGAAGACGAACGAACAGAGGACGAGGATGACGTGCAGGAAGAGATGGACGATCGTCCGGGTCCGCTTCCGCGACTTGTACGGATTCTTCTTGGGCATCGAACCGCCCCCTTTCTCCTGACGATGGTCAGAGTTCCCTCAGGCGGATGAAGCGCGGTACGTAGACGTCGCAATCCGCCAGGTTGTGCTCGAAGGAATAGGTGTTGACGTTGTAGGACACCAGGACGTTGTCGCTTTCGGAGAGCTGGGGATGCGCCTTGGCGTTGTAGCAGTAGGTGGTCTTCTGATAGACGTCGGGTTCGGGCTTGCGGTAGACGACCATCCCCGGCCCGAACGGTCCGACGATCGAGTCGCCGAGGGCGGCGCAGACGTAGATCGTGTTGGTGTCGTAGGTGTAGACGGCGAGCCACTTGCCCTTGTGCCGTCCTTTAAGGACGGGCGAGACGGAAAATTCGGTAGAGACGTGGTCGATGAGGGGCCCACAGCGCGTGACGTCCTTCTGCCAGGCGACGCCGTCGTAGTATTCCCAGCGGTCGAAGAGTTCGAAGTCCTCGGCCTTCACCCTGGCGCAGATCGCCTGGCGCAGCACCCACGTCGTCTTGTAGCCGAAGACGTAGACGTAGCCGTCCGGATGCTCGGCGCCGGCCTGGACGGTGTTCGCCGTGACCGCGCCGCCGAAGGTGAAGTCGCTCCCGCCGTGGCTGAACCAGAACGGCGAACGCTTCATCACGGCCTTCTTGAACTGCGGGCGCTCGTTCTCGACCGGCACCTTCACCATCTGGATCCCCATGATCCCGAACTGCATGCCTTCGGGCTGGGTGTGGTCGGAGACGACCTGGTAGGGGAAGAGATAGAGGTTTTTCCCGATGATCGCGCCGTCCTGGAGCCAGACGTAACTCTGGGCGGGGGCTTCGAGGAGGACGCTCGAGGCGTCGACGTCGATGTCGCGGTAACAGACGCCGTCCTTGTAGAAGAACACCTTGGCGAGGCCGAAGAGGCCTTCGTGGAACGCGTCGTCATGGTTCCCGATCCCCGGTTCGGCGTGGATGTCGAACTGGAAGTGGCGGTAGGTGCCGCCGATCTCGATCGTCTTCCGGTCGTCCGCGGCGAGGCGCTTCGGGAGTTCGTACTCGCCGAGGTCCTCCCACTTCTTCTTGTCATTGGAGGCGAGGAGGCGGAAGATGCGGACGCCGCGGGACGAGAGCGCGGGACAGCCTTCGACGAAGTAGTTCCGGATCTCGATCCGGTCGACCGGCTGGGGCGTCTGGAGGTCGAAGGTGACCCAGACCTTCTTCGGATGGTAGCCGGAGACCCAGCCGTCGTCCGGGGTCTTCTGGTCGTAGGAACAGAGGTTCTGGGGGATCGTGCCCTTGACGTCGAGCTTCGGATCGATCTTCACGAACGCGGAGACGGAGCCCCGCTCGTTCTGATTGAACTGGAAGTCGACGGCGTTCTTGCCCGGTTCGACGATCCCGAGCGAGTTGTTCATCATCAGGAGCGGTCCGTAGCGTTTGTGGGTCTCGCGGTCGGTGCGGCCGATGAAGGTGTCGCCGAAGACGAAGAGGTTCGTCGCTCCCGGCTTCTGGTCGAACCGGTCGTTCCCGTCGGTCAGGTTGAAGGAATAGATCCCGTCGCCGCCGGACCAGCCCTGGTGGTGCAGGAAGCGGCGGCACCACTCCTCGTCCTTCTCGGCGTACCAGCCGTGCCCGAGGACGAACTCGGCCTCGCCCGCCGCGAGCGCGGTGAACGTGACGCGGTTGACGTAACGGACGCCGTCCGGCGCCGCGGGGGAGGGAAGGTGGTCGACGAAGAATTGAACGTCTGTTGCAGGGATGCCGCGGATCTCGGCCTGCAGGGGCAGGACCCGGTCGAAGGCGACCGCGGCGGGTCCTTCGGATACGGTGAGTCGCTTGATGACGTCTCCTGGTTTCATGGTGTTCCCCCTTTTCATTGGGACGCTTTCGTTTCGGTGACGAGGATGAATCTGGGATGGTAGATCCGGGCGTCGGAGAGCGCCTGGAGCACCGAGGTGTTGACGTTGTAGGAAATCAGGTACTTTCCCGGTTCGGAAAGATGGACGTGCATCTTGGCGTTGTACGTGAAGGCGCCCATGAGAATCTGGCTTTCGTAGGTTTCAAAAAGGACGGTGAAGTCCGAGAAGGGACCCCACGGCGTGTCCGCGGTGGCATAGGAGACCCTGCCGGAGGTGGTGTCCTCCATCGCGACGAGCATGTACTTCCCGGCGAGGAGCCCGGTCTCGATCTTCGCGACCGAGAGCTCGGGGGAGACGCCCTCGAGGAGCGGCGCCGAATCGTTGATGTCCTGCGACCAGCCGGAACCGTCGTAGTACCGCCAGGCGTTGAAATCCTCGAAGGCTTCCGGGGCGACGCGGGCGACGACGAGATGCCGTCCCGCCCTGTCCTTGTATCCGTAGACGTAGACGTAGCCGTCGGCGTCGCGATGGTCCATCACGCCGGCGCCGTAGTAGATCACGCCGCCGCCCGGCACCTTGGACTGGAGCGGGGTCGACAGGTAGACGGCATTTTCAAAGTCGATCCTGCCGGCGGCGATCGGCGCCTTGATGAGGCCGACGCGGGTCACCTTGAAGAGCGATGCGTCGTCCTTCACGACGAGCGGGAAGAGGTAGAGCGAGTTCCCGAGGACGATCCCGTCCTGGAGCCAGAGGCGGCTCGAAGCTTCGTTGCCGGCGATCTCCGGATCGAAACCGGAGGCGGACGCCTGGCCGAAGAGCGGTTCGCCATCGGCGTCTTCGAAGAGGAGTTTCCCGAGCCCGACGACGTCGTCGTGGCGGGTCGTGAGGATCTCGAGCCTGACGTAGCGAGCCGCGGTACCGGGGAAGAGGAGGGTGTGCGAGGCTTCCTCGCCGTCTTCGCCCGAGGCTGCCGGAACTGCGATCTCCCCGTGAGTCGTCCAGGCGCTGCCGTCCGTCGAGACGAGGATGCGGACGTCCTCGACGCCGTAAAGCGGATTCTCGTTGTAGTTCCAGATCGTCAGCCGACCGAGGTACCGGATCGACCCGAAGTCGATTTCGACCCAGTTCTCAAGTTGCTTCTCGGAGCGCCACATCACGCCGTTCGCGGCGTTCGACAGCTTCGCGGCGGCATCGAGGTAGGCCGACAGGCCGTCGGAATCGAGGAGGTTGTTCGGCCGGAAGCCGAGATACGCGTCCGGCGGGAAGGCCGACTGCGCACCCCCGCTTTCGGTGCGGTACCCGAAGGTGAAGCCCTCGAAGATGTCCTCGTTCCCGTCGTAATAGCCGACGGAGTTGTTGATCATGACGGTACTCGACCGTGTCAGCTTCGCCTCGTTCACGGTTCCGACGAAGGTGTCGGAGAAGACGAAGGCGGTGATGGGATCGGCGGCGCCGATCGCATCGTCGCCGTTCAGGTTGAAGGAAAAGATGCCGTCCGCACCGGTCCAGCCGCTGTAGCGCAGGAGCGCCGCGGTCCAGTCCTCGGCCTCGGTGACGATGAAGCCTTCGCCGAGGTGGAAGCGGACGTCCTGAAGCGCCTTCGTGACGCCGAGTCCGGCGGCGAAGACGACGCGCACGTAGCGTGCCGAGATGCCGGTCATGTCGATCGTGCCGGAGCCGTCGGGCAGTTCGCGGTCGTCGATCACGCGGGTATAGGAATAGCCGTTCCGGGAGACGTCGACCGAGACGGACGTGACGGTCTCGGCGTCATCACCGGCATAGCCGGTGAAGACGATGTCCTCGAGCGGATAGATGGCGTCGAATTCGAAGAGGACCTGGTGCGTCCGGACGAGCGCGTTCTTGAAGAAGAGGGGATTGACGCCCGTGGGTTTGCAGGCGTCGGCGAAGTTCACGGTGCTGCCGATGACGGTGGATTTCGGGGCGGAGACGGAGACGATGCGGATTTCCTCGTGCACGGTTTCGGTGAACCCCCAGTCGCAGGGCGGGATGGTGATCGTCGTCGTCGTCGCCGCTTCGCAGGCCGTGAAAAGGAGCACGGCGAGGACGGCGAGGACGGCTGTAAGGACTCTTTTCATGATGAACCCCCGCGCTTGTAAGCGTTTTATACTATGAGTGTATCATCATCGGAAGAAAAAAACAATACATTTTCAATACATTTGTAAAGTAAATGCGGGCAAAAGAAAAACCGCAAGCGGAGTCACTTCTTGCGGTAGGAGATGGAGGTGCGGTATTCGTAGAGGAGCGCGTTGTAGAAGGTCTCGGTGTATTCGATCAGCCGCTCCTGTTCGTCGTAGCTGTAGCGGACGCGCTTCAGCTGCGGGGCATCGTAGTAGATCTTCAGGCGCTGGGTGATCTCCTTGGGGGCCTTCACGGCGGAGACGTATTCTTCGAAGTGGTCGAAATAGACATGGCGGTTCCCCAGGTATTCGTACAGGGATCCCTTGAGGACGTCGTCGGTCATCTCCACGATCGGGAGGAGGTAGGTGTCCGAGTAGAGGATCGGGACGGTCGCGCCGCGGAGCCGGCGCAGGTTGTAAACCTTCTCGCCTTCGGCGATCCCGAAGATCTCGGCGATCTTCTTCTCCGCGGAGACGAGTTCGAGCGAGCCGTCGAGGGTGTGGACCTCGACGCCCATCTCCTTCATCTCGTTGGTGAAGCTGCGCACGAGCGTGAAGTTGGAGAGCGATGCCTTGTTCTGGTAGACCATCGTGCCGAAGCCGGCGCGACGAACGAGGAAGCGTTCGTTGACGAGTTCGGAGATCGCCGCGCGGATCGTGACGCGGCTGACGCGGTAGGTCTCCGCGAGCAGCTTTTCACTCGGTATCAGGGCGCCTTCCTGCCACTCGCCGGACTCGATCTTCTTGCGCATGTCGTTCCTGATCTGCATGTAGAACGGGGTGCCGGAGTCCAGATTCACGTTCATGGTATCGCCTCTTTGTATCAATTATATCATTTGTATAATACATTTGCAATACAGGTGTTATTTCGACTTCTTTATCACTTATGCATTGGATCGAGTCTTGCATTCGACGATGAAAAGCGCCCGTTCACACGGGCGCATCAATCA
>Ga0172375_10001528_pt1 | contig 37208 bp, 31 predicted proteins | sample LakKiv1m_FD_114537 | JGI IMG/M metagenome (GOLD analysis project Ga0172375, IMG submission 114537) | Freshwater microbial communities from Kabuno Bay, South-Kivu, Congo - kab_092012_11.1m | ecosystem: Environmental > Aquatic > Freshwater > Lake | place: Democratic Republic of the Congo... | reverse complement strand
TCCGGATATGCTACTGGATGATTCCGGATTGGATTCCACCACTGCCGCGCAATTAATGCGCGAATGGGGCGCCGATTGTATTATCACTTTAGGAGGCGATGGCACTGTCCGCGTTTCAGCCAAAGGAGCCGGGGAAATACCCATGATACCAATTTCTACTGGCACAAATAATGTGATCCCAGAATTCATTGAAGGGACTATCGCAGGCCTGGCGGCTGGTTATTTTTCGAACACACTTGAAGAAAACCGAAAAGCATTATATGACCGGCAAAAAAAAATGGATATTCTGGTCAATGGCAAGGTAGTGGATACCGCATTAGTGGATCTGGCAGTTATTGCTGACCAGCATGTAGGTTCTCGTGCTGTTTGGGATCCTGAAAAGCTAATCGAGGTTGCGGTGACCCGCGCTGCACCAACTAATATTGGCTTTACATCGATCATTGGCAAATATCAGTCAATTGAAAAAGATGCACCTTATGGGGCAATGGTTTTGGTTAAGGATAAGGGTAAATGCTACCAGGTTCAGGCAGCAATTGGTCCAGGATTGATATATGATGTTTGCGTGGATGAGTTTCAAAAACTGCTGCCAAACAAGCTGGTTTCTTTAAGCAGCCAGCGGCCAATCGTGTTGGCCTTGGATGGTGAAAGAGAGATTGTACTAAATGAAGGTGATAAAGCCGGTATTATGCTGAGTTTGGAGGGGCCGAATTTCATCAATATTAAAAAGGTCTTGGAAAAGACACAGCCAGAAATCTGATTTTCTAAGGACTTATAAATTTTCATCAAGAAAGGCAGGTAAAGATGGCAGTCAAATTATTAATGCCCAAGTTGGGGCTTAATATGGTGGAGGGTCAGGTTACGGAGTGGGTTAAAAAGGAAGGTGACCTGGTTATGAAAGGTGACGCGATTTTTATCGTAGAGACCGATAAGGTGACAAATGAGGTCGAAGCCCCTGAAAATGGCAGGCTTGTTAAGATCCTGGTTAAAGAAGGCGAAGTCGTACCTGTAAGGCAGGTAGTGGGTATTTTGGCTGGTGAAGGTGAAGAGGTCGATGTTAATGCACTTTTGGCTGAGACTATACCAGGACCTGCGGCAGCAATCGTGTCAAATCAGCCTTCAGCAGCAGAAAAAGAATCAACACCAGTTGCTGCTTCTTCATCTGGAGGCCAGCTGATGGCTTCACCCCTTGCAAAAAGGCTGGCGGCTGAAAAAGGCATTGATCTGGCCAAAATTAACGGCAGCGGTCCTGGTGGACGCATAACTACTGAGGATATTGAAAAGGCTGTTGCTTCAACAGGGACCAGCACCACTGCAAATGAACTCCCCGGGAAATTGGTTCCGCTGGCCGGTGTGAGAAAAGTTGTAGCAGAACGGATGAGCCTTTCGGCAAAAACGATCCCAATGGTCACCCTTAATTCCGAATTGGATGTGACCTTTGCAGTTGCTTATCGCGATGCGTTAAAAAATGCAGGCAAAGAGAAGAGTGAAATTCCCGGTTATAACGCGATCTTTGCATATTTGTCAGCAAGAGCATTAAAAGAGCACCCTTATTTGAACGCAACATTTACAGAAAAGGGGATTCGTTTGATCGATGCTGTGAACATCGGTGTGGCAGTTGATACGCCGGAAGGCCTCTTGGTGGTTGTAGTACGCGATGCTGATAAAAAAAGTGTTGTGGAAGTTAATTCTGAATTAAATTCATTGGCTGAAAGGGCGCAAAATCATAAGAGCGCACCTGCAGATCTTGGGGGTAGCACCTTTACGATCACCAATTTGGGTATGGCAGGAGTTGACTCGTTCAACCCCATCATTAATCCACCAGAAGCAGGCATCCTTGGAATCGGCCGCTTAAATGAAAAAGAAATTGTAAAAGATGGAAAAACTCAACATGGCTTTACCGCTACTTTCAGCCTAACTTTCGATCACCGGGTTATCGATGGTGCACCCGCGGCGCGGTTTTTACAGCGATTGAATGAGTTGATCAAGGATCTTAAATGAAAAGATTTTAAACGATAGAGGTGGCGTTGTTTCCGCCACCTCTTTTAATATATAACGCTGACTCATTTATAATTCCAGAATGGAATTTCATATTTCACGCCATACAAGGCGCCGATATGAGTTTGACGACTCCCTTTTCTCATTTAATGGTCATGCCATCTTTGCGAATTTTCATGCTGCGCGTGTTTTTACACAGCGAATAAATGAGAAACGCGACTTAATAATCCACCCCGAAACCGCTGTTCAAGCTTCTCAGGTAAACGCCATGGGCTTGATCGACGAGATCATGCATGCTGTGATCGCGCAATACAACAAGCAAAAAACACCCGCGCTCTACGAGGATCTTCTGGCAAATTTAACTGAAAAGATCGGTAAGCGCAAGTTGGATGTATCCCTGCGAAAATTCATTAAAGATTTTCCTCCTTTACCTGTCTATCAAAAATTGACTGAAGAGAGTGAATATCTGGCTGGAGAATCGAACGGCATTTCTCATAAGGCATCAGCACTTGAAGAAATCCTTATGCTTTGGTTGTCAAACTCAAATCCTGCATGTAAACCTTACAAAGAATTGTTTGATGATGCGCAGCTTAAAAATTCATCTGCCTATCTTGAAATAATCAATGCTGTTTATGATTATTTTGGAAGTCAGCCTTTCTATGGCCCTGATAACCAAAATTTGGTTGACATGCTGCGCAGCCCGGCAATCGCAGTGCCTGATTCACTAAAAGGGCAGTTGGAATATATTCGCACCCGCTGGGGCGATCTGCTTGGTCATTACCTTTTAAAACTGCTCGGCAGCCTGAACATGATCTCTGAAGAAGAGCATCCGCGCGGTCTTGGTCCAGGTCCAGTGAGGATCCCAATTTATTCAAGAGAAGCGGATGCAGAGGTAGAAAGATTTAGCCCGGATGCGGATTGGATGCCTCATTTGGTGATGATGGCAAAGAATACTTATGTATGGCTTGATCAGCTAAGCAAAAAATATCAAAAACAGATTTCTCATTTGGACGAGATCCCAGATGAAGAACTGGACCAGTTAGCTACCTGGGGTTTCAGCGGATTATGGCTGATAGGCTTATGGGAACGAAGCCGCGCATCGGCACGCATAAAACAACTATGCGGAAATCCCGAAGCAATAGCATCAGCATACTCCCTTAAGGAATATCGGATTTCTGATGATCTGGGTGGAGAAAGCGCACTTCAATCGCTTCGTGAACGGGCCTGGCGTAGAGGTATACGCCTGGCAAGCGACATGGTGCCAAACCATATGGCGATTGATTCAAACTGGCTGCATGATCATCCAGATTGGTTTATCTCGCTCCCTTATTCACCTTTCCCTTCATATTCATTTAATGGACCAAACCTGAGTGAAGACAACCGTGGAGCGATCCATATCGAAGATCATTATTATGATCGCACCGATGCAGCAGTGGTGTTTAAATATCATGACCATCGCGAAGAAAGAACTTATTATATTTATCACGGGAATGACGGTACCAGCATGCCCTGGAATGACACCGCTCAGTTAAATTACCTTAATCCAAATGTTCGCGAACATGTTATCCAGACAATTTTGGAAGTTGCACGCAGTTTTCCGATCATAAGATTTGACGCAGCAATGACCCTGGCGAAACGCCATTTTCAGCGATTATGGTACCCAAAGCCAGGCGGCGGATGTGATATCCCTTCCCGCAGCGAATGGGGGGTGACGCAAGATCAATTTGATCAACTTATGCCGGAAGAGTTTTGGCGTGAGGTCGTTGACCGGGTCGCGAAAGAAGCACCTGATACCCTGCTATTAGCAGAAGCATTCTGGCTGATGGAAGGTTTTTTTGTCCGAACACTGGGAATGCACCGTGTTTACAATTCTGCATTTATGAACCTGCTTCGGGACGAGGATAATGCAAAATACCGCCAAGTGATGAAGAATACCCTTGAATTTGACCCAGAGATCCTGAAGCGCTTTGTCAATTTTATGAATAATCCCGATGAGCATACCGCAGCCAACCAATTTGGCAAGGGGGATAAGTATTTTGGAATTTGCACCCTTATGGCTACTTTGCCCGGATTGCCAATGTTTGGTCATGGACAGATCGAAGGGCTCACAGAAAAATACGGAATGGAATATAAGCGTGCATATTGGGATGAACTGCCTGACCAACAATTAATTGAGCGTCATGCCTGGCAGATTTTCCCGCTACTGAAGCGGCGGAACTTGTTCTCGGGTGTGGATCGCTTTTATCTTTACGACTTCTATACCGCTGAAGGTCATGTTGACGAAAATGTGTTTGCCTACTCCAACTGCAGCGGTGAAGAGCGGTCATTAGTGGTTTACTACAATCGGTTTGGCGATACTTCGGGTTGGATTAAGACGTCATCTGCATTTATGGATAAAAGCCTTGGGGAACTGCGCCAGGTTGATCTGAGAAACGGTTTAAATCTGCCTGGCGATCGGCACAAGTATATTGTATTCCGCGATCAGCTTTCGGGATTGGAGTATATCCGTAATTGTTCCGAGATCGCCAGAAAAGGATTGTTCGTCCAGCTTGACGCGTATCGTGCTCATGTATTCACAGATTTTCGTATTGAAAAAGATGACGAATCTGGAATTTGGGATCAACTTAATAAACATTTAAACGGACGCGGCACAGCTGATATTCAAGGATTACGGTGGGAATTACCATTGCGGGCAGTTCTTCAACCTTTTCGCGAGATTGCCAACCCCGGCTATTTCAACTTTTTGATCTCGCAGCACCCAGGAGCCGTTGGCGGAGAGGTGCCAGACTTTCTGTTGAATGAGGCAGAGCACAAATTAGAGAATCTTGTCAAAGGTGCTTCAGAATTGCTTCAAATCCCTTTCAATGTTAAAAGTTCTTGTGGCGATTTCCTTAAGAAAATTAGGGCCATCTATCAGCTCGTAAAAATGGAGAATATTCTTGGAAATGACCTCTCCTTGCCGCTCCAACGATTGATCCAATGGATGGGCGAAAAAACATCAAATGACATTTGGCTGGCAACATTTTGTTGGGTATTTTTTGATTACCTGCGCGATTCTTTGGGAATGTCCGTCCAACAATTCAATTCGCAATTATCTCAATGGCGATTTTCCGGAATCCTTGAATCTGCTTTGTGGGAGATGGGACCGCAGATCGGTTCACCTGCTGAAGTATCACAATCTGTTGAATTGCTTTTGCGATTAGATGGTTGGTACTCATCCAATAACAGGATCAGTAAAAAGAAATTGATTCGAAATTTATTTTCCGACAAATTTATCAATGACTTCTTGAGGGTCAATAAATATGGCGGTAGAACATGGTTTGGAAAGGAAAGCGCAGAAACCACATTTTTTTTGATGGGGATTGAACGGATGATGTCTATCCTGACAAGACAAGATCAAGGCAGAAAGAAAAAATTATCCCAAATGGAAAAATTTGCCGAACAGATCCTGGATATTAAAAATGCGGCAGAATTATCGGGGTATGACCTTGATCGCTTTTTTGAGATCCTCGATCAGGATTGATCGAGGCGTAATAAATTCTCGAATTTTTTCAGGTATCCTAAAAATGCCATTTCACCGGTCAAGCCGGAAAGTTCGCTCCGCGCTTGGCTGATAATTGAGATCAGCCCATCTGAAGGATCCTGCCCGGTTGCCTGTTCTACCAGGTTGGCAGCATGCGCTGCATATTTGAGCGCATTGAGCGGTTCGATCCGATCGAGGTCGAAAAAGAACCAGGCATCTGAAGAGAACATCCGCAGGCGTTCAAATTGCGCCTGCACCAACAATTTTGCCATGGCACTTTGACCCGGAGTCAACGATCGTGATGCATGTCTTTGGATGAGATCGTCGATATTCTCAGAACCCTGCAATACAGCCGAATATTCATCGCGCAGCAGCCAGGGATCACGTATCACATTATTAAGGCGGGACTCATAAATTACATCAATTGAATCTGCAAGTTGGGTTAAGAATTGGCGTAGTGGTTTTTTCCAGATCGCCGTTGGCGCATCTCCGCACAAGTCGCGCCAGCGCTCAATACCATGATGACATGACCAGGAGGTGTTTTCAATGATCTCAGTGAATTCTTCAACTGGGTGGTCACGCATCCATAGAGCAGGGAATTCATGCTGGATGCCTTGTTTTTCCACTGCGCCATCCAACAGATAACTGAGAAATTTTTCACGGGACTGTTGATGGTGGCCGTAAAGTTCGCCATCTGAAGCAGCCATAATAATGTGATCGCCTTGGCCTGATAAAACTTGAGACCTGGGGATCAACCAATCCTGAACAAATCTGTCTGCATTTTCGGTTGCTGTTGGGTTGAAGCTAATTTCGCCGGAAAGAAATACATTGTAAAAGAAAACAGTGATCTTTTTTCCATTTGGAAGTTTCACATTCCAGGGTTTGGTCGTATCAAGCGAAGGATCCTTTGCCTGCCAGGGTGCCAAAATCGTGAAAGTGATGCCGTGATCGGCCAAAGCTTCCAATGAAAGCAGATCCACCGCGGTCTCAGGAAGCCACATGCCCAGCGGGCGGCGTCCGAAATGCGTCTCATAATCTTGGATACCCCAACGGATCATCGTTTCTTTTTCTCGTGCTGAAGCCAAAGGCATGATGAGGTGAAAGTACGGCTGTGCCATGGCATTGCTGACGCCAAATCGTTGAAAGACCATCATCTCCTGCTCGGTGATGGCACGGACTGTCTCCGGGTGGTATTGGTCCAGCCATTCGAACAGGGTGGCGCCGATGTTGAAACTTATTTTTTGGAAATTGCCAATCGTCGCGTTAGGTTGGTAACATTCGTGGAAGATTCTTTCAGTCCAGTTGCTGTATGGGCTTGCACCATACTCCTCGGGAATAGTCCTTGTAAAAGGATCAATCCGCGGGGGTTGGTAAAAATGACCATGAACGCAAAAATGCGATTGGGACATTATTATTAAACCTGACTTGTTTTAATGTTGTGCCATTGTACCGTAAAAGCGAAATTCTTTGTTTTAAATTGAGAATGGCCTGAAAAAAAAAGGCCATTCTATGTGGAGTAGGGGGTAGGAACTAATCTTTAAGCGTGATTTTGATCTTACTTTTTCTCTTTTTCTTTGGCTCTTTATTGGAAAAAGCATTTATGACCACTGGAATGAAAAGTAGAACCACTAATATTGCAAGGATTATCCCGAAAGTCACCCAGGATGCAGGTTGCGATACTTCGGGCACCAACCCTCCAGGATTGAAGCTGGTTTGCGATTCACCGCCCACACCAATGAACCTATCCGAAAGAGTAACAGTCAATGCACGTTGAACTCCATCTCTTAATGAAAGCGGGGTTACATAACTGATCACTGCCTCACTTTGAAGTGCACGCCGCATCTGGTCATAGACCGAGGAAAGTTGGGCTTTGTCTTCCGCATATCCATACTGCCCGCCGGCGCTTTCTGCGATCATGCGCAGTGTGCTTTCATCAATTCCCTTATACTCGTCAGCTTCATCTTCCGCCTCAGGCATTTGGCCGAAACCAACTGTGGAAATAGATAGTCCGCCAAAGCCGATACTGCCAAGAGCTTCTTCGGGAGTGGCAACGCTTGCGTTATCCATGCCATCAGTCATTACGATAATTGCCTTACGACCTGGCAACGGATTGAGGATATTAATGCCGGTTTTTAATGCATCATAAACCGCGGTATCGTCACGGGCGCTGATGTTGTCGATGGCCTTCACCAATGCATCACGGTCAAGAGTGATATCCTGAATCACTTTGACCTTTGTATTGAAGATGATCACACCTGCCTGATCGCCGGTTCGCATCTGGTCCAGGTATTCTTTGGCGACAGCTTTGGCGCTGTCGAGTTTGCCGGCAAAATTCATGCTGCCTGAATTATCAATGAGCAGCATGGTGGTCAATGGGCCTGCTTCGCCTGCTCCCAGAACTTCCTGGTTGCTAACCGGTTGACCGTTTTCAAGCAGCTGTAGTTTGCCAGTATTTATAACCTGAGGTTCACCATTTGAATCGCGCACGGAAACATAAACATTAACTTTTGGGAATTCTGTTGTGTCAATTTGTGTGATCTGCAGGACGTAATTACCTGTAGATTCGACCTTTGGCGCTGCCTGGCAGGCAGATATCAAGAGCAAACCAGCCAGGAGCGGCAGGATGAGAAATGATCGCAATATTTTTTTCATAATTTACCTCTTTTCATGATAGATCATTTCTGATTTACCCATGCGGATATGCTGATTCGCCCGCAAGCGGGAAATTTCTATCCTTTTCCCATCCAGGTATGTCCCGCTCATACTAATATCTTTAAGTGTGAAATATGTTCCTTCGCCGGTCAGAATGGCATGCTGTGGAGCGATTTCAGGATCAGCTATGACGATATCTGATTTCAGAGGGCTGCTGCCGATGGCGGCTGAAGGACCGCCTTTTGCCAGAAATTTGTCGAGAATGAATTCCATGCCTTTCATCTTCCCGCTGGCTACTTCCAGCCAGGCACGCGAGAGCATGAAAACTATCAATGCGATGAACACACCAACAGCCAAGCCTAACAGCATTAGGCCTGCAGCCTTTCCCATCAGCGGATCAGAAAACATCAGCCGCGCACCTTCAAGCAAAGCACCACCAAACGCGCCACCGATCATGCCACCCAATCCGCCTTTCCAAAGCTGAGCGCCGCCGGTAAACCCGGCTGCCAGCCCCGTCAGCAAACCAAAGACAGCCCATCCGATAGGCCTGCTCCAGGCAGGTCCGCCAATGGATAAAAATAAACCTTCAGCTATGGGCAGCGCAATGGCACCGCCAATAGCTCCCAGCAGGGCGCTGATAAGGGCTGTGCGCAATCCGAACAAAAAGCTTTGGGCGGCAAAACCTTCGCCAAAGCCAATAAACAAACCAATAACACCGCCCAGCATGGCTCCAACGATAACTTCACTAAGGAACAGGTTATCAGTAAATGAAAGCCCGAGCATGTTGCTGATCTGCCATCCGATCAGCCCACCGATCGCGCCGAGCAGTCCATAAGTATAAAAACGCATTAAACGATTCATTTTGACAGGACCTCCTCAGTCTTATCAATCTCCTGTGCGGCAGGCTGCAGATTCTGCCAAAAGACCACACTTCTCTGGCTGCTATTGGTCAGCTCATAAAAGCCAAAGTAAGAACGCTGGTCCAGGCTGCCATCCATCTGGCGGATAAAAAACCCACCAACCGACCGGTGAGGTTCGATCACCAGTGCAACCTGCCACGCTTCAGGAAAAAAATTTTGGTGCAGCCAAGTATCCCAATGCGAAAAGAACACGCCCATACGCGGGTGTGTATGGTACCAGCCCAGGAAAACCTTATCGGGAAAATGTTCTTCCAGATGGTTGTGAAGCGCGATTTGAGTATCTCCAGTAAAAGTTAGGTGCGCCGCGCCCTGTTCAGTGTGAATGGCGGGAAGAATAGTATCGATCACTATAAAGGGAGTGCCGTGCAGGGAGTCACGGCAATATTTTCCAGCCATCCATCCACCAACCTCATTATCAAGATCGCTGCCGGCATGCGCGCACATACGCACAAACGCATTTTGGGTTAAAAAAATATCCAGGGGCGGTTTTACAGAGCTCATTTCTTCATCTTTTGGCACCCAACGCAGCGCCCTGTGAAGGGGAATACGGGAAGGGTGTGCCAGAGATCTTTTCTGGGCTGCAAGTTTCACTCGCGGAGTGATATTCAAGGCGGCTGCTCCGTTTTCAAAACAATAAAGACTATCCCGCGGTAATGTCAGCTGTGATCATCAAGCGGTCGTCATCGGGCACTGCTGCGCCTGAAAGCGTTTCGTCATCCTTCAGTTCACGGCCAAGTGCTTTGCTATCCAGGCGGTAACTCACCGGTCGGCCATCTGGGCCAACGGTCGGCAGTTCCAGGGTGGTAGCCAGTTCAGGTACCAATTCCTTCACGATCACATCATCAGGAACTTCAGCGCTGCGGGTTCCTCCTGAAGGCAGTACCAGTGTTACAGATTTATCACCCATTGTCGTTCTCCTTTCTGATTATTTGAGCTTGATTTTTGGTTTAACCAACTGCGCCTTGGGTTTGCTGATCTTCACCCGTTCGGGGCGCAGAAGTTCACGTTTGTCCAGCGGAAAATACTTGGGATGCGTTTTTCGGAATTGACGGCACCAGGTTGCAGCTTCCAGATCCCAGGGATAGGGGGCTTTGGTGGGATCATCATGAAAATTCTTGAATTGCACCATTTCTCCAAGCATAATCACCAAGCGATCCAGTGAGCGGCTGGCAGACCACCATGCGGCGTCTATACATACACTTCCGTTGGCATGATTAATGTTCGGGTGCCAAATTGGTGTCAGCCATTTCATTCCAGGCCAGCGTTGAGGATATTGGCTGTGAAGATAGATCTCTACCTGATGCTTCTCGCCGATCTTGGGGTTGCCTTTGCTGTCAATCCCGATAATTCCTTTGCATTTATAGGTAATGATGTACCTTTCAGGCGGCATGCCGGTTTTTTCCTGCTTGGCCTGCACCTGAATAAGATCACTGCGTGCGTCCAGTTCCTGGATCAATTCATAATCCTTGCGCAGGCGGCGGGTGCGGGGGTTGGAATCCACCGAAATTAAGCCGGCAGTGATATCGGTTGTGATCATCAGCCGGTCATCCGATGGGACTCCGGCAGCGGATAAAGTTTCATCCTCGCGCAATTCCCTGCCAAGAGCTTTACTATCGACACGATAGCCCATTGGGCGACCGTCTGGTCCCACAGTTGGGAGTTCAAGCAGTGAGGTAAGCTCCTCTAAAAGATCACGAATTGGCACATCATCCGGCATATCTGCGTGCCTGGCGCCTCCGTTAGGTAAAACAATAGTGGTTGCAAGATCTGGCATTTACCCTACTCCTTTAAGCAATTGAGATAATTTCAAAGTTCATTCCGGTGAGCAACACCACATGAACCGGTGAGATCCCAGCAATCCTGGTGGTGCCAGGTGCCGCATTCCGGGCAGACTGTTACGCCACGGCTGTCCCCCTTGACAACTTCTTCAAGGCAGTAAGGGCAGCAGTGTTCTTCTTCTCCAACTAGTTTGACGTCTGCTGAATTCCCCTTAAATATTTTTCCTGGAAGTTTGAGCTTTTTTACGGCAGGCTTGGCAGCCGTATTTTTCTGTAGTGTAACAGGAGCGGCTACGCTCTTTGCAGCAACAGGACGGGGAACTGATAAGACTGGCTTTTCAACTTTTGCTGTTCTTATTGATGCGCGCTTTTTTACCTTAGGCTTTTTCCAGAGTTTCCAATTTCGGGGATCTGCTTTGGTTATGTAAGGCAGGAGAAATTGAGAAAAAGATTTTTGAGGTTTCTTTACTTTTGGAGCTTTCTGTGGCTTGGGATTTAAATTTGAAGGATGCCTAAAGAGCAGAAGCGGCAATAGAGAAAAAAGGATCATCAATATGAATTGGCTTACATCGCCTGCATTAGGTGCCTTTAAGCGAAAGTTGTTTTCAAGAAATTGAAATTGATATCCGGTTTCATAAAAATGATCGATGATCAGGACCGCCATCAAGCTGGCGATCAATGATAAGAATATTGAAGCGAAAACCGGTATTCCACGGAAAAATAATCGGACGATCAAGCCGCTGATAAAACCAACAGCCGCTAACAGGATAAGTCTCATTAAATATGCTGAAATCTCGGGTTTGGGCGATAAAAAGATAATCACGAGCAAACCGGCTGATATCGCCAGAAGCAAAATAATAATCCATTTGGCAATTCCATTGAACACTTTCATTTAAGACCAGCCTTCTTGACTTTTATGGCAATTTTTTCCTGTGGATCTGACTGGTTTGTCGAAGATGAAAGAGGTTCTGAATGGAGCTTGATTTTTGGTCTATCCTTGAGAGTGACTTTTTCTTTTAGTTTAATATGTCCGCCAAGCTTGATCGGCTTCTCAAGTGCCGGTAATTCAAAATGAGAAAAATGCAGCGCATCCGGCAGATCACCTGTTAATTCATAGAACCGATATTCCTGTGCGTTATAAGCTCTGATTATGTGCAGTGCAGGCACTCCAACACTTGCCAATGTACGTGTCAGGAAATTTTCACTTCCTGTTATGGCATGAGACAGTTCTGTTTCACGTAAAATTCCGCAGGTGGGGCAATGGGCGCGGTTGAAACCAACAGCTGAGATCGGTTGAAGCACTTCTTCGCGAGTTCCGCAGTTAGGACAAGTGAGCGCCAAAACAAGTTCCTGGTCAAGCTCTAATACCGCATCCTGGCCGAGTTCACGGTGCGCGATGCGAAGCATATCCTCCAAAGTTGTTGTATCTGCGCGCAGCGGTAGCTCAGTGATCGTGCCGTAGGTCCAATGGCTTTCGCAATCCTCTGCCGGTGTGTAAGCAGTAACGTGCATTTCGTTGGTCATGCCATTAAAATGCATTACACTGCCAGGCTTGACAGGTTTATTATGGATCAATTTCAGCGCTTCCTGTGACTGAATCCCTGCGATGATGGAAGCGATGGTTGGTGTTGTGGGAACTTTGCCAAGCAAAACATTTTCACGGGCAAGCAGCGGACATGAATAGCGGATAGCCAGGTCTCGGCGGGCTTGTTCAGTGAGGCTGCATTCAAAACAAGCACCATCACCAGGTACAAAAACGCGGGCCAGGCCGAGAAATTCCTGTATAGCGCCGTCCACCCAGGGTTTGTTGATCCAATACGCAAATCGATTGACAGCCAGACGTGCCTCACGATTGTCGAGGCAGCCGATGATAACATCCATTCGCCGAAAGATACCCAATCCGAGAGCCGAGGTCACATCCCCATGAAAATACTGGACGTGGATATTGGGATTGATCTCTTTTACACGCGCCGCAGCTACTTCGGCCTTCTTACGGCCTGTGTCGGTTTCACGGAAAAGTACCGAACGAGAAAGATTCGCAAGTTCAATTTCATCAAAATCAACGATAAAAATATTTCCGATACCCATTAGCGCCAGGTTTTTGATCACTTCGTTGCCCAGTGCGCCGGCACCGACGACCATGATCCTGGCATTCTCAACCTTTTCACGTTCCCACCAGGAGATGAATTGAAATGTACCCTGGCGGTCTTTTTTCAAGTTGGGAATAATGATCGGTTTTTCAGGATTGACAGGCAGCCGCCGTGGACCATCAGGTGAATCCCCGGGTGCAATGCGAATGACAGGTAATGAAGATTCCGCTGATTGGGCAATGGTGTGGGCTGCTGCAAGATTATTTTCATCCAATTTCGAAGCGAACCACCCTACCCCATGACGAGATTCGATCAGGTTGCTTTCCTCTAGTGCCTTTAATGCTTCGCGCAGCGTGGAACGGCTGATACCGAATTGTTTGATCACATCGCGTTCGGCAGGAAGCTGGAATCCAGGTTTGTACGTACCGTCCAGGATCTGGGCTGCGAGTTTGCCGGCAACAATTTCTGATAATGAAATTCGTGAAATCTCGTCCATATTTTCCTCGGTATGGTATGTTGGTCAGACCACTATACCATATTATAGGGGATATTTTTAGTTTGTCAATATGCGGCGGAAACCAAAATTTATACCATCGACACAATGACGCCCGGAATGAAAAAATTTTGATTACAATTAGCGTTGCAACTTTTTACAAACTGGATGGTTAAGCAATTAGAACTTTCAATTTGGTAAAAAAAATAAGGAGTGATCCAATATGGCAAGAATCACAGTTGTTACAGACAGCACTGCATATCTGACAAATGAATTTGCAGCAAAACATGGCATTAAGGTCGTGCCCTTGAAATTGAATTGGGACAATGACACCTTCAGAGATAATGTGGATATTACTGCTCAGGCTTACTATGAACGGTTGGAAAAATCGAACAGCATCCCAACCACATCCCAACCTTCGGGCGGTGATTTTCTAACCGCATTCAATGATGTGGCAAAAAGCACCGATGCAATTGTGGCGGTATTGATTTCATCCGGGATAAGCGGGACTGTCGATTCAGCATTGATGGCGAAGAAAGAGTTTTCCAAAGTCCCTTTGGAAATTTTTGATTCCAAAGTTACCGCAGCGGGATTGGCTTTACTTCTTAAAGCCATGGTAGCGGAAGTTGAAAGAAATGGATCAGTTGATGACGTATTAAAAATGGGCAGGCGAGTTTTAGATACCATGGGAGTCTATTTTGTTGTTGATACTCTGAAATATTTGCACAAAGGCGGCCGAATCGGCGGCGCATCTGCTTTTCTAGGCTCCGCTTTAGATCTTAAACCGATCCTTTACTTGAGTCAGGAAGGCAAAATTGAAGCGCTCGAAAAAGTGCGCACCAAAAAGAAGGCAGTCAGCCGATTGGTAGATCTTGCTGTTGAAAAGGCCAATGGCGGAAAAGCTTATGTGGGCATCATGCAAGCAAATGCAATGGAAGGCGCCCAAGCGATAAAGGCAGAACTTGAAAAACGAATGAACCTGGCCGAGATCGAGATCTTTGAACTGAGCCCGGTTGTAGGCACCCATGCCGGACCTGGAACGTTAGGTATCGCCGTCCATTCGACTGCGTATTGACCTTTTTTGAGGCATAGTATTTGAAGTCCCGATCAATTGACCGGGACTTCTTCTATTACGGGCAGGGCAATAATTTGGGAAGAATGTTTTGGCAAAGATACTATTAATCCAAAATATTCAAAGTTATTTCGGCAAGTATTGAGCATCGGTAAATGTAAGCTCACTACCCTGCGCTATTTTCCCATTTAGTTTTATTTTTAAATACAGCAATCTGTAAAGAACTTATCCAGAAGGAACTCGACAGGTTTGCCATTCATGATGATATCGATCAGCATCTGCATAAAAGGCATTTGCTCTCTTGTCAGAATGCCGCGCTCTTCAAGTTTGGGCAATGCTTTGGCCATTTGCATGACCATCAGTGCGGCTTCAAGAGTTTCCCCTTCCATTAATTGAACTGCCTGCTGATATGTTTTTCCTTCACCCAGAAGTTTTCCCAGCAGACTTGAACGCCCGCCCTGGCAGGTGACAAAAAGATCACCCGCGCCTGGCAGCCCATAAGCGAAGGCCGGATTGCCGCCTGTCAATTCAAGCAGGCGCTGCATCTCAATGCATCCCTGAGCGAACAGTGCGGCAGCCAAATTATGCATGTATGCGCCAGCCTCATCCACACCGCCAGAACTTGAAAGAACGCCGTTAGCTATGCCTACCCCGGTTGCATAGGCATTTTTCATTGCTACCGCTGTTTCCAAACCTTGGATATCATTGGTCGTCCAAACATGGTAATAATTTGTTCTAAATGCTTCAGACATAAAGCGTGCCGCTTCAATTTCGCGGCAGCCAAAATAAACGCAGCTTTGGCACCTGCCGGCCAATTCACCGGCGATGCAGGGGCCGCCAATAGCAGCGAAAGAAACCTTGTCTTTGATCGATACTGGCATTTCCGATCTAAGGACTTCAGGCAAGATCAGCAAATTGCCCGCCGAGTCAGCTTCCATGCCTTTGGTGATGCCAATCACTTTATCCCCGGGTTTGAGAAATGGCGCAAGTTTTTGGCCTGTCCAGCGTACACCCATGGAATTAACGCCGCTCACTATGAAATCCACACCAGTAATGGCCGTTTCGAGGTCTTCAATAAAATACGGTGTAACATTTTTAGGCAAATAGCGCTTTAAGCGGGGATGATACCCATTCTCCTTGCAGCTTTCGATGATCGCCTTATCAAGGTGAGTGCCAACCAGTCGAACTTCGTGACCATTGTCACTCAATGGCCACGAAGTAGCACTTCCCATAACGCCAGCGCCGAGGATCATTATTTTCATTTAACTGTCCTTTCGTAAAATAAAATTACATCCAGTCACGTTTACGCATCCACAGGAACATGCTCACAGGCAAAATTAGAAAGATCGCAAGGATGATAAAAAAAGCCGGGCTTCCAGTCCAATAGTTTAATTGGTTGCCAGGACCAAAGAAATTCATGCCAAAAAATCCAGTAAGGAATGAAAGCGGCATAAAGATGGTTGTGATGATGGTCAGGGTTTTCATGATATCGTTCAGTCGGTTATTGACCACGGACAGGTATGTATCCAGAGCCCCGGTTACCAGGTCTCGCAGACTTTCAGTGATGTCATGAACGCGAACCAGGTGGTCATAAACATCACGGTAATACATGCGCTCTTTTTGATCGATGACCCCAAAATCGCCGCGAGACAATTTATTAAGCACTTCACGCTGCGGGGCGACAATACGACGCAGATTGAGGAGTGATCGTTTAATTCGAAATATTTGCTGAAGCAGTTTGTTATCGGGTTTTTCCATGACCTGGTCTTCGATCGATTCGACTTCCATATCGATCTGATCGATCATTGCCATATAGTCGTTCGCAAGCTCATCTATGATCTGGTAAAGGATGTAATTACTTCCGCGCAGTAAACGACGTTCATCATGCTGAAAATTCTTCCATACCAAGTTGATTACATGAATGTCTTCGGGATGGTAGGTAACAATATAATTCTTGCCCAGAAAGACATCCATCTCAATTGATTTATCCAGATCTTCAAGTGGTTGGTCGGGTTTTACAGCAATAATTGAAAGGTAGAGATAATCTTCCCAATCGTCAATTTTTGGGATATGGGTTTCAACAAGGGCGTCATCGACAGATAAAGGGTGAAAATTAAAAATATCGGTAAGAATATGGCGTGTTTCAACAATGGACTCATCATTGAGGTCAACCCAAATAAGAGAGGCGGGATTCTTAAGTTCAATACTTGCCTCGGCCATGTTGTCGGTCGCTTCGACACCTTCGCCATTCTTCATTATTAGAATTCGCATAATTTTGAGACCTTTATCAAAGATGACCCTAGACCAAATCGATAGCTATTCCCGGTCCTTAAAGAAATCAGCTATCAATTCATCAAATTTCCCGCTGGTATACATTTCACTGTGATGGCGGGTGAGAAAATTTTCAGGATGATCCAAATCCTCAAAACCAAATTTCCGATACAGACCATGAGCATGGTCAGTGCCCAGCAGCCATCTGCGCAGGATTTTTAATTCTGGATGGCCGAGGATACAGTTCATTAAGAAAATCGAAAGTCCTTTTCCGCGATATTCATCGATGATGAAAACATCGGTTAGCCAGGCAAAAGTAGTGTAATCGGTAACCACACGACCAAACCCCACTTGTCCTCCAGTTTGATGATATACGCCAAAGCATAAGGAATTTTCAACCATGCGCTGGAATACATCAAAAGGAAGCGCATTGCTCCAGTAGGCTTCTACAGAAAGCCAATGATGCGTAAATCCCAGATCCAGTTTTTTGGGATCGGTGCTTACGAAAAAATCCCCTTGCTTGTGTTCATCAATCTGATCTACTTTATGCATGAAGTCTCCCAAGTTTTTCCTTAGGAGGATTTTAACATTATTGAAAGGACTTAAATTACAGAAATAAACAACAAAATACAGAGCTTTGGCTTTACCGACTGAATTTTTAGATGGTAAACTTACACCGCAATTTACTTAATAAGGAAGTATCGAACATGAGAGTTGTTTATCCGTTTACCGCAATTGTTGGGCAGGAGCGCATGAAACGCGCTTTGATCCTAAATGCTGTTGAACCGCGCATTGGCGGTGTTCTGATCAGGGGCGAACGCGGAACTGCCAAATCTACTGCTGCCAGAGCGCTGGCTGCCTTGCTGCCAAACGTTAAAGTCGTTGAAGATTGCCGATTTGCCTGCGATCCTGAGCACCCTGAAACCTGGTGCACTGAATGCCGTGAACGCGTCTCAAAAGGGGAAGAATTGCCTGTTGCCATTCACCGGACTCCCTTTGTTGACCTGCCCGTTTCAGCTACTGAAGACCGAGTGGTCGGTACTTTGGATATTGAATCAGCGATCCAGCGAGGTGAAAGGCGTTTTGAAGCTGGGATTTTAGCTGCCGCAAATCGCGGTCTGCTTTATATTGACGAGGTGAATCTGCTTGATGATCACGTCGTGGATGTTCTGCTTGACTCTGCGGCTATGGGAATGAATATTGTGGAACGCGAGGGTATATCCTTTACACACCCTGCCCGCTTCATTTTGGTTGGCACAATGAACCCTGAAGAGGGCGAGCTGCGTCCGCAGCTTCTGGATCGTTTCGCCTTATCAGTAGATATTCATGGCATTCGAACAGCACGAGAACGCGTGCAGATCATGGAGCGCAATCTTGCCTTCGAACAGGATGCTGAAACCTTCCGCCAGGAATGGCTGCCCCGCGAAGAAGAACTTTCTCATAAGATCGAAAAAGCCCGCAAGATCATTGACCAGGTCAGGCATAATGACCGAAACCTGCTGGCCATTGCTTCGCTTACTGCATCGTTAAATGTTGATGGCCATCGATCCGACCTGGTGATCCTGAAAGCTTCCCGGGCGCATGCCGCTTTGGAAGGACGGACATCAGTCAATGATATGGATATTGCTATTGCCGCTGAATTAGCGCTTCCGCACCGCATGAAAGGCGGCCCCATGCAGCAGAATGAAATGGGCGTGGAGCAGATCAGCCAGCAGATCGAACAGTTGGTCGGTTCCCAGGGAGAAGATAGCCAGCCATCAGAACGAGAAAAAGAACCGCAAGAGGAGTCTGACGCCCCAAAAAAAGTATGAGGGGGGACGAGTCGGGCGAGCTTCCTTCACAGGAAGGTGAAGTCCCTGTTCCCCCCCAGAACGTCTTTGAACAATTTAATGCCAACTGGTGGGAAGGCGGCCAAAAAGTAAAAACTGGCGAAGCTTTTGTTCCACGCAAGCTGGATACGCCATTGGATAAGATGGTGCGCAGCATTGGAGGCAGGCGATCACGCACTCAGACTGAACGTAAACGAGGCCGCTATATTCAGGCACGTCCTGCAAACGGAAAGACTTATGACCTCGCATTTGATGCGACACTGCGCGCTGCTGCGCCATTTCAGAAAAAACGAAAAGACGAAAATAATAAGATCGCTTTTCATGTAAAACCAAGTGATTACATGAAAAAAGTTCGTGTTCGCCGGGCAGCAAACCTGATCCTATTTGTGGTTGATGCATCATGGTCGATGGCTGTTGCCGAGCGCATGAGCGCTACCAAGGGTGCGATCATGTCGCTCCTCACAGATGCCTATCAGCGCCGAGATCGTGTGGGGCTGATCGTTTTTCAAAAGGATCGGGCAACTCTGGTGATGCCGCCGACTAATTCAATTCAGCTTGCGCAGCGTGCTCTCAGCAACATTCCTGTAGGCGGCAAAACACCGCTTTCTGCCGGTTTGCAGATGGCTTTCGATATCCTTAAACGTGAGGCGATCCTTCACCCAGATGTGATGCCCTTATTGATTGTATTGACTGATGGGGCAGGGAATGTCTCGTTAGGTAATTTTGCGCCGTTGGAAGAATCGCACCAAATCGCAGACATGATTAAAAAAGAAGATGTGCCGAGTGTAGTGATCAATATGGAATCAGCGACTTATGATCAAGGGCTTGCCCTTGAGCTTGCAAATCACCTGGATGCGCCTTGCCTGTCTATCAGCGAGCTAAAAGCCGAACATCTTTACATGGCTGTCCGCCAGGCAAGTGATGAGCTAAAACGCAGCGATAACTAATTGCGTTAATCCGGCACTTTACAGACATTTATCTGATTTACAATTGATTGATGGCAAGATTCGAACATGTTTGAAAAGTTAAAGGAGTTCGACCGAACACGATTGATCTTGGGTAGTATCATCCTGATCACTCTTCCTTGCTATTGCCTCGGTATGGTCCTGCTGTGGAACGTCAATCTTGTGCATGAGCAAAAAACCCCTACAGCCACCCCTACATCTGAGGGCACTTCACAAACAACATTTACCCCAACTTTTACCGTCCCTGTGATATCACCAACCGCAACTAACACACCAACAATAACAGCCACCTTTACGCCGACGATAACTTATGTAATTCCTCCGACACGCACTTTCACACCGTCTCCAACGCCAATGCCTACGGACACACTTGCACCATCGCCAACTTCTACAGATACACCCATACCATCGCCAACGTTTACAGTGACAGAGGTCACCCCCGACGCTATTGTCCCAAATAATTCACCTTAAAAAGTTGTATAATCCTGTGCCTTTCGATTCACCAATTTACTGAAAACTAGTAATTTTTAAGATCGATATTGATGAGAAAAAACTCGAAATTAATTTCGGATCAAACTGGGCGGTTGGGTATTGCATTCCTGTTGTTGGCGGTCGTTGTTCTTGCAGGGTGCCAGGGACAATCGATCCTTGATGCTGTTTTCCCTCAGCAGGAGGAAGCCTTTGGAATATCTGAATCATTAAAAGAATCCCCGAAAAATAAAGATGCGGAGATTCTGCCAACACCGACCCTGCCCGAATTCACGGATCTGAACGTTTGGGTTCCTCAACAATTTGATATTTCAGGTGACTCTGAAGCAGCGAAATTGCTAAAGAGACGCTTCCAGGAATTTTCGGAGAATAATCCTCAGATCAATCTAAATGTTCGGACCAAGCCAGCGAATGGTCCAGGCAGCATCCTTGAAACGCTTACTTTAGCAAGCGCCGTTGCACCTGGAGCAGTGCCCTCACTGATACTAATTTCAAGGTCAGACCTGGTTCAGGCTGCTTCAAAAGACCTCGTTGTGCCTTTAGAGGGCTTGTCTGAGGTTTTGGATGAAAAAGATTGGTTTGATGTTGCAAGAGATCTGGGAATGGTCGAACGGACGAAATATTGTTTTCCATTTGCAGCTAACGCGCTTGGATTGGTTTATAAACAACCCGGATTTAATAACGACCAGCTAAATTGGTCTGAGGCGATCCGCCAATCAGATAAACTCTTGTTTTCCTTGGGTGACCCCGAAGCCTTAACTACAATAGCGCTTTACCTGTCTGCGGGTGGTGTTATTCCTGGAAAATCAGGACTTCCGGGTCTTGATCGAACTGCATTGCTCACAGTTTTTTCGGCTTATTCAGTTGCGGCCAAGGATAAACGCATATCCAGTTCTTTATTGGAGTATCAAAATGATGACCAGCTATGGGCCGCGTTTCTTTCCTCAAACCAGAGTTCTGTAATAACCTGGATCAACCACGCTTTGTCAGAACCTGACGCTTATAAATTGGCAAATCTGCCAAGTTTTGGCATTGAACCATATACTTTGGCCGGGGGATGGTTATGGTGTGTGACAGAAGCGAATGAAAGCGATAGAATACATAGTATTGCACTGGCGGAATATTTATCTGCACCCGATTTTTTGGCATCATGGGCGCCATTATCAGGATATCTGCCGGTCAGGCCATCGACGGTTCAAGGGTTCAAAGGTACTCCATTACAGAACACCATTTTAAAAATACTTGATTCAGCGCATGTTAGGCCGGATAAATCACAAATCTCAGATATTAGTGTTGAATTTAAAAGAGCTATTTCAGAATTACTATTGCAACAAAATTCTCCAGAGGATAGCGTTCAAAATATAATAACAAGGGTAGAGGAGTTAAATTCTCAATGAAAAATATTTTGCAATCAATCCGAACCAGACTTCGCAGGAAATTGCCGCGCTGGATCAACCTGCAAAACCTTGTGTTCTCCTCTGTGATTATCGCTTTTTTTATTATCGTTATTTGGAGCGAGGATATCTCGCATTTTTTTGAATCGATCAGGCTTAATGACCTTCAAACAACCCCAACACCTTCAATTCTGCCAGGTACTCCAACACCCTTGCCGGCAGAATGGCTGGCTAGCGCACAACAGACCAACGGGATAATCTTTGGCGCATTGATCATTATCTTGCTCATTATCGCTGGAACTGCGGGAATTCTGATCCGGGATAATTCAAAATAGAATCTATTCGATCAAAACAAGCCAAGGTTGCGTTTACGCGCAACCTTTTTAATTTAAAAGCGTATGTGAGTATGCAAATAATAATTTAGGAGAGATCGAATGAAAAGCTTGTTTAAAAAGAATGGTAAGTTGTTAATCGCCCTGAGTATGGTCCTTGTACTCGTTTTCGGCGCTGCTGGCACCGTAAGTGCGGCAGAATTTCCCAAGGGTGAAACTATCCCTGCGGGTGAAACGATCGAAGATGACGTCTTTATCTCTGGTGAGAATGTTGTCATTGATGGCAATGTGAATGGAATGCTTTTTGCTACTGGCTCCAAGGTCACATTAAACGGTACTGTCTCAGGTGATGTTCTGTTGGTTGCCGAAACCGTTGTTGTGAGCAATACCGCCATAGTAGATGGAAATCTGTTCATCGCTGGCGCGGATTTGACGGTAGATGGACAGGTCACGGGGTCTGTATTTGGCGGTTCTTCGGCTTTGGAATTGGGTGCTAACGCATTGGTTGGCAGAAATATGTATTATGGTGGTTTCAGCCTGACTTCCGATAAAGGTTCATCGATCAGCAAAGACCTTTTTGTTGCGGGCTATCAGGCAATTCTTTCAGGCTCTGTTAACCGTGATCTGGCCTTTGCGGGTGCGGCAGTTGAATTGAACAGTCCGATCGGACGAAATGCGACCTTGGAGATTGGGAATGTTGAAGAAGCGCGCCAGTCTAATTCGTGGGTTACGGTAAATCCATATATCAGCCGCTATGTTGATACCGTCATTCAGCCTGGTATTCGGGTTTCCGACTCAGCATCGATTGGCGGCAAATTGAATTACACAAGCTCAGTTGATGTTACCAATGAACTTGACGCAGTCACCACTGGTGCGATCGTTTATCAGACTCCGGTTCCGTATGAAGATCAGCAAAAGAAATTTGATAATAAAGTAAATGTAAAAGATTTCGAACGGCGATCCATGCCTGCTGCTCTGTTTGGTGCTGCGGCTTTAGGGGCAGTACGCAACTTTATTAAGCTGTTCGCTTTGGGTGCTCTTGCACTATGGGTAGTTGCAAAACCCTTTAAGAAATTGGCTGATGCCGCTTATGCAGAACCTCTCAAAGCCATTGGCTGGGGTTTTGTCATCATCGCAATTGGTTGCCTGGCTGTATTCATTGTTCCGTTGATTTTTATTCTGGTTGGAATCCTGTTGGGGTTCCTCAGCCTGGGAAGTCTGCTGTACTTCTGGTTCGGCATTGTTGGAACTGTTTTGTTGCTGGCTTTTATGCTGTTCTTCTTCGCAGTATTTACCTTCAGCAAGATATTGGCTGCTTACATGTTCGGTAAGTGGCTAATGAGGGGTTTATTCAAGCAGGAAACTGAAAAGCCTTGGCTCAGTTTGCTTTTGGGTGTGTTCCTGTATGTTCTGATCCGGGCTATTCCGGTCGTGGGCTGGCTTGCAGCTTTGACCGCATCATTAATTGGCTTGGGCGCATTCTGGCTGGCTTTCCTGCAGAAAAAGACAGCTTAAAGATAATTTATAAAATGATCTGCCTCCCTGATCTTTAAAGAGATCAGGGAGTTTTTTTATATAAAATTGGGCAATTATTCTCGACAGAACTTATACTTTCAATCTTCTGACACATTATTGACCTTGAATCCCACTTCATCGCAGTATAGTAACGATGATAAACAAGGTTTGCTATGGAAAAGAGAAGTATTTATTAGAAAGGGATTCGAATGAATAAGAAAATGATGAAGATATTAGGGATGTTAGCCTTGGTGGCGGTTGTTACTGCATGCAGCGCTCCTGCTGCAACCACTATCCCCGTAGAAAGCAAGCCGGTAGAACAGACTTCTAATGGGAATGTGGCAATTCAGATGAAAGGATTTGCATTTAGCCCCAAAGAGACGACAGTAAAAGTTGGGACTAAAGTCACTTGGACCAATATGGATAGTGTGGGACATGACGTAAAAGCTTCTGATGGAAGTTGGGGTTCCGATACGATGAATCAGAATCAAACCTTTAGCAAGGTATTTGATAAGGTTGGGACTTTTCCATATGTATGCACTTTCCATTCTGGTATGACTGGAACTATAACCGTCACTCCTTAAATAGACCTCTTTGATTGGAATTTTTCCCAACCTGTCAAATATAATTGCTTAGGTTAATTAAAGATTCTTTTAATGAAAAAAGAGTCTTTGATATTTAAAATGGCATAATGATATTTAACTTTTTGTATAATCAGATAAATTGATATAAGAGGTTTATTATGCGCCGGGAACTGCTTACCTGGGATGACATTGATATGCTGATCGATCATTTGATCCCTCAATTCAACTTGGAATTTGAAGGAATGGTTATGATCACACGTGGAGGGATCGTTCCCGGAGGACTTTTAGCGGCTGCACTTCATCTTGAAAATATCCTGACAGCGGCAGTGGATTTTCCTGCTGAAGCTGAAAAGGAATCCGCAAGTCAATCATCGCGGTTTCTTGCATGGCCGAAATTCATCCAATTTCCAGATGATAAGGTGCTTGCCGCCCGCCGGATCTTGATCGTGGATGATGTTTGGGGGTCGGGAAGAACGATCGCTGCGGTAAAGAATCAGGTGGCTGGTGCGGGTGGACTACCCTATACGTGTGTACTGCACTTCAATCCTTATCGTAACTTGTTTGGGAATATCCGACCGGATTATTATGGGGCTGTCACCGATGCATACATTGTATATCCCTGGGAAAACCCACGAGGACCAGAGGGCGCTTTCTTAAGTGGTTTAGGAAAGTGATCTATCTGGTTAGAAGGATTTCCAGGTACGCTTCTACCATCTGATCCAATCCAAAAAGTCTTTCTGCACGATTTCGCGCAGATTTCATAAATAGTGGCAAATGCGCCAGAACTCTTGCGGACGCGGTTACTAATTCATCTGATACGGGAGCATCCAATTTCCAGTGGTCAGATCCATAAGATCCAACTACGCCGCCATCATCCCCGACCAGCTCGGAAATTGAACCCGTGTCATATCCAACTACCGGAAGGCCGCAAGCAAGTGCTTCGACCACAGAATTTGGACAAGCAGCATTTATTTCAGCTGTAAATAACAAATGTGCGCTTTTATCCAGATCGGGGATCTGTTCGTGAGGGATCACACCCAGCCAGTTGACTAAAAAATGATCATCTTCGTGAATTAATACTTTAAGGTTCTCGGGTACATTACTTGCGATCGCCAGTTCCACTTTTTGATCTAATTGTTCAGAAAGGCGTTTTGCAAAATCAGCCGCGTTCAATAGATCACGTTCATGGCCGCCTTTAAAACTACCCTCAACCACAGCGATACGAATAATATCGTTTGGTAAATGATGCCGGCCGGATGGATTAAATGTGGTCAGGTCAACCGCATTATAGATAATAGACGCAGGTTTTTTTAGTTCCCCATAAACGTGATTCCACCAACCCTGGGTGAATTTGCTTTGGTAAACGATCCTGTCAGCAAAAAAGCGGCGGATCAGCGCCAATTGCAGATTCATTCGTTCTGAGCGCAGATAGTGTTTCAGGCCAGTTCTTCGTTTTTTATGCAGCCAATTCATCCCATCCAGGCGTTGAACGATCCGGATACCTCTCTTGCGGGCTTGCATTAAAGCTCTCAGGTCGCGGGTGGCGCCAGTGATTAGAAGAGCACGGGTATCTTTTCGGGTAATATCATGATGCGTTTTTACCCCAAGTGCCGCTAAGCCAACTTTCAATTTTGATTGAAAGGTTGACGGACCTCCGGTAGTATTGAGTTCAGGTAGAATGCAAATTGATGGATTGGCCATTTTTTTCTGGTGAGCGGGCTTTTTCTGGCTGGAATTATACATGCTTAGATTTTATTTGCTCAAAATAAAGATACAATTGATAAATTAAAATGACCGATAACCAACGCATTGTAATTAAAATTGGCACTTCAACCCTAACGGGCGGGAGCAAAAATCTGAATTTGCCCTGCATTATTTCAATTGTTCAGCAGATTTCCACATTATTGGATCAGGGCCGTCACGTTGCTTTGGTTTCATCGGGCGCGATCGCTGCAGGACGCGAGCGATTGGGATATCCAGATCTGCCCAAGACAATTCCGGGAAAGCAAATGCTTGCGGCTGTCGGGCAACCACGGTTGATGGCTGTCTATGAACAGCTTTTTGGAATTTATAGAAGAAATGTTGCACAGATCCTTTTAACGCGTGAAGATATCAGTGATCGAAAACGTTACATCAATGCGCGCGGCACATTGGAGGCCTTGCTCGATCAGGGTCTAGTGCCTATCATTAATGAGAATGATACCGTCGCAACTGATGAAATACGGATTGGAGACAATGATAACCTTTCGGCTTTAGTTGCAACAATGATCGAAGCAGATCTTTTGATCCTGTTGACAGATCAGACAGGCCTTTTCACAGCTGATCCCAATAAAGACAAAGATGCATATTTGATCGAGACAATTGATTCTCCGGAGATCCCCGAATTATTTTGGAAAGCAGCTGGTGGAAGCCGGTCAAAGTTGGGAACTGGTGGAATGCTGACCAAACTTCAGGCCGCAGAAACTGCACGCAGGTCAGGTACGACGGTTGTCATTGCGAAGGGAGATGTGCCCAATGGAATATTCGATCTGGCAAATGGCGAACAAATCGGAACCCATATCCTGCCGGTTGTGGATAAAATCGAAAGCCGCAAACGCTTTATGATAGCTGGCGCCAGACCCAGGGCTTCAATTAGGGTAGATTTGGGTGCCGTAAAAGCTGTGATTGCAGGCGGCTCACTCTTACCGGTTGGTGTAACAATGACCAATGGTCAATTTGAACGCGGTGATATTGTGAAGGTGAAAGACTCTGACGGAAAAGATATTGCCATCGGATTGACGAATTATAGTGCTTTGGATATTCAAAAGATCAAAGGCAGACAATCCAAAGAGATCGAGAATATTCTCGGATATGCGTATGGCGAAGAAGTCATCCATCACAACAACATGACCATTCTGAAGGGTAATACATGATCAATATATTATCGATTTGCCAGAATGCAAAAAAAACCAGCCGCAGTTTGGCATTGGCAAGCACTGAACAAAAGAATCTTGCACTTTCGGTTCTGTTTCACTGGCTGAAGGAAAACAAATCTAGTATTTCCAAAGAAAACGAAAAAGATGTGATCCAGGCCAGGCAGGTCGGGTTAAATGAGGCATTGATCGATAGACTAACCCTAACACATGATCGAATTGAATCCATAGCTTCAGACCTGACCGCAGTAATTAATTTAGCGGATCCGGTTGGGGAAGTTTTTGAAGAACAGCATTTGAAAAATGGACTGAGGCTGCATAAGCAGCGTGTTCCTTTGGGCGTGATCGCGATCATCTATGAATCCCGGCCCAATGTGACGATCGATGTTGCATCATTGGCTTTAAAAAGCGGAAATGCGGTGATCTTGCGCGGCGGGAGTGAAACATTGAACAGCAATCGGATTTTGGTTGCAGGCATCCATTACTCACTTAAGGCAGCAGGTCTGGATGAAGGTGTCGTACAGTTTATTGATGACCCTGACCGCTCCCATGTAACTCAACTGCTGAAAATGCATCAATATGTAGATATGTTGATCCCACGCGGTGGCGCCGGACTGCATGCTTACTGCAGGAAAAATTCCACGATACCGGTTATCACTGGCGGGATTGGCATATGCCATCTGTTTGTGGATGAAAGCGCAGATCAGGAAAAGTCAATCGAAGTGATACGCAATTCAAAGATCCAGCGGCCATCCGTGTGTAATGCGCTTGATACAGTATTGATCCATGAAAGCATTTCACTTTCTTTTACACAAAAACTAATCCCAGCACTGTTAAAAGACGACGTCAGTTTTAAGGTCGACGAAACCACTTTCAAACAATTACCAATCGCATTGGATGATAATGTACAGAAAGCGGGTGAGAATGATTTTGATACCGAATGGCTTTCACTTGTTCTGGGAATAAAAACGGTTGCCGGGCTGGATGAAGCCATTGCTCATATTGCCGAACACTCCACTTTCCATTCTGATGGCATACTGACAAACAATGCAGTAAATGCTGAACGATTCATTCATGAAGTGGATTCAGCAGCTGTGTATGTCAATACTAGTACCCGATTTACCGATGGGGCGCAGTTTGGGCTGGGTGCTGAAGTAGCAGTATCAACACAGCGCCTGCACGCCCGCGGTCCAATGGCTCTGCGCGAGCTGACAACATATAAATGGGTAGGCGTGGGGGATTACCTTATTAGAGAGTGATTGATTTAACCCAAGTGCATCTTTTGTGGATTAATAAAAAAATTCTTAAATCGGATAATAGATTAGGCCAAATATTTTTTTTTGGAAATTCTAATTCCCCTCGAAAAGAATTTGAACGATCCTCGGAGCCGCATTTCCGTCTCCGTATGGATTGGCAGCATGGGCAATTTTTTCATAAGCTGCTTTATCTGTAAGCAGAAGACTGGCTTCTTGTACGATTCTTGCAGGATCAGTGCCGACTAATTTAAGAACACCAGCCTCAACCCCTTCCGGCCGCTCGGTGACCTCTCGGAGTACCAGGCAGGGTTTGCTGAGCCCGGTCGCCTCTTCCTGGATTCCTCCAGAATCAGTAAGAATAAGCCGAGCGTTCTTAAATAAATGGACAAGCGGTAAATACTCCAAAGGAGGAAGCAGGGTGACATTTGCAATACCCGTTAACAATTCATTGACCGGTTTTTGAATATTTGGATTAAGGTGAACCGGATAGACAATCTCGATCTGGTCATGGAATTTTTCGGCAAGCGTTCTTATTGCAGTGCAAATGTTACGGATCGGTTCACCAAAATTCTCTCGGCGATGCGCTGTGACCACGACCAATTTCTTCTTGCCCGAGAGAATGTCCTTTTTATTTAATAATTCTTCGATCTGCGGTGGAATAGGCAGCTGTATTACCTGATTCAGTGCATCAATGATGGTATTCCCTGTGACCTTAATATCATCCTTGGAAATGCCTTCACTTACAAGATTTCTACAAGCCAGGTCAGTTGGTGCGAAATGCAGATCAGCTATTGTGCTTATGATGCGCCGGTTGATTTCCTCGGGAAACGGCTGCCATTTGTCTCCGGTTCGCAATCCCGCTTCAATATGTGTTACCTTAATGCGGTGGTAATAAGCCGCCAGTGCGGCGGTCATGGCAGTGGTGGTGTCACCCTGCACAATGACCCAATCCGGATGATATTTTTCGAGCAGAGGATCAAGATGAGCAAAAATGGATGCAGTTAACTGAGCCAATGGTTGATCATCGGTCATTAATTTCAGATCTTCGTCGGGATGAAGATTAAAAAGCGAAAGCACTTGGTCAAGCATCTCACGGTGCTGCCCCGTGACCACCATAAATGATTCGAAGCGGCTATCCTTTTCTAATAGTTGAATAATTGGCGCCAGCTTAATGGCTTCCGGGCGTGTTCCGAAAACACTCAATACGCGAGTTTTTGTCATTATTTAATTTTTCCCGTCACCTGATCTGAAATATTTGAATCCTGCTTCTTCCCAATCGGAACGATCCCAACCATGGACCGTATCAACCACCACGTGGGCAGGAGTGATTTTGGCCATCTCAGTTGGCACTAAGGATTTAAATTGTTGGTGGTTGACCAAAAGCACAATTACCTCAGCATACTTGATGCTTTCATTCAGAACAGTCGAAGTTGAAATCCCATCAATGTCGAAACTTGTCTTATAAGGTTCAAATACGGTTACCAGAGCCCCTGCCTTTTTTAAAAGTAAAGCCACATCAATGGCGGGTGATTCACGGAGATCATCTACATCAGCCTTGTAAGCCAAACCAAGCGCTGTGATTTGCTTATTTTTAAGGCTTCCAGTTTTTCGCTGAATGAAATCCACAATATACTCTGGCTGACTGTCATTCACTTCGCGTGCTGAACGGATCAATTTAGCAGCATCGGGTGCGGCTTCCACAAGAAACCACGGGTCAACGCTGATGCAATGCCCGCCAACACCAGGACCAGGGTTAAGAACTTTTACGCGTGGATGGCGGTTTGCCAGGGCGATCGCTTCCCATATATCCACTTGAAAACGGTCTGCGAGGCGCGCGAACTCATTTGCTGCGGCGATGTTTATATCCCGATAAGTGTTTTCCATTAACTTGACCATCTCGGCAGTGGTTGCATCAGTCAGGAAGATCTCACCTTTTACAAAGACCTTATAAAGATTCCTGCCTGCTTCTGATGAACCTCTATCAACTCCACCGATTATCCGTGCATTTTCCACCAATTCTTTTAAAATTTGCCCGGGAAGCACCCTTTCAGGTGAGTAGGCGAGAAAGAAATCTGAGCCCGCATGCAGGCCGCTTTTCTCGAGAATAGGAGCAACAACCTCAACCGTTGTTCGCGGAGGAGATGTGGATTCCAGGATGACGAGATTTCCTTTTCTTAAAAATGGAACAATAGACTCAGCAGCCGAAATGACAAAATCCAGATCCGCTTTTTTTCCATCTTTGAAAGGTGTAGGAACTGCAATGATGAATGCATCTGCATGATCGGGATGAGACTTTACAGTCAAATTGCCAGTATTAAGCGCCTTATGGACGAGTTCATTCAAACCATTTTCAAAGATGTGAACCTGTCCATTTTTGAGACCATTGACGATCTTCGGGTTGGTGTCAACGCCAATGACCTTTAAGCCATGTGTGGCAAAAGTGCTGGCAGTTGGCAGGCCTATGTAGCCAAGCCCGAGAACGCAAAGGGATCTAAAGGTCAAAGTTTTTCTCTCCTGAATAAAGTCGGTCTCTATTATCCCATAAATCACACCATTAAAGATTCCAGGGCGAAATTATCCGTTATAAAATCATTTACAGGATCAGTGAACGGAGGAAAAAAATGCCAAAACAATATCACATCCAATTGGAAGAGGGAGAATGTGCCCCTTATGTCCTTTTACCAGGCGACCCAGGCAGGGTTGCCCAGGTTGCTGAATTGTGGGAGGAGTCTCATAAGGTTGCTCAAAACCGTGAATATGTAACGTATTCCGGGGTTTATAAGGGTATGCCGATAACCTGCACCAGTACCGGAATTGGCGGACCTTCGACTGCTATTGCAATGGAAGAATTGGCGCGCGTCGGTGCGACAACCTTTTTGCGTATAGGCACATGCGGAACCTTTCAGGATAAAGTTAAGAATGGAGATGTTGTGATCTTTGATTCCGCAGCCAGGTTTGATGGCGCTTCGCGGGCATACGCTCCCCTGGAATACCCGGCTGTGGCTCATTTTGATATAGTGAAAGCTTCTATTCAGGCTGCCGAAAGTCTGGATATTCCTTATCATGTTGGAATGACGCGAACTCACGACGGACTCTATGCCCGCCAGCCTAAACCCGGTGGTTCGTTTAATGGGTTTTGGCAGTCTGAGTGGGCAAACCATTATGAGGATCTTGAACGTATGAATATCGTTGCCTCCGAAAATGAAGCAGCTGTGATCCTGGTACTTGCGAAACTTTGGGGACTAAAAGCCGGTGGTATGGCTGTTTCGGTCATAAATGTTCTTAAACCCTCGGATGATGGTGAGGGCTACGATCCCCAAAAAGATTTTGACCAATCAAATGAAAGTGTTAATCGATTGGCACTGATGGGGAGTGAAACGCTCAGATTGATATATGAGATGGATCAGAATTCCGTGGTTTAAATCCGAATTAGAACCCGCATAGTACAATCACATTGAGAGGTGAATATGTCAAAAACCCTATATTTGGTGGATGGCCATGCTCTGGCTTACCGCGCTTATTTTGCACTTGCGGCAACTGGGTCGCGCTTTCAAACAAAAGCGGGTGAACCAACCGCAGCTACTTTTGGCTTTATCAATGTGATATTAAGCATCATGGAAAAAGAACGACCTGAATATCTGGCAGTGGCATTTGACACCGGACGCACATTCAGGAATGATACCTTTGCTGATTACAAAGCAACACGGGCAAAAATGCCAGAAGAGCTGCGCTTACAAATTGAACGCATACGGGAGTTAGTTGATGCATTTTGTTTTCCACGTCTTGAGACTGAGGGGTATGAAGCAGATGACGTCTTGGGCACTATTGCAAAGCAGGCCGCCGAAAAGGGGATGACCGTAAAGATCATCACAGGTGACCGGGATCTTTTACAACTTGTAACAGACCGGGTAGTTGTCAATCTACCCGGTGCGAAAATATCGGATTCCACCGATTATTATCCACAGCAAGTCATGGAAAAACTGGGAGTCAGGCCTGATCAAGTTGTAGATTACAAAGCATTGGTAGGCGACACTTCAGATAATATTCCCGGGGTCAGAGGGATCGGTCAGAAAACTGCAGAAACTTTATTAAAGAAATATGCCACACTTGACGATATTTATGGCCACCTGGATGAGATCAGCGGCCGCGTAAAGGCAATGCTGGAGGAACACAAAAAGGAAGCTTATATGAGCTATGACCTGGCACGAATCCGGACAGATGCTCCAGTTACCCTGGATATTGAACAGGCGCGAACAGACAGCATCGATCTGCAAAAAGTGACAGCCCTTTTCAATCAGCTTGAGTTTCGAGCCCTGGGTCAGAGATTGGCAACATTAATGAATAAGGGGGTTATTGGTACTGCGGGTGACCAATTGGCACTTTTTGGCCAAGAGCCTGTAAAACTTGGGGTTGCTCCCAAAAATGATATTAAGGCTTCTGTAATTGATTCAGACGAATTGCTTGGCCAGCTTATTATAAAGCTGAATTCAGCCAAACATATTTCACTTGATACTGAAACAACGTCAACGGATCCAATGCGGGCAGATCTGGTAGGTATTTCATTGGCAGTTGAAGAAGGCAGCGCGTTTTATATACCAGTCGGTCATGCAGGATCCTCTCCTCAACTGCCGCTTAGAAAGATCATTGAAGCATTGACCCCGGCATTGACTGATCAAAAGATATCCAAGATCGGCCACAATTTAAAGTATGACTGCCTGGTTCTTCGCAATCATGGATTAGAGGTATCGCCCTTAACATTTGATACGATGATCGCTGCCTGGTTGTTGGAACCTGATTCCAGACGGCTGGGGTTGAAGAAAATGGCTGAGGATGAACTCGATGTAAGCATGACTGAGATCGAAGAATTGATCGGAAGCGGAAATAAACAATTGACCATGGATCAGGTTGCTATTAGCGACGTGGCACCTTATGCCGGAGCGGATGCCGAGATCCCGCTGCGGTTGGAGAAATTACTTCGTGAAAGACTGACCAAAAATGGACTGCTGAAGGTATTCGCAGATGTCGAAATGCCGCTTGTTCCGGTGTTAATGGACATGGAGTATGCGGGAATTGCCGTGGATAGAGAGTTCTTCAAAAAGTTTTCTGTTGAATTAAGCGGCCGTATTTTGGAAATTCAAAAGGACGTCTACAGGCAGGTTGGATATGATTTCAACCTTAATTCCACACAGCAGCTTTCAAAAGCCCTCTTTGAAACACTGCATCTCTCACCACCGGATTCTTCAAACAAGACCAAGGCAGGCTCGTATTCAACCGCAGCAGATGTGTTGGAATTAATGAAAGATATGCATCCGGTGGTTAATTTACTGCTGGAATACCGTGAGATCTCAAAACTGGTTTCGACCTATCTTGAAGCGCTTCCCAGGCAGGTCAACCCCAAAACCGGCCGGGTGCACACCTCATTTAACCAGACCGGATCGGTCACCGGGCGCCTGGCGTCATCAGATCCCAACTTGCAGAACATTCCCACACGCACTGAACTTGGCCACAAAGTTCGGGAGGGGTTTGTGGCAGAACCAGGCAAGGTGCTGCTTTCGGTGGATTATTCACAGATAGAACTGCGTATTGCAGCGCATATGTCAAATGACCAAAGCATGCTGGCTGCTTTTCGTGCCGGACAGGATATTCACGCCACGACTGCCGCCGCGATCTTCAATGTGCCGTTAGACCAGGTAACCAAAGACCAGCGGCGCCACGCGAAGGCGATCAATTTTGGATTGATCTATGGGATGGGTGTGTTTGGTCTGATGCAGGCAACGGGATTAACGAGATCAGAAGCTGAGAATTTTATTAATGAATATTTCCAGGATTTTCCTGGCGTAAAAAATTATCTGGATAATATCCGCAAGGTTGCTGCAGAACAGGGCTATGTAGAAACGATGCTCGGGCGGAAGCGGTACTTCCCGGAATTGAAACAAGCAGCCAATCAACAGATCAGGGCGCGGGCTGAACGTGAGGCCATTAATTCACCGATCCAGGGATCTGCAGCGGATATTATGAAACTTGCGATGCTGAGACTTCCTGAAGCTTTAAAAAAGGCAGGTTTAAAGTCACAAATCCTGCTCCAGGTGCACGATGAACTTGTATTGGAGTGTCCTGAAAAAGAACTTGAAGAAACCGCAAGGGTAACTCAGGAAGTGATGAAAGGCGCGTATAGATTATCGATCCCGCTTGAAACGGATGCGGCAGTTGGGAAAAACTGGGGTGAACTGCGCGATTTGAAATAAATATTATTTGAGAGTTGGTTTTCTTTTGAGGGTTCTGGTCTGGTAAGGTGTGGCGATGATCTTGTGCACCAGGCAGACGCGTTCATCCATGATACGGCTGCGGATACGCGGATCGATCTCTTCCAGGCTTGCGGAGGTTGTGATTACGGTCGGTAATCGCGTCTCGTAGCGGTAATTAAGGATCTGGTAGAGCTTTTCTCTTGCCCAGGGTGTGGCGCTTTGAGTGCCCAGATCATCCAGTACAAGCAACTTAGTGGTCTTTACCTGGTTGAAGATATTGTCATACGACACCGTACTTGATGGGCTGAAGGTGGCTCGCAAATGGTCAAGAAGGTCCGGCACCACAGAAAAAATAGGATCATCCCCAAGCCCTGCACGATAGTGCCCAATAGCTGCTGCCAGATGGGTTTTGCCAGTTCCAAAAGTTCCCATCAATACCAACCAGCCGTCGGGTTTATCAGCAAATTGTTGAGACAGGTAAAGCGCCTTTTCGAGACTTTCCTGAACTTCAGCAGGAAGTTTTTCAGACTTACGGGTGCTAAATTTGTCAAATGTACGATGGTCGCTGATGTGCGCCAGAGACGAGATGGGAGAATTTTCACCCTCATCCAAAGGATTTCTAAAATCGGGTGCATCGATCTGGATTGTGATCACCAGTTCCCGATCCTGCAATCGTGAACTAATGCGTTCGTCAATTTGGGATAAGGTCAGGTTAGTCGTGAGCACCGTGGGCAGTTTGTAAGTGTAGCGGTGGTTGATTATTTGGAAAAGTTTTTCCCTAGCCCAAGGGGTTGTATTTTGAGTGCCCATGTCATCAAGAACCAGAAAGCGGATATTACGAATTTCCTCGAATCGTTCTTCGTATGTTGTCTCGTTTGAACCATAACTGTAACGCAGCCAGTCTAGCAGATCGGGAACAGTCAAAAAGAGAGTTTCAACACCCAATGAAACCACTTCGTTGGCGATCGCCGCTGCGAGATGGGTCTTTCCTGTCCCATAACTTCCCATCAATAAAAGCCAGCCATTCAAATGGTGGGCGTAATTTTTGGATGTATTGAAAGCGATATCCAGCGTGTTGTTTTTTTCCTTATCACTGCCGCGCCCGGAAACATTGAATGACTTGAATGTCATGTTTTTGAATGCATCCAGGTTGCTTAGGTGATAAAGCCGCTGGAGGCTGGATCTTTGAACCTCTTCCTTTTTGCATTCGCAAATTTCCAGCAATCCGAAATTTGGATCGTCCACCGGCAGATCACGGCGCACATATCCCAGGCCGCCGCAGATCGGACAGGCATTATCATGGATCTTTGGTTTTTTGGTCAGGTCAGTGGCTCCCGAATTCGCCATATTCACCTTTGAGGTAGCGCCGGTAATCTTCTTGAGTGTTTTGCCGATTGGTTCCATCGCGTCCTTCCTCCTGCCAGCGGGATAAAATTCGGTCAATATAATTCCAGCGCCTTACATTATTTGCGACAGCAATCTGAATTGCCTCTTCTATCCATTCTTCCGGAAATGTATCTTCTGCATCACGTAATGAATCTGCGATGAGTGGTGTTAATGGACCAATATTTTCTTCATAAAGCCTGAAAATATTGGGCTTAATAATATCCAGTGTGGCACGGGGCTGGTTTTCGTTCGTGAATAAAGAACCAGAAAGCGCAAGCTCTGCTGCTGCCCTTCCACGTGGGCTATTAATAAAATAGCTGCTCTCATAATTTTCATTGACTTTGACCAAAATCTTATCCTGCGCCAACTTTTCAAGCAATCTGGTCAATAGGGGTTCTGCACCCTCGTTTGGAATTTCCAAACCACTTAAGAAATTTTCATCAAGAATAATATCCCGGACATTAAATGGAACGCCATAATCTCCCTGAGTGTATGCTGACCAAAGAATATAAAAGACCAGCTTAAGTTCATTGATGTCCTTTATGGCCGGCAGCAATTCACCGAAGAACTGGGCGGGAATCCCGGTGAAATGTTTCTTATTTTCCTGAAATCCTGAAAAATTTGCTTTCATCTTTTATTCGATCGTCTGGGCGTTATAGAACATTGCCAATTCTTTTCTGAAGATCATTTCAATATTCTTTGTTGGACCGTTACGGTGTTTTGCGACCATTAGTTCAACCAATTCATTGGGCGACATATCATCCTTATTCTCATCTTTACGGTGAATGAACATGACAATATCAGCATCTTGTTCCAGGCTGCCCGACTCACGCAGATCAGAAAGCATGGGCGTTTTATCAGATCTCTGTTCAACAGCACGCGAAAGCTGTGCAGCTGCGAGAACTGGAACGTTCAATTCACGCGCAAGCGTTTTAAGGTTGCGCGAAATATATGAAACTTCCTGGACGCGATTATCAGTTCGTGTATCGCCGGACATCAGTTGGATATAATCGACCAGCACAAGATCTATATGCTGTTCAAGATGCAAACGGCGGCATTTGGTTCGCATTTGGATGGGTGTCATTGCAGGGGTGTCATCAAGGAAAATCTTTGTGTTGCTGAGTACATCAACTGCCTGGGTAAATAATTCCCATTGATCATCTTCGATTTTTCCTGACCGTAAATTCTGCGAATTGATCCTGGTTTCCTGAGCGATCATTCGCTGCACAAGCTGTTCATTGGACATTTCAAGCGAGAACATCGCGATGTGTTTTTTATGTTTGATCGCAGCATTTTTTGCAACGGTTATCAAAAAACCAGTCTTACCAGATGCAGGCCGCCCGGCAACAATCAATAGGTCAGATTTTTGAAGTCCGCCTAATACCTTGTCAAGATCAAGCAGCTCGGTTGGTACGCCCTTAATTTCCTCGCCGCTGGCAGATTGCGTTGAAACCCTGTCGTAGTATTGGCTGATCACCGAGTTAATGGGCTGCATATCACGTCGTAT
>Ga0172375_10001527_pt1 | contig 37215 bp, 26 predicted proteins | sample LakKiv1m_FD_114537 | JGI IMG/M metagenome (GOLD analysis project Ga0172375, IMG submission 114537) | Freshwater microbial communities from Kabuno Bay, South-Kivu, Congo - kab_092012_11.1m | ecosystem: Environmental > Aquatic > Freshwater > Lake | place: Democratic Republic of the Congo... | reverse complement strand
GAGGGGCTGAGATATCCGATGTCCGACGGCGAATACCCCGGTATATAATCCAGGTATTCCGGCGCATTGACGGCCAGCGCGTATTGTTTGTCCAGCGTTTTCACGGTGGACCAGTCGAGGCGGAATTCACCCTTAATCGTCCGGGTTTGCGCGTAAGGCAGCGCCTCGATGGGATAATAAAGCCCTACACCCATTTCATCGCCCAGTCCATAGGTCGTGCCGTCCTTGATAACCGAGGGGACATTCGCGTTTTCCGGCAGGGCTTCTTCGAGAATCTGCGCCCACCCGTAATCCAGCAAGATATCAGTCGGAGCAAAAATGAGGTGCGAGGGACGCGTGACGCCATCCTGGGACGTCAACGGCTGGCTGAAGCGCAACGGCGGAGGATTAACTTCCGAGAACGCTTCCTGGCGAATGAACCACTTGGTGGGAACCTTGTCATCCTTGTAATGACGGATTACCGATTGTTCGGTGCTGCCGGGGATGTAATACGGACCGGCCGTAATCTGCGTCGGTGGTATTGCAAGATAATCATAACCCCAGGTCAGGAAATGCATGGTGCGAAAGCCCATCCGCACCGCGGCGTTGGACTGATTGGTGATTTTGTATTCGTATTTCAACACGTCGCGAACGAGCCACATACGGAAGACGACGGAGATTTTATACTGCGCGTCATCGGTATGCCAGGTGTAACCGGCCGATTGGGTATTGATATCGACATAGGGTTGCACATCCAGAATTCCATTCGCGCCCCCGATCGAAAATTCCGGACCTCCGTAACCGTCGATATAGATAATGGGGGTGGTCCCTTTGACGTAGGCGATAAAATCGTCATAGTATGAATTAGGATCACCGACCGACGAGCCGAAGGCGAAACTGCCTTCCTCTGCTTCGCTGGATCCGATGGCTGCCAATCCCACGGGATTGGTCCATTCGTAAAAATTATCCTGGGTGAGATAGTAATTGAGATCCCGCGTCTGCCTGGCGCTCGTCGGCTGTACGTGCTGCAGCGTCGCCCCGGTCTTTACCCCGGCGGATTGAGCGGCGCCCACCCCTGGGAGCGCCGGCAGCAACACTCCAGCCAGACTGGCAAGGGTTAACATTAAACTTGGAAATTGTCGCATTGTCGTTAATCCTCCGCGCATCATAGCGCCAGGTTACCAGGGCAGGGTAGCCACTGCCGTCGCCCGCTGTCCAGCCGCCGTTTCCGCCAGCACATGGCAAAGGTAAGTTCCGCGCGGCACGCGCCGCCCGCGGCTGTCGGCGCCATCCCAGTCGGCCGTCACCAGTCCCTGCGCGGCCGTCGCCGCCGTGAAGCGCCTGACCATGCGGCCCGCCAGGGTGCGAATCTCCACCGTCACATTGGCCGACTGCGTCACCTGGCAGGTGATGGATGCGCCGCCGGTGGCGCGGGTTCGCTGCGCCCGCAGGTTCGCCACGCGCAGGTTGCCGGCGGCGGCCGGCGCGGCGGTGATGACGAGCTGCCGTTCCTGCTCCCGCGGGCCGAGAGCCACGGTGTAATTCGTGGTGGTGCGCAGATAGCGGTCGGCGCCCGTCACCTGGTCGTGCAGCGTCAGCGTGTAATCTTTGGGCAGTCCGGTTAGTTTCGGCCAGCTCAGCACGATTTGCGCACCGGGCGCGCCGCTGACGGTCACATCCCAGCGATAAGTCGCGCCGCCGGCCAACGGTCGGTAATCGCGCAGCAGCGATTCATTGCCCAACCCGCCGCGGGACGTCAGGCTCAATCCGTCCGGCGCCGCGGGGGGAGCGGCAATGTCGATGCCGAAGTCGCGCTGGTTCGTTGCTCCGTCCTGCGCGCCCAGGATCATGGTCGCCTGCCGGGTTCCATCAATATCGGCGGCGTTGAAGGCCACTTCCCAAACATCGCGCTGGGCGCGCTCCGCGGCGGGTGGATCGGCGGCGCGCGCCAGATCGGCGGGGGCCGGATGGAAGATCAGCGTCACCGGGTGCAGGCTGGTATTCGCCCGGCAGAGAATCCAATATCCCACCCAGGGCTGCAACATGGCGTCCGGCAACATGCCGAACCGGTAACCCGTTCCTTCCCACCAGTAGATCACCGGCTCGATCAACCTGACGGCGGTCGCTTCCTGCATGGTGTAGCTTCGCCCGTTGTATTCCACCGTGATGGACCCGAAACCAATGGGCGAAATATAGGGATTGCCGATCATGTTGAAGCCGTTTAGTATCGGCATGCTATAATTGCGTTCCTGCCGCGGCATATCTCCCGCCAGCATCAACTGCGTCTCCTGCGGCAAATCGAGCCAGAATCCCCGTCCCGCGGGCGGAAGCGGCAGTCCGGTGGTCTGATCGACCGCCGCCCAGTCCGGCGTGGTAAACTCGGTGAACGCATTCGGATAGCGCTGGTACTGGAGAATGCCCGGATTCCAGACGGCGAGCTGCGGGTAGGTGATGCCCGCGAATACGGACGGCACCGTACCGATGCCGGTGAGGGGCAGCGAGATCATCTGCTTGCCGGGTTGCAGGTATTTCGAGCGCACTTCAAGAGTAGTGGACTCCTCGGCGTCATATCCGAAGCGATCCTTGCCGGCCACCGCAATGGTATAGGTCTGCTCGGGCGCGAGCGGCCCGAGTTGGTAGGTCAGCTCGCCGGTCCACGCATCGATGGTAGGCGCGCCGACGACCTGGCCGTTCACCTTGATCTGCAGCGTGCCTTCCTGCAGGCCTTTCGCCGTCATCACCAGGTTTGGCCGGGTGACGTAAACGGTGGAATTCGGCGGCGGGCTGACAAACGAGACCTGGTGGTAACGAAGGGCGCGCGCCAGGTTCAACCGGCCCCTGCTGACCGTGCGCATGTTGTACCAGTATACCGGATCGGCCGTTTTCATTATCTGCTCTTTGAGCTCCCATGCCGTCAGGCCGTATTCCACCGAGCTGAGCAGCGCTACCGCGCCGGAAACATGCGGCGCGGCCATCGAAGTGCCGCTGAAATAGAAGTAACCGGTGTTGTTTTCATCTTCCAGCCATTCGAGATCTTTCGTGGGTATCGTACTTAGAATGCTGACGCCGGGGGCGGCAATGTCAACGCTGGTGGCGCCGTAGTTGGTAAACCAGGCGGGGCCGTCATTTATATCCGACGCGGCGACGGAAATGATGCAGTTCATCTCGTAACTCGTCGGATAAGACGGATAGATATCGTTATCGACTCCGTCGTTTCCCGCCGCGCATACGCTGAGGATTTCCACCCGGCCGCAAGCGAATATCGCGTCGTACAGCGCTTTGCTGTACGACGCGGAACCCCAACTGTTGTTGACCACGACGATATTTTCGCCGCGGAATCTCATATAGTAAATGTAGCTGTAACATTCGAGCGCGGCATCCAGCGAGCCGGTGCCGTCCGCGCCCATGAACTTCAGCGCCATGATTCTGACGTCCCAGTTGACGCCGGTTACGCCGACGCCGTTATTACCGACCGCGCCGATGGTGCCGGCAACGTGGGTGCCGTGCGATTCATCATCCATGGGGTCGCCGCTGCCGTCGATGGCATTGATGCCATGGACGTCGTCTACATAGCCGTCCATGTCGTCATCTACATCGTTTTCGGGAATCTCCAAGGGGTTCCACCACATGTTCGACGCGAGATCGGGATGCTCGTAATCGACCCCGGTATCGAGGACGGCCACCACATTGTAGTAGTCGCCGGTGGAGAAATTCCAGGCGGTCGGCGCGCTGATGGCCGGCATTCCCCAGAGCTGCTGATACATGGGATCGTTGGGGACGATCTCTGCCTGGTAAAGATAGTCCGGCTCCGCGCTCTCCACCTTGGGATTCTGTTTATACGCCGCAATGCCGTTCTCGACGGTCATACCGGCGGGCAGCTTCACGTGCTGCCAGCCGATGAAGGGATAGCTGCGTAAAACGGTAGCCCCGATTTTTGCATGGACTTCCGCCGCGGCCGGTGAGTCCGGTCCCCCCGTCACCTTGACCAGCAGCTCCCCCGGCTTGCTTCCGCGCGCCACAAACTGCCGCGGCGCCGGCTGCGCGACGGCCCAGAGCTGGCTTCCGATTCCGAGCGCGATAAGCGCCCCCAGCAGGCGGATAAACGATATGCGGTTCACGCGACTTTTCATATCCAACCCCTCAGGTTGCGAATCCCCGCCGTGAATGACGCCGGCGAAGACCGGCGTCATTCACGGCGTTCCAGGTCAGCGTCGTCGTCCACTGAATATGCCACCGCGCGTTCCCGGCGAAGGCAATTTCGGCAATCCCTTCCGGCCGTTGTAGATGCCGCGCCACATCGGCGACGGCGGCACCGGCGGCAGCACGAAGATGCGCATGCGGGAGAAGACCCAGTCGTTATAATTCGAGTCGGCAAATGCCTTCGGATATACCTCGCCCGCGACGCGCGCCCCCATGCGCCAGTAGATCGGCGTGTTCTCCGTGGAGGGTGGGATGCCCACCCGCTGCTGCACTTCCACCACTTCATCGAAGAGATCCGCGGGGAGGAAGGTCGCCGCGACGTAATCGTCACCCTCGATATGCGGCGTCACGCCGCGCAGGGGCAGCCGGTATTTGGCCTCGAAGGTGGGATTGATGGCTATCTGCAGCACGTATGTCATCGCCATCGGCACCCGCTCGCAGCGATAAATGCCGTCGGTGGGAATGCTGTTTTCGGCGGGCTGGAAGAGCACCGGCGGCTTGGTGGCGGTTACGCGGTTCGATGTTCTGCCGATATTCCCCAGGAAGAGGCTGTAATTCTGCGGAAATTCTCCGGTGCCGCCCAGTCCCGCGTCCTCGTAATCCATGTAGAGCAGGCGGATGCGATACCCGACCTTCTGGCCCGGCACGAGCGGCACGCGACGGGTAGTCACGGTGAAGGAAGCCGCATCGATGGTCATCTCGTCGTTGTTCTGCAGTTCGAGAGTCGTATCGTACGCGGTATCGTAGCTGAATTCACTCACCACGCCGGTTTGTTGCTCGAGAGATATGTTGACGGTGGTCGATTCCATCACCGCGCCGATCTCCGGCAGCGGGAGAGCAGTATCTCGCCAATTGGTGGTATGGCCGTCTACCACGGCTACCGGGGCATAGGGATTGGTATCGCGGTAAATAATGAAGGCGATCACGCGGGCGCCCTGCCAGGGCCAGGTTACCAGGTTGGCGCCGTCTACGTCGCCCATCAAATCCGCGTCCGCCATGGCGGTCACCGCCGACACCGGCGGCGCATTCTGCAGTTTTTTATTGCCGTTGTCGGTTCCTACCAGCACCGCCAGCCCCGCCAGCATGCCGAGTGCGGCGATATGCAGTCCGGCATTATCGCGGTTCACTTTAGTGCGTTGTTCGGAATATGCGAATTCAAAGATGGGCACCGCCTTATCGCCCGGCGCGATGCCCTTACTGTCTTCCATGACTTCGCCGCGCGAATCGGCCGGGTTGATTGTCGTCAATTTAGCGCGCCCGGTGACCTGCCCGCGGCGGACGGTGGTGAGGATCATGCCCTTGCGAAAACCCAATTGCGAGCCGCCGCGCAGAATGATCTGACCTTCGGTCGGCGTATTCAGCACGGTGGCGATGGGTAGCCGGTTGTTCAGCAGTTTTTGCGTGACCTGATAGGCGGCAATAGCCAGCGCTTCATGGACGAGGACATCGTCGTTGCCGCTGTAGCCAATTTTTGGCGAGCTGCGCACCACCACCTGGGCGCCGTTGATGGGAAGCTGGGTCACCTTGTGGAGGACGAGGACGCTAACCATCACTTCGGCGTAGGTTCCATGACGACCGCGCACGATATCGACGCTATCGATATCGCCCGAGAGGACATACGAGCATTTCAACTTATCGGCGATCATTCCCTGGGCAGCCGAGCCCAGCGGAACCGCCAGGTTGAACTCGTCCATGACGCTCTGCACCTCCGAGCGTTTGACGACTTCGAAGGTGCCCGTATTGGTCAATTCAATTGCCAGCGCATCGGAGAAGGTGCGTCCCAACATGCCGGTGGCGCTGCCGGAGCGATCCATTAAATCCAACACGACAATCTGGGTCGGAGTCTTGATCTCTTCGCCAAAGAACTCCTGCAGACTGGCAGGATCGATCATTTGTTGTGCCCGTGCCGGGGGGGTGGCCATCGGGAGTAAAAGCGATACCAGCATCAATCCGCTGACTATACTGGCTATCGGCCGCCCCAGGCGACCGCGTATCCATTTGTACATGGTGGCGGTAGCTCCTTTACAGATCATTCCCCCGCTCGGATTTCGACTCGGGGATATTCGGTTATCGGCATGCAATCCGGCGCCTGCCTGAAGGCGTGCCGATGTTTCGTTTCACTACTATTCGCTATTCCGGCGGAGATTCCTTCCCGCCGAAAGAATCCGCATAATCTTTCTCATCGCTGCCGAATAGGACAGCCAATTGACGTCCGTAAGGAATGATAGGTGGGGGTTGGTTGTAGACACGACATGTTGTCATTGACTCTTATATTTATTATATCAACTGAACCCTCACTTGACAAGCAATATACCGGCAACCAGTGCCCGTCGTCAATGATTCTGCGTAAAGGGTGATTATTCCTTCAGTAAAACGGAGTTATTGAGGGAAACCGGAGATCAAATTCGGGAACACCATACCATTTTATGTTTTAATTAACATTAATTTAGTATAGTATCCCCGAATTAGGGTAAGCGGGGATAATACTTCCATCCTCAATAAGCCTTTATTCTGTCGAAATATGGAAAAAAGTTCTATCGCGGGCTTGCCACAAGGTACTATATAGGGTACATTTATGGAGTGCGCGAATCCGCCGCGATGCGGCGGCGTTTTGTCACGCCCGAATGTGACGAAACAGGCGAATAACGCATCCCGGCCTGACCGGGGAGTGGGCATAACCCACACATCTTTTTTTGAGGGGACTACCAGGCATGACAGATCAGGACAGTACGATGCAGGCTGAGCCGGAAATCGCGGTTGAGCAAACCGACGATCAGCAAAAGCCTGAGGCGATGGAAGCCGAAGAGTCGGCTTACCAGAGCATGGAAGAGTTATTGGAGCAGGATGCGGGATTCCGCGGGCTCCGACCCGGCGACATCATCTTCGGCACCGTCGAGAGCATCGGCGATCACGGAGCGCTGGTGAACGTGGGAGCGAAATCCGAAGGCCTGGTGCCGCCCGAAGAACTCGGCGCGCGCAACCAGGAGATCAACGTAGGCGACGAAATCGCCGTCTACGTGGTGGACAATGGCGGGCGCAGCGGTAATATCATCCTTTCCAAGAAAAAGGCGGATTACGAGCGCGCGTGGCAGAGCATCATCAAGGCCTTCGAGAGTGGCGAAGTGTTGTCCGCCATGGTCATCGACCGTGTCAAAGGCGGTCTGGTGGTGGACCTGGGCATGCGCGGATTTCTGCCGGCCTCGCACGTAGCGACGAAGAACGTGAACGCGCTCGACCGCTTCGTGGGACAGTCCATCAAGCTGAAGGTCATCGAGGTGGATCGCGCCCGCAAGCGCGTGGTCGTCTCGCAGAAGCGCGCCGTGGAAGACGAGAAGAAGGTACGCCGCGAGCAGACGGTCACCACTCTGGAAGAGGGCCAGATTCGCCGCGGCGTGGTGCGCCGCGTTACCGATTACGGCGCCTTCGTAGACCTGGGCGGCATCGACGGCCTGCTGCACGTCACCGAAATGTCGTGGGGCCGCGTCGGGCATCCTTCCGATGTCGTCAAACCCGGCCAGAAGATCGACGTGATGGTGCTGAAGTACGATGTGGATAACGAGAAAATCTCCCTCGGCCTCAAGCAGATTCTGCCCGACCCATGGCAGCACATAGATCAATTCTACAGTGTGGGCGACGAGGTGAACGGCACGGTAACGCGCCTGGTGCCTTTCGGCGCTTTCGTGGCGCTCGACCACGGCATCGAGGGGATCATCCCCAACAGCGAGCTGGCCGACCAGCGCATCCGCAAGCCGGACGATATCGTCGCGCAGGGTCAGAAAATCCACGTGAAGATCATCAACATCCGCCCGACCGAGCGCCGCATGACGTTGAGCCTGCGCCAGATCGAGCAGGATGAGGAAGGCGAGGAAGTGGCCAGCTATAGCCGCCGCTCTTCCGGCGCCAGCATGACCATCGGCGAGATGCTGGGCGACCGATTCACCGCGGATAGTGATGAAGCGGAAGAGTTGACCGATGAACTTGCGCAGGCGGATATGGAAGAGACCACGGATGAGGTAAAAACCACGGAGGAAGAGGAAACATCGGACGTGGATGATGCCGCGGACGAAGAGAAATAGCGAGCAAAAAACGATGACGGTAGGCCTGACCGGCGGCATCGCGAGCGGCAAATCGCTCGTTGCCTCCTTTATGCGGGAACTCGGCATTCCCGTCATCGATACCGACGAAATCGCCAGGCAGGTGGTGGCCGCGGGCCAGCCTGCCTGGCATCGTTTATTGGAGTGGCTCGGTCCTGATTACTTCTGTCCGGACGGCTCTCTCGACCGCGCCGCCGTCGCTTGCCGCGTATTCGTCGCCGAGGAAGACCGCAAGCGTCTGGAGGCGATCACCCATCCCGCCATTTTCGAGGCCGTAGATCAACGCATCGCCGAGTTTGAAGCTAGCGCGTCTCCTCCCGACATTATCGCTGTTGCCGTGCCGCTGCTTTACGAAGCCGGCGCGGAGGAACATTTCGACGCGGTGGTGGTGGTCCGGGCCACCACCGAACAGCAGCTCGACCGCATGATGCGCGACCGCGGCTACACCGCGCGGGAAGCCGGCGCGCGCATATCCGCCCAACTGCCCCTCGCCGACAAATGCGCCCGCGCCGACTACTGCATCGACAACACCGGCACGGTGGAAGAGACGCGGAGGCAGGTAAAGGAACTGGTAAAGCATTTACGCAAGCAATATTCACAAGCGCACGGCTAATTATCCACCGTCGGATCCGCGGGAGACGCTTAAGATGATCTACGGATTCGGGAACGATGAAGGAGCGGCATGATGGGCGCCAGTGTTGATTTCCTCACCCGGCAGGGTACTCTCGACGATGCGGAGGAGATACTCTCCGTCGAAATGCAGGCATTCCGGCGGCAAGTCGATTCCGCGGAGTGGGCGCGGCTGCTGGATGCGAAGCGGAAGGTTGCGCACCTTTACCGGGTGCTGGAGGTGGATGGCCGCATCGTAAGCGAGGCGCAGGTCTCCCCACACCGGCTGCGGCTGGGGCGCGCGGCGGAGGTATTGAAAGGCGACGTGGGCGGGGTGGCGACGCTGCCGGAATTCCAGGGTCATGGGCATGGCAGCGCGATGATGCGCGACACGGTAGCATGGATGCGGGACGCCGGCTACCATCTTTCCCGACTGGGCGGATACGCGCGGTTTTACGGCCGGTTCGGTTACGTGCCCATGCCGCGGCGGCACGTGCTGTTTCCCATCGGTCCGGTGAAAGCGGGAGCCGCCACCATCCCGGCGGAGGAGATTTTCCGGCTGCCCGCGGACCTGCCGGGCGTAATGCGTAGCTACGACATGGGCCGCGATATCATTCGCCATGGAGATTTGAGCGAGCTGTTCAACGGCACTCGTTCGGGCGCCTTCCTGCGCGACCGAGAAACGGAAGCGAAAATTGCGGCCAATCCGCCGCCCGCGGAATCCGACCCGCTGCGGGTAGTCTACGAAGTGGATGGCGAAATGCAGGGATACGCACTGTCGCATACCGCCGATCCCAACCCGCACGTGAGCCGCCCATCCATTACCATCAGCGACATAGCCATCGATCCGGCGCACCCGGAGGCGCTGGTCGCGCTGATCAAGCACATCCTCAGCGAAGCGCATCGTCGCTCGCTGTCGCTGGTGATGGCGCGCATGCCTTTCGATGAGACGCTGTTCGCCATCCTGCGCGCCGAGCGGATCGAGTTCCGGCTGGTCGAACAGAACGAGGGAATTGCTTCCAACATGATGCGGATCATCGACTTGGAAGCGCTGCTGCGCGCGGCGGCGCCGGAGCTGTCCGCGAACCTGGCGGAGGCCGGCATAGAGAAGTTTTTACCGCCGGTGACGCTGGAGATAGCCGTAAATGGGCAGCGCGCAGGACTGGAAATCGCGCATGGGAAGGTAAGTGCAACTCCCTCGGCTGCGCCGGACGCGCGGCTCAAGCTCGACCAGGGTACACTGATCAAGCTACTTTTCGGCCAGACCACCTTCGCGGAAGCCGTCTTCCCGAGCAAATCGAAGCTTTCCCCAACCGCCCGCGCCGCGCTGACCGGCTTGTTCCCACGGCAAGCGTGTTACGGCGGGTATGCGCTGGGATAAAGAAGGTCAAAGGTCGAAGTTCGATGTTCCGGTTTCAGGTTGAATACAGTAGAGAACCTTGAACTTCGAATTACGCCCCCATCTTTCCTTCGACGAAATCGGCGATGGAATTCACGTCCTTGAAGAGGGACAGCTTGAATTCCTCCTCCTCGAAGGTGATGCCGTAAACATCTTCCAGTCCTACCACCAGCTCGAAGAGGGCCACCGAGTCGATGCCCAGCGTCTCCAGCAGCGGCGCGTCGTCCGGAATTTCATCCGGTTTCACCCGTAAAAACAACCGCTCGACGAGCAGGTTCTTGATCTCGGACCTGGTAGATTCAGCTGCCATATCCTCTCCTTAATTGTTCAACCGTTCCGCATAAAATTGCGGATGATGAGCACCAGCCATACCACCACGCCGGCGACGAGTATGTTGACGACGATATTCAACCTGATTTTAGATTTTCGCCACGGCGGTGAAATCGTCCCGCAGGTGGCTGTAGAGGCGTTGGTAGATGGGATAATATCGTTGATAAATCCGCACGTGTTTCGGATTGGGTCTGACGCGCTGCTCAACCTCAATAGTCTCCCGGCATGCCTGCTGTACGCTGGAGTAAATACCGGCGCCGACGCCGGCGAGCAGGGCGACGCCGAAAGCCGGGCCTTCATCAACATTGATGGTAACGCATTCGCGATTGAAAATATCCGCCTGGATATGACGCCAGATGTCGCTGCGCGCGCCGCCGCCGGAAAGGCGGATCTGCGACAGCTCGATACCCATCTCGTTGAATATCTCCAGCGAATCGCGCAGGCCGTAGGCGACTCCCTCCAGCACGGCGCGGGCCATAGAGGCCCGATTATGACGCAGGGTAAGGCCGAAGAAGACGCCGCGGGCATAGGGGTCGGGGTAGGGGCAGCGCTCGCCGGTGAGGTAAGGCAGGAAGAGTAATCCCTCGCTGCCGGGCGGTACGCGGTCCGCCTCGTCGGTAATGATGACATAAGGATCGATGTCCATCGTCTTCGCCACGCCCGCCTCGCTGTCGCAGAGCGCGTCGCGAAACCAGCGCAGCGAGCCGCCGGAGGAAAGCTGCACGCCCATCACGTGCCACTCGCCTGGCACCGCCGCACAGAAAGTATGGGTGCGCATTGCCCGGTCGGTGTTGGGCCAGCGCATGTGGGCAAAAAGCACGCCGGAGGTGCCCACCGTGCAGGAGGCGATGCCTTCCTCGACGATGCCGTTGCCCACCGCGCCCGCCGCCTGGTCGCCGCCGCCGCCCACCACGGGCGTGCCCTCGCGCAGGCCGGTGAGCGCCGCCGCCTCCGCGCTGATGCGGCCGCTGATCTGCGGCGACTCGTAAACCTTCGGCAACATCTCCTCCGCCACGCCGCACGCCGCCATCATCGGCTGCGACCATCGGCGCTTGCCCACATTCAGCAACGAAGTGCCGGAGGCGTCGGAGACTTCGGTGGCGAACTCGCCGGTGAGCATGAAGCGGATGTAATCCTTGGGCAGCAGGATCGTCCGCACCCGCTCCCACGCCGCCGGCTCCTGCTGCTGCAGCCAGACGATCTTCGGCGCGGTAAAGCCGGTGAGCACCGGGTTGAGCGTCTCACTCTCCACCACGTCCTTCCCGGCGCGCTCGGTAATCCACGCGCACTGCTCGGCGGTGCGCTGGTCGCACCAGAGGATGGCCGGACGAATAACCTGGTTATCCGCGTCGAGGAAGACTGAGCCGTGCATCTGACCGGAAAGACCGATGCCGGCGATTTCCGCCGGATCCTCCTTCGCTTGCTCCAGCACCTGCCGCACCCCGCGCGTTGTCGCCGCCCACCAGTCCGCCGGGTTCTGCTCGGCCCAGAGCGGATGGGGAGTATAAAGCGGATATTCAACCGTGGCGCTGGCCAACCGGTGGCCCGCGGTATCGATCAGCAGCGTCTTCGCGCCGCTGGTGCCGATGTCGATGCCCAGCAGATACTGCATGGTTCACCTCCGGAGGAAGAGATTGGCATATAGAATTAGTATTTGACTCCCAGGGGAAGAATCCTTCACTAAGAAGGTAATTTCAAAACCGGTTGCCTCGCGCAGATGGACCAGATAGCTATACGTTCATTCGCGGAACGTGTATCATAACAACATGCCCACGCGCCGTGAACGCCGGGGTTTGCTGGCGATAAATCTGGGAATGGTATCGAATATCCTGCTGGCCGGTTTGAAGACCAGCATCGGCGCGCTGGGGAACAGTCCAGCCCTGCTTGCCGACGGCATCAACTCGGTTGCCGATGTCACATACTACGTGCTGGTCAGCTTTTTCGTGCGCCTGGCAGGCAAACCGGCGGACGAGGAACATCCTTACGGCCACCGGCAGTTGGAGACCATCGCCGGGCTGATCGTCGGCGCCTTCGTGCTGGTCACCGCCATCGCCATCTTCTGGGACGCTATCAACGATGTTTACACCCTGCTCGCCGGACATGAGACTTTCCACGGGGCGGCGCTTGCCACCCTGTATGTAGCGTTGTTCACCGTGCTGTTGAAGGTGTGGCTGACATGGTTCACCCTGCGCATAAGCCGCCAGACGCATAACACCGCGGTGCTGGCGCTGGCCTACGACCACCGCAACGATATCGTCTCCGCGCTGGCGGTCACCATCGGCATCACGCTGGGACGGCTGGGCTATCCGTGGGTAGATCCGCTGGCCGGCGCGCTGGTTGCCGTCGTGATCTTCCGCACCGGACTGGATATCCTGCGGGAAAGCGTGGCCGACCTGATGGAAACCGGTCCGGGGCACGAGCTGGAGCGCGATATCCGCGCGCTGATAACCCCCCTGCCCGGCGTGCGGCAGATCGAGGAGATTCATGCCCACAGCTTCGGTCCCTACCTGGTAATAAATATGACTATCGGCATCGACGGCGGATTGAGCGTATACGAAGGCGACGCCATAGCTTCCGAGGTTGAGAGGGTGCTCAAGGAGAACAACGAGTATATCCGGCGGGTGAACGTGCATTATCATCCGGCGGCGAAGGACTGAAAAGCCGCCGAAGATTCTGATCTCCGGCGGCTTTTCGGTATTATTCCCGCGGGGAAATTACAGTGTAATCCTCCGGCGGTATTCCATTACGAAGTCGGGTGAATCGTCCGTGAGTCCGATGCTGAATCCGAGATCGACGGGCATTTTATTGTCGGTAACCCACACCACGCCCAGGCGCAGCATGCCCGTGGTGAAGGCGCTGTTGGGTACGAATTCACCATTGGATTTCGACGAGCCGCTCCAACTGATGGAGATGCTGGTATTGATCGACAGCCGGGAGTTTATCGCATAGGCGAACCCGCCGCCGGCCTCGATAATATCCGCGGGTTTGATATCGAACAGGACGATAGACTCTTCTCCGGTATTGTTATCCGTCACGGTGATGGGGATGTCCTTGCGTTCCAAGTTGACGGTATAGCCGAAGTTCCAGAACACGGCGGCCGGATCGGCGATTTTAACCCCGGTAAGGCCGACCTTGGTATACCAGAAACCGCTGCCCAGCGGAGCGCTCTCCAGCGAATCGATTTCGAAGGGATCCTCGCCGGTGCGTGATTTGACGCTGGCGCTGACCACCCAGCGTATCTGCTGTTCCTTTTTACGGGGAAGCTGAAAATAAAGGCCGGCTTCGATATCGCCGATACCGAAATTGCTTACCGTGCGCTCCGCGGGCGGGGATACCTCCGGCACCGAAGTGCTGTCGATCTCATACCGGACCGGCACCTTCACCTCGACCAGCAGGTTGTTGCGCAGGCCGTACCGCCCGGAAAGGGAAGTGGTGATGTTGTCCTTGCGCACCCGCTCGACGCCGATTTCGCCGATGACCAGGAACGGGTAAAGAGCGATGCCGTCGAGAAACACCGCGTTGCGTGACGAGTGCGTATAGCCCAGGCGCCACTCGATTTCCTTGCCCCCTTTTTTAATCATCAAGGCAGGCTCGTCGGCCTGGGTCGGCAGGATCGACGTGATGGTTCCGTTCGACCCGTTCTCCGATGCGGCCGAGGATGGGGAAGTTGTCGTGGTCGTGGTGGTCGTTTGCGCTTTCCCGACTACCGACAAGGCACCCAGAAGACAGGCAAGCGCCAATATGCGGATGGCATTGTGAAGCTGCACGTGTATATTCCTCCCCGGCTAGAATTCTCTGGGTGTGTGATCCATGATAGTTGTCGGTGGCAGAGCGACCGACAGCACTTCGGATGCCGGCAAACTCATCAGATCGATCGGCCTGACGGCCAACGGCGTCTGCGAGATAGCCGGTGCATTCGGTTTGGTAAAGACCATGCCTATCTTCAAATCCCACTCCTGTTCGAAATCCGCGCGCTTCATCGAGAGCCGTCCCCGCGCGGGGTCGGCGAGAAACACGATATCATCTTTACTATCAAGATATACGACGAAATGGCGCAGACTCCTTCCTTTCATTAAAATTGGCAATAATATGGGTTGCTTGACGGTGGTCAGCAGTTCGAAGGTCAGTCGGTAGCCGGTCGCCTTGACTCCCTTCGACTCCGCGAATTGCTTGAGATCCAGCAGGGTGAATCCTTGTTTGAGAATCAGTTCATGGGCGTCGTTGTGCGCAATGATAAAGTCGATGACTTCTCGTTCCGTACAGGGCACGCCCAGGTAGGAAGAAAAGATGGTGGCGGCGGCGGCGGCTCCGCAACTGAAGTCGAGCTGCTGGCGAACGACGCCTTCGTCGCGCAGTTCGGTGATGCTCTTCACCTTGACGGTGGCAGTCATCCCGCCGCTCATCGGACCCAGGGGAATGTATACCTCACCTGCCGCGACCGGTGAGGTATACAACATACACCAGGCAAAGATCGGCCACGCGCTCAACCATGTGATTTTTCGCATGTTCTTTCCTCGTGTGCTTCCTTGCCTGCCTACTGCGACGGCATCACCGGAGTGGTGATGGCCGACAGCAGATTCGACCAGTTGATATTCGTCTGGGTGACCGAGAACGGGGCGTCGCCCGGATTTACGACCACTACCAGATTGAGTCCGACCGCGACATCGCCCAACGCGATGATGTTCAATAACGACTGCGCGTTTTGCAGCGCGTTGTCTGTAATGTTGACGTTATTGGAAATCGAATTGTTAATGACGCCGGTAAAGCCGGACAGGTTGATGCCGTCCGGGGTAAACACACCGCCGGTCGAACCGCCGGACAGCGAAGTACGCTGTAACGAATTGTCGGCAAGTGCCTTCAGCGCATCCAGTTGAGCCGGATTGATCAGTAAAGTATCTGGCTGGGGCGTTTGCAGATCAAGATCCAGGTCGATGACGATATTCAATCCGGTGGCGCAGATGGCATCCAGTTCATCATCCTCGAGCGGTTGCAGCGTCGCCTGAGCAAAACCCGATCCCGCTGCGAAGAGCAAGACCAGCATCAGCAGACACCACCGGTATATTGAAGTCACTCCCATATCCGTCCCCCTCAGCAGGTTGGGGGTGAAGGGCGTGCCCTTCACCCCCGTGAGAGCCAACCTTACTTCTCAATCGAGATGCAGTTGTCGGACGAACCGTTGATCACCATCTGGATCACCGGGGTCATGGCATCGACCATGTTGGAAACGCTCAGTTGCGAGCCATCCGGCGGCAGACTGGACGAACCAGAGGCATAAGCCACATTCAGGTTGATACCCAGCATCTGGGTTCCCAGAGTGTTGGCCAGCAGCAGCGTTTGCGCGTTCTGCATGGCATAGTCCTTCAACGTCAACTCGTTGAACGTTGACAGGGTGACGATGGCATTGTCAGTCGCCTGAACGCTGTTGTCGCTGTCAACCATATTGGTGCTGGTATCTACGGAGACATCACCGATAGCCAGCGAGCCGTTGTTGGCGGCGTTGCCATGTCCGGCAATCGCTTCTTCCTTGCTGCTGTTGTCGATTTCGACTTCAACGTCGCCGATGGCCGTCGAGCCATTGTTGGCGGCGCTTCCGCCGTCGCCGGCACTGGCCGTCTCGGTCTCGGAGTTGTCGCTGGCATCGACAGTGACTTCACCGACGGCGATCCCGCCGTTGTCCGCCAGGCTGCCGTTTTCCTTGGCTACCTTAGAGCTATCGCTGGCATCCACCGCGATGTCGCCGGTGGAGATGGAGTCGTCAACGGAGTTATCGACAGAGTTATCGACGGAGTTGTCGGTGCTGTTGTCGATTTCCGCATTGATGTCGCCGGTGGCGATCGAGTCGTTATTCGCGGCATTGCCGCCGGCTACGGAAGCTTCGACTTCGCCTACGGCGATCCCGCCGTTGTCGGCAAGGGTTCCACCCTCTTCGGCTTCCTTGGAGCTATCGCTGGCATCCACGGTGATGTCGCCGGTGGTGACGGAGTCGTCCACCGAGTTGTCGGTGCTGGCATCTACCGCGATGTCGCCGGTGGAGATCGAGTTATCCACCGAGTTGTCTACCGAGTTGTCGGAGTTGTCGCTGGCATCTACCGCGATGTCGCCGGTGGTGATGGAGTTGTCAACACTCTCATCTACCGCCACATCGCCCACCGCCAGTGAGCCGTTGTTGGCGGCATTGCCGCCGGCATTGGCTTCCTCGGTCTCGGAGGCATCCACCGCGATGTCGCCGGTGGTGATGGAGTCATCGACGGAGTTGTCCACGCTGTTATCGACGTCTACGTCGATATCGCCGGTCGCGAGCGAGCCGTTATTGGCGCCATTGCCGCCGGTATTGGCTTCCTCGGTCTCGGAGGCATCGACTGCGATGTCGCCGGTCGCCAGCGAGCCATTGTTGGCGGCATTGCCACCATCACCGGCATTAGCTTCCTCGACATCCACATCGATATCGCCGATAGCGGTCCCGCCATTATCGGCGAGGGTTCCGCCCTCTTCGGCTTCCTTGGAGGCATCGACATCAACGTCGATCTCCCCGATGGCGGTTCCGCCGTTATCGGCGAGGGTTCCGCCCTCTTCGGCTTCCTTGGAGTTGTCGCTGGCATCCACCGCGATGTCGCCGGTGCTGATTTCGGTCTCATTGACAGTGCTGTTATCGTTTGCCGCATTCTCGCCGGCAGAGATATTGTCGCTATTGTCTATTGAGTTGTCCGAGTTATCACTGGCATCTACCGCGATATCACCGGTAGCGATGGACTGGTCGTCAGCGGCGTTTCCGCCGGCTTCGACTTCCTGGGAGTTGTCAACTGAATTGTCCGAGTTGTCGCTGGCATCGACTGCGATGTCGCCGGTTGCGAGCGAGCCGTTGTTGGCGGCGTTCCCGCCGGCATCGGCTTCCTCGTTGCTCACATCAATGTCACCGACCACGGTTCCGCCGTTGTCGGCCAGGCTTCCGCCCTCTTCAGCTTCCTTGGAGCTGTCGCTGGCATCCACCGCGATGTCGCCGGTCGCAAGCGAGCCGTTGTTGGCGGCGTTGCCGCCGGCCTCGGCCTCTTCGTTATCGACATCAACCTCGCCAACGGCAATCCCGCCGTTATCAGCAAGGGTTCCGCCTTCTTCGGCTTCCTTGGAGTTGTCGGTCTCGCTGGCATCCACCGCAATGTCGCCAGTGCTGATGGAGTTGTCTACCGAGTTGTCCACGGAGTTATCCGAGTTGTCGCTGGCATCCACCGCGATATCGCCGGTGGCAACGTCTACTGAGTTATCCACCGAGTTGTCGGTCGAGTTGTCGGAGTTATCGCTGGCATCCACCGCGATGTCGCCGGTCGCGAGCGAGCCGTTATTGGCGCCATTGCCGCCGGTATTGGCTTCTTCAGTCTCGCTGGCATCTACCGCGATGTCGCCGGTTGCGAGTGAGCCGTTATTGGCGGCATTGCCGCCGGCCTCGGCTTCCTCTTCCGAAATATCGACATCGGTATCGATCTCGCCGATCGCGGTCCCGCCGTTGTCGGCCAGGGTTCCGCCCTCTTCAGCTTCCTTGGAGTTATCGCTGGCATCTACCGCGATGTCGCCGGTGCTGATCGAGTTGTCAACCGAGTTGTCGGTCGAGTTGTCGGAGTTGTCGCTGGCATCCACCGCGATGTCGCCGGTTGCGAGCGAGCCGTTATTGGCGCCATTGCCGCCGGTATTGGCTTCTTCAGTCTCGCTGGCATCCACCGCGATGTCGCCGGTGCTCACTTCGGTCTCATTCACCGTCGAGCCGTTGTCGGCCAGATTCTCACCGGCGTTCTTTTCGTTGTCGGTGATGGTCCCGCCGTTATTGGCGGCGTTATCACCGGCCGCGGCGATTTCCTCTTCACTGGCATCTACCGCGATATCGCCGGTCGCGAGCGAGCCGTTGTTGGCGGCGTTCCCGCCGGCTTCGGCTTCCTCTTCGGACGCATCAACCTCAATATCGCCGATCGCGGTTCCGCCGTTATCGGCGAGAGTGCCGCCCTCTTCGGCTTCCTTGGAGCTATCGCTGGCATCTACCGCGATGTCGCCGGTGCTGATGGAGTTATCCACCGAATTGTCCGAATTGTCGTCAGTCGAGTTGTCCGAGTTATCGCTGGCATCCACCGCGATGTCGCCGGTGCTGACGTTCGTCGAATTATCCGTCGAGTTATCGGAGTTGTCGGTATCGCTGGCATCCACCGCGATGTCGCCGGTGGCGAGTGAGCCGTTATTGGCGGCATTACCGCCGGCCTCGGCTTCTTCTTCCGACACATCGACATCGATATCAGTGTCAACCTCGCCGATGGCGGTTCCGCCGTTATCGGCAAGAGTTCCACCCTCTTCGGCTTCCTTGGAGTTGTCGGTCTCGCTGGCATCCACCGCAATGTCGCCAGTGCTGATGGAATTGTCCACCGAGTTGTCGGTCGAGTTATCGGAGTTGTCGGTATCGCTGGCATCAACCGCGATGTCGCCGGTTGCGAGCGAGCCGTTATTGGCGGCATTGCCGCCCGCTTCGGCTTCTTCTTCTTCCGAGGCATCAACCGCGATGTCGCCGGTAGCGAGCGAGCCGTTGTTGGCGGCATTGCCGCCGGCATTGGCTTCTTCGGTCTCGCTGGCATCGATGTCGCCGGTGGTAACATCTACCGAGTTGTCCACCGAGTTATCCACCGAGTTGTCAGTCGAGTTATCCGAGTTGTCGCTGGCATCCACCGCAATGTCACCAGTCGTCAGATCGGTATCGGTCTCGTTGACTGTGCTGCCATTGTTTGCCGCATTATCGCCGGCATTGGCTTCCTCAGTCTCGCTGGCATCAACCGCGATGTCGCCGGTGCTGACGTTGGTCGAATTATCCGTCGAGTTGTCGGAGTTATCGCTGGCATCCACCGCGATATCGCCGGTGCTGATGGAGTCGTCCACCGAGTTGTCCGAATTATCGTCAGTCGAGTTGTCCGAATTATCGCTGGCATCTACCGCGATGTCGCCGGTGGCGAGTGAGCCGTTGTTGGCGGCATTGCCGCCGGCTTCGGCTTCCTCTTCCGACGCGTCAACTTCAACTTCGCCGATGGCGGTTCCGCCGTTATCGGCGAGCGTTCCGCCCTCTTCGGCTTCCTTGGAGTTGTCGGTCTCGCTGGCATCCACCGCGATGTCGCCGGTGCTGACATTGGTCGAATTATCTGTCGAATTGTCGGAGTTGTCGCTGGCATCCACCGCGATGTCGCCGGTGGTGATGGAGTCGTCTACCGAATTGTCCACCGAGTTATCAACGGAGTTGTCAGAGTTGTCGCTGGCATCGATGTCGCCGGTCGTCACTTCGGTTGCGTTTACCACGCCTCCGTTGTTGGCGGCATTCTCGCCGGCATTGGCTTCCTCGGTTTCGCTGGCATCCACCGCAATGTCGCCAGTGGTAACGTCGGTATCGGTCTCGTTGACCGTGCTGCCATTGTTGGCGGCATTGTCGCCGGCGTTGGCTTCTTCGGTTTCGCTTGCGTCAACCGCGATGTCACCGGTGTTGACGGAGTCATCCACTGAATTATCAACGGAATTATCCGAGTTGTCGGAATTATCCGAGTTGTCGCTGGCATCAACCGCGATGTCGCCGGTGGCAACATCTACCGAGTTATCTACCGAGTTGTCCGAGTTGTCGTCAGTCGAGTTATCCGAATTGTCGCTGGCATCTACCGCGATGTCGCCGGTCGCGAGCGAGCCGTTGTTGGCGGCGTTGTCGCCGGCATTGGCTTCCTCGGTCTCGCTGGCATCCACCGCGATGTCGCCAGTGGTAATGTCGGTATCGGTCTCGTTGACCGTGCTGCCGTTATTGGCGGCATTATCGCCGGCATTAGCCTCTTCAGTTTCGGTCTCGCTGGCGTCAACCGCGATATCTCCGGTGCTGATGGAGTTGTCGGTGTTGACGGAGTTGTCAGTCGAATTATCGGAGTTGTCGGTATCGCTGGCATCCACCGCGATGTCGCCGGTGCTGATGGAGTCGTCAACCGAGTTGTCCGTCGAGTTGTCCGAGTTATCGCTGGCATCGATGTCGCCGGTGGCGAGGGAGCCGTTGTTGGCGGCATTACCGCCAGCATTGGCTTCCTCGGTTTCGGTCTCGCTGGCATCGACTGCAATGTCGCCAGTGGTAACGGCAGTGTCCGTCTCGTTGACCGTGCCGCCGTTATTGGCGGCATTCTCGCCGGCATTGGCTTCCTCAGTCTCGCTGGCGTCGATGTCGCCAGTGCTGATGGAGTTGTCCGTCGAGTTGTCCGTCGAGTTGTCGGAGTTATCGCTGGCATCCACCGTGATGTCGCCGGTGTTGATGGAGTCGTCCACCGAGTTGTCCGTCGAGTTATCCGAGTTGTCGCTGGCATCGATATCACCGGTCGCGAGCGAGCCGTTGTTGGCGGCGTTGCCGTCGGCATTGGCTTCCTCGTTCTCCACATCGACATCACCGACGGCGATACCGCCGTTGTCGGCCTGCGTGGAGCCGTTGTTGGCGGCGTTATTGCCGGCATTGGCTTCCTCGGTCTCGCTGGCATCGATGTCGCCGGTGGCGAGGGAGCCGTTATTGGCGTTATTGCCGTCGGCCTCCTGCGAGTCATCGATGCTGTTGTCGGTCGAGTTATCGGAGTTGTCGCTGGCATCAACAGCGATGTCGCCGGTGTTGATGGAGTTGTCCGTCGAGTTGTCCGAGTTGTCGTCGGTCGAGTTGTCCGAGTTGTCGCTGGCATCGATGTCGCCGGTGGCGAGGGAGCCGTTGTTGGCGGCGTTGTCGCCGGCGATGGCTTCCTCTTCAGAGGCATCGACATCTGCTTCACCGACGGCGATACCGCCGTTGTCGGCTTGGGTTGAGCCGTTGTTGGCGGCGTTGTTGCCGGCATTGGCTTCTTCGGTCTCGCTGGCATCGATGTCGCCGGTGGCGAGAGAGCCGTCATCGGCGGCATTGCCGTCGGCGGCTTGTGAGCCGTTATTGGCGGCATCATCGCCGGCGATAGCCTGCTTGTCTTCCGAGGCATCCACGTCGATGTCGCCGGTGGCCAGTGAGCCGTCATCGGCCGCGTTGCCCTCGGTGATGAGTGAGTCGTTTGTCGCTGCATCTTCACCCGCGGTTGGCGTCGTGGTGACGGTGGAAGTTGACGTGTTGTCGGCAGCAGCGCTGCCGTCATCCGACGTCGTCTGGGCATACAGCGCTGTTGAGAAGGCGAATAGTGCCGCCAACCCCAACAGCAAGAGTTTTGACTTGCCGTTCACAGAGGAACCTCCTTCTTGAAAAGATGGGTTCGAAGACAATAGCGGGACTGTAAGTGCGGGCCACAAAATTTCCCGTTCGCGGCGAAAAAAACCGGGAAATCGGTGGCTGCGGGCGGTAACGATTGCTTCTAAAGCTGACTTGTGTAAGTTCTGCCAATGAGTATGCCACAATTCGCTTGCTTTATTTGTACCGAAAGATCAACAATTGATTAAACTTATGCAAGATTTTGCGCAGAGCGGCACAAGCGGCGGGAGAGGAAAAGGTCGATACGGATGTCGAGAAAATTAACAGCGCAATAGTATAAATAATTCATTTATCAGGTATACTGCCAACTTTTCGAAAGTTTCATCTACCATTGATAGTGCCTGACCAGCCATTTTACCAGCCCCTGCCGTGACAATTTTCAGCTATAGCGTATATTAAAGGTACGGTTTACGATATGAGATACGGCAGGTGAGAGTATGGACGCGACCGGCGAGATACGATGCAGCGGAACTTATACCCCGAATTTCAGGCGGTAATTTCGATACCTGTTGCCTTGTGCGGGAGACACCTCTCCCTGGGAAGGGAGGGGAACAGCTTTCCTGGCAGGGGAGGTGCTGGGAGAGAGATGGCAGATTATCTCTCGATGCCGCACAACATCCGCGCGACGCTGTCGATATCGCCCGCACCCATGGTGATGACGACATCGCCTTCGCCCAAGCGGGGAAGGTCGAATTGGCCCCGCGCGGCCTGCCCGCGCCCCAGTGCTCGCGCCAGCAGCGCAACGGCGTCGTCGCGCCGGTCGAGGGCATATACGGCCGGCGCGCCGGGCAGCGCCGCCAGGCGATCGGCCAGCAACCGGTGATCGACGCCGGGCAGCGGCGCTTCGCGCGCGGCGTAAATAGGCGCCAGCAGCACGATATCCGCCGGCGCCAGCGCGGCGGTGAATTCGTCCAGCATGTCGCGCGTGCGGCTGTACAGGTGCGGCTGGAACACGACGACGATCCGCCCGGGAAACATCCCGCGGGCGGCGTTCAGCGTGGCGCGGATCTCCGTCGGGTGATGCGCGTAATCGTCCACCAGCGCCGTTCCCCCAATCTCTCCCACGCGCTCGAAACGCCGGCGCATGCCGGGGAAAGCGGCCAGCGCGCGCCGCACGGCGGCGAAATCCGCGCCCAGCTCCAGCGCCAGCGCCGCCGCGCCGGTGGCATTGCTGATGTTATGCTCGCCCGGCACGCGCAGCGCGCAGCGCCCCAGCTCGCGGCTATCTCCTATTAAGATAAAGGAAGGCGCCTGCCCCAGCCTGATGTCCGTATATCGATAATCGTTGCCTTCCCCTGCTCCGTAGCAAACGGCCCGCGGCGGGATGGCCGCCATCCCGCGCGGCAGCGGATCGTCCCCATTGAGCACGGCCACCGCGCGCACCTGGCGCAGGAATTGTCGGAAACTCTCGTAAAGGTGCTCGGGGGTGCCGTGGTGATCCAGGTGATCCACCTCGATATTGGTAACCAACGCGGCTTGCGGGTACAGGCTGTGAAAGGATTCATAGGCCTCGCAAGCCTCCACCAGCGTCAGCGGACCGCCGATGCGCGCGTTGCCGCCGATAAGCGGCAGCTCGCCTCCCAGCAGGCAGGTGGGGTCCATGCCCGCTTCGGTGAGGATGAGGGCAAGCATGCCGATGGTGGTCGTTTTGCCGTGGGTGCCGGCCACCGCCACTCCGTGCCCATTGTTCGCCAGCGCGCCCAGCAGATCGGCGCGCCTGACGATGGGCAAGCCCAGCGCTAGCGCGCGCCGCCATTCCGGATTGTCCGGCTTGATGGCGTCGGAGAGGACGACTACATCGCCCTCGCGCACGTGCGCGGCGTCATGGCCCACCCACGCTTCGGCGCCCAGCGCGCGCAGCTTTGCCAGCATGGGTGAATCTTGCCTGTCCGATCCGCTGACGTGAAATCCCCGCGCCAGCAATACCTGCGCGATGGCGCTCATGCCGATGCCGCCAATGGCCACGAAGTGATAGCGATGTGACGGATCCAGGATATGATGTGTATTGGTATCGTTGCTCATAATTCGTAACAGCGAATGATTAGTAGTAAGGAGCTGATTTCAAAACCGGTCGCTTCTCGTGGGGGCACCTAACCCCCCAGCCCCCTTCCCTATGAAGGAAGGGGGAGCAACAGGTGGATATACGAATACGTCTCTCATTTATAAACAAGCCTACTCCCCCTTCCTTCGTAGGGGGCCGGGGGGTTAGGTGCCCCCGCGAGAAGCAACAGGTTTTGAAATTACCTCGTAAGGTAAGAGTGATAAGTGATAAGACTCATAAGCTTCCGGATATTTCTTTATACGGTTCGGTTATATCTTTGGGCTGGTGCTCGAAAAGTCATCGGACCGATTATTTTTCCAGCAACAATCGAACCAAATCTGTCGGTGTAGAGCGAAAGACCCTGCGCTTTTCACTGATTATTACTCCCACACTCCTATCCTTCCCCGCGACAGGATTCATGAAGCACGCGGAAAATCCCGCTCAATTCGCGGTGTGTTCGACCGGCGCGTGTTCTCTGCTCCGCCGGCTCAACGGGCGCATGGCGGATACGTTGAGCAGCAGGCCCGCCATCATCAGGCTGGCGAGCAGCGAGCTGCCGCCGGAGCTGATGAAGGGCAGGGTAATGCCGGTGGTGGGCATGCAGTTGAACGCCACCGCCATGTTCACGACTGCCTGGGTGGCCAGCATCACCGTGGCGCCGGCGGCCACCAGCGCGCCGAACTCATCCGGCGCGCGATGGGCGATGGAGAATCCGCGGAAGATGAGGAACACGAAAGGCAGGAAGATGATAGCGATGGTCAGGAAGAAGCCCATTTCCTCGGAGATGATCGCCAGAATCGAGTCGTTCTGCGCGCCGGGCACATAGGACCATTTCTGCAAGCTCTGGCAGAATCCGCGGCCCAGCACCCCGCCGGAGCCGACGGCGATCAGCGAATGCAGCACCTGGTAGCCCGCGTTCGTATGCATGCCTTCCGGATCGAGCCAGGCGCCGATGCGATCAATGCGCGAGCCGCCTACCTTCATTACCACCAGCGCGGCCGCAAGGCCCAGCGCCAGCGCGGGGATGCCGGCATAGCGGAACTTCACCCCGCCGATAAGCAGCATGATGACAATAGCGAGGGTCATCACGAAGGCCGTGCCCAGGTCCTTTTGCAATATCACCATCCCCACCGGGATGAAGAGGAACCATGCCGGTCCGTGAAACAATCCTTTCAGCGATTTTACCAGCCAGGGCCGCCGGCAGAGGAACGCCGGCAGCAGCACCACCACCGCAACCTTGGTGAACTCCGAAGGCTGGATGCTGCCCAGCGGGGTGGGCAGCCAGGCGCGGTTGCCGTGAATGTCGGGCCTGAACAGCACCAGTATCATCGGCAGGCCAACCAGCGCGACCAGACCCCAGAAGAACCATTTGCGCGATGGGTGGCGGGCGAAGACTTCCAGCGGGAAAAAGGCGCAAAGCAGCAGCGCCGGCAGCCCCAGTATGGCGAATTGAATCTGTTTGCCGGCATAGTAAAAGCCGTCGCCGCCGGTATCCGTGCCGGCGAGCGCTTTGGGGTAGCTGGCGGAGTAGATGAAGGCAATACCCAGACCCACGAGGATGATGATGCAGAGAAAAAGCGGCATATCGAAGGCGACGACCCGGCGCATGACGGCGATCTCCTGGCAGTAGTGTCACGGGTGCTTATACTATACCGGAAGGCAGGGGCGCCGTCAACGATAAAAACGTATTTTTTACCAACGGTCAAACTTGGACATGGGCAAAGTCGGCGTTTTTTCGGACTCTGAATTTATTACCTCGGTGGTGAGAAATCCGCCTGAACACCTGCGATCCGCGATGATCATGTTGCTGGGTTGTAGCCTGTTCATAGGGCGGCTGCGCCGCAACCAAAGACAAAAAATGCGTCTGTTGGCGAGAACTCGCGCATTAGTTAATGTAGGGTTTGTGACAGGCGGCGGGCCTTCTCCGGCGAAGTGGACAGGCGCGGCGCCGATGCCCCGCGCACCCGGCGCATACGGATGATGCAGGCAATCAGTACCACGCCGATCTGCACCAGGATGCTGATCAGGCCGGGCCAGTAGGCGGCAGCCTGATCGGTCTCGCCCAGGTAGGACGACAGATGCTCCAGCGGGCCGGAAAGGTGCACCAGCCATCCTTCATTTCCGCTGAAATCCGGAAAGAAGACGAGGAACAGCACCAGCGCCAGCGGCAGGCCGAGAATATGGATCAGCAGGAATCCGTAGGACCAGGCCACCGCGCCGGCCACCCGCGCGAACAGGCAGGAGGCAAGGAAGCCGAGTGAGGCGTAAAACAGGCTTACGAGCAGGATGGTGAGATATCCCTTCGCTACCTCCGCCGGAGAAACGCCGCCGTAGAAAAAGCTCACCGCCACCACCGGCATGCCGGAGACGATCACCACCAGCATCTGGGTAACAGCGCCGAGAAATTTGCCCAACACCAGCGCAAAGGTGGTCTGCCGGGTGAGAAAGAGCAGGTCCAGAGCGCCGTGCTCCCGTTCCGCGCTGATGGCGCTGGCCGCGATGCCCGGAGAAATGAGGAACATCACGATGAGCTGGCCCCAGAAGAAGGCCTTCCATAATCTCTGCCCGAATCGCGACCAGGTTTCCGGACTGCCGGGCGGGTTGAGCACGGTCAACCCGAGCAACATCAGCAGCAACGCGAGGACATAGGCCGACAGCACAATAAATCCGCGCCCCCCGCGCAAACGGCGGCGCGTCTCTTCCCAGAACACCGGCAATCGGACGGGCAAATACCAGGACATCCTGCTGATGTCTCTTTTCAACGAAGATTGCGCTGTTCCTGCCGTGTGATGAAAATAATACACAGGTCTCGCATCGTCCTCTAACCAGGCCGACTTGTAGCCGTATGAGGTGCAGACATCATCAGCTCCCTGAACCGTCGCGTTCATTGACGCCATTCGCCTTGCTTGCTACAATAAATCACCTCATCAGCCGCCGTGGGCCGGTGGCGCAGTGGTTAGCGCAGGGGGCTCATAACTCCTTGGTCGCAGGTTCGAATCCTGCCCGGCCCACCATTCGCTTCCGAACCTTTTTCACCCCATTGTCCCACTCTATTGGTAGACACATGCAGATGCGTTATCATGCACAGGGTGGCTGCGCCGCAACCAAAGACAAAAACTGCGCCTGTTGGCGAGAAATTCAGCATTAGTAATACAGGGAAGAGGTTAATTGGGATGCAGGAGACCGGCAGGCACGGGGATATTGATACTACATTGATACGACAAACACTCGCGGGTGATCTGACGGCATTTGATGAACTGGTGCTGCGTCACCGCCGAGCAATGCTGTCAATAGCCACCTCTCTACTCGGTGACCGGGACCTGGCGGAAGATGTAACACAGCAAGCGTTATTGGAAGCGTTCCGGGGATTACACGGGTTACAGGAGGGAACGAAATTACGTCCCTGGCTGTTGACGATTACTCGCCGCTGCGCTTTTCACCGGCGCGCCCGGCAGCATCCCTCTCCGCTGGAATTTTCAGAAGCCGTCATCTATCCACAGCACGCTCCAATCCCCCAGGACAACGACATCGCCGAGTGCGTTCGCGCCAGCCTCGAAGAGCTCTCTACCCGCCATCGCCGGATTGTCACGCTCCACTACCTCGACGGGTACTCCTGCCGTGAGATCGGCGCACGCCTCAACCTTCCTACCGGAACCATCAAGCGTATTCTGCATGAGTCGCGCGCAAGTTTACGTGGCAGCACAGCATTGTTGCCAGGCGCACAACGAATGAGATGAGAAGGAACGATGAAAGGCACTGGACCTCGTGACATGGATTGGTGGGTAAATGGCTCGATTGATGGACGAGTATTGGGGATGGGAAAGGCGATCACCAGAGCCGTCTGTCTGGCTGCGAACAAAACGCCAAAGACCATCGCGGAGATTGCGGCAGAAGTTCAAGCACACCCCCGCTATGTGCTGGAGGCGCTGCAGCCGTTGGTCGATGAAGACCTGATTCGCGAGCAGCAGGACGGCCGCTATCTCAACAACTTTATTGCCATGGACGCCGCCGATTGGATCGCCTGGTGCGAGCACTGGCGCGGCTACAGCTCACAGTTGGCGGATTTGCTGCAGCAGCACTTACCGGCATTGGAAGCCGCGTGGAACGGTACCAGCTTGCCGGATCAGGGATTTCCCTGGGCAACAGGCAGCTGGCCTACGCTGGCCATCTTCGTCTGCAACTCAGGCGCGTTCCGCCATAGCCCGAAGCAACCGCCCACACCTACGTGTGCCAGCAATGGCCATTACTGGTTCGGCTGTCATGAGAAGGTCGCCGCGGAGCAAAGTGCCTGGTCAATGGGATTCAACGTCAGTGCCATCGGCAATGATCAGTTGACGATTGGGTACTGGTGGTCAAGCGATCTTCGCCGCACGGAAACCTATTTTTCCGAAACACGGACTCGAGTGATGGACGCTATTGCTAAAGGCGCCGATGATGCAGAGGCGATCTCGCTGTAGACCGGCCAACCGATCGAGCGGCTTCGTGAACAATTGGCGCAACTGCTCGAATTGGAAATGCTGACAAAGACAGAGCAAGGGTTAGCGCTCAACTTCCCGGTCTTCAGCACCACCGACAGTGACCGCCTTTATCCTACTGTCGATGCCGTGGCGGCCCAGATCACCAACGCTGTGCTTGTCCCGCGCACCGCAGATACCGGGGAGTTCCTGCGATCATACGGTTATGGTCATATGGAAGAGCAGTTCCCTGCCTGGCGAATTTGGGCCGAGAGCCTCATCGCCGGCGAAGCCGTCCGCACTCTCGTCTCCCGCGGCCTCCTCTCTCCACCAGGCAATCCCGCGCCAGCAAATTTCTGTCTCATCGGCTGGTATGATGATCCGCAGCGACCGCGTGTGCTCGATTGGGAAGGCTGAACTAAAATCAGAACACAAAATTCCCCTCCCTGAATACCGCCACCCGCTCCCCGGAGACGGTGATGCCGTCGATGGCGGTGTCCGCCGCGCCAACCATGAAGTCCTCGTGGCTCAGCGAGGTGTTCAGCCCCTTTTGCAGCAGCGTGTCTTCGCCGCGCTCCGTGCCGCCGATGGTGGCGGGGTAGGCTTCGCCCAGCGCGAAGTGGCAGGCGGCGTTCTCGTCGAAGAGCGTGTTGTAGAAGAGGATGCCGGTGTTGCTGATGGGCGAGTCATACGGGACGAGGGCAACCTCGCCGAGGCGGCGGCTGCCTTCGTCGGTCTCCAGCAGGTGGCCCAGCGTGCCGGCGTTCCGCCGCGCGGCGAAATCGACCACGCGCCCGCCCGCGAAGGTGAGCGACAGGTCCTCGATGAGGATGCCGTTGTAGAGCAGCGGCCTGCTGCTCTTCACCACACCCTCCGCGCGCTCCCGGTGCGGGGCGGTGAAGATCTCCTCGGTGGGGATATTAGCGGAGAAGGGGGTCTGCTGGGGATCGTATTCGATGCCGCCGCACCAGACATGGTCGTCCGCCAGGCCGACGGTAAAATCGGTGCCGTTGCCGCTGGTGTAATGCAGCGTGGCGAAACGGTAATCGTTCATCTTCTCCAATCGGGCCTGCATTTGCGCCGTGTGTTTTGCCCAGGCTGCTACCGGGTCGTCTCCGTCCGCGCGGCTGGCCGTCAAAATGGCCTGCCGCAGCGCCTCCACGGCGTCGCCGGCATCCATCCGGGGGAAAACCTTTTTCGCCCAGCCCGCGGTCGGGACGGAGACCACGCACCAGCGGGCATTGTTGCCCATCATGAAGCGGCGGTACGGCTTGAGCATCATCCGCATGGCCTTGTGCTCGGCCGCCGCCTTGTCCGCGTCGATATTCCGCAGCAGGTCGGGATCGTCGGCGTAGATCGAGATGGCGCAGGCGCCTTTCTCCTGCACGTAATACATACGCGCATCGCGCTGCCAGGGGGGGACGTCTTCCAGATAGGATATTTGGGCGCGCTCGAGGCGCAGTTTACGCAACAGCTCATCGTTCCAGAAGATATACACATCGCCGGCCCCCGCGTCGTAGGCCTTTTCACAAAGCAGCCGCGCGAACTCCGCGCACTCGATGGGGGCGTTGATGACAAGCAATTGCCCCGGCTGTATGTTCACCCCAGCCTTGACGATCAGGCGCGCATAATTGTCCACCACTCCGGTCATAGATCAGTCTCCTTACCATTGCTGCTTCCCCGTCAGCCTTGCCGGTGCTAGTGTACCGAAGAGCGGTATATTTGAAAAGCGCGAATACGGCGCAAAATTAATCCTAATAATTTCAAAACCTATTGCCGCGCGCGGCAATAGGTTTTGAAATTATGCAGGAAACATTAATTACAGGGGGAATCTATCGGTGAAAAGCCTTAAGCAAAGGAGAGGACTCATGCATACCAGACTGTTTCTCTTCATGACGGCAATGCTGATTGGAGGTTGTATGAATGCAGGCTCATCTGCTTCCGCGGCAGAAGCCACAAAGGCATGGGAGATCGGCACGCCGATCGTCACCTATTTCGCCGGACCGCCGATAACCGATGCTACCGCCCGGCAGATGGCCGACGCCGGCTTCAATCTCGTCTGGAGCAAGGAGAATGAGCTGGATATCGTGCATAAATACGGCATGCGGGCGATGATCCATGATCAGCTCCTCACTGTCCAGGCATTGGAAACGCCGGAGAACACCGATCGCCTGAATGCCTTCATCGATCGCGTGAAGAATCACCCCGCAATGTATGCTTACTACATCACCGATGAGCCGAACGCTTCTCAGTTTCCCGCGCTCGGTAAGCTGGTCGAGCATATCCGCAAGCGTGATCCCGCGCACTTAGCCTATATCAACCTGTTTCCGACATATGCGAACAACGCGCAACTCGGCAATCAAGGCGATACGACGGCCGCTTACCAGGAGCACCTGCGCCAGTATCTGGCGACGGTAAAACCCGCTTTGTTGAGCTACGATCACTACCATTTCAACGCGGACGGCACCGACGGCGGCCAGTATTTCCTCAACATGGAGATGATCCGTCGGGCCGCGCTTGCCGCGGATATCCCCTGGCTGAACATTATTCAGGGATGCACCTGGACGACATCCATGCGCGCGCCCAACGCGGATGAGCTGCGCTGGCTGCACTATACCTCCCTTGCCTACGGCGCGCGGGCGATCTCCTATTTCGTCTACTGGTACGAGGGATTCTATAACGAACTGACGGAGGGAGGCATGCCGCCGGAAAAGGTCGGCATGCTCTACCGGCCGGACGGCTCGCAAACCCTTCAGTATCTGGCGGCGAAAGAGCTGAATCTCCAATTCACGGTGGTGGCGGCAGAGCTGCGCGCCCTCCGCTCGCTGGGCGCCTACCACCTGGGAAAAGTGCCTTTGGGCGCGCAACCGCTGCCCATCGATGCGCCTTTCACCCTCGATTTTGCCGGCAGCGAAACGCCGATGCCCGCGGCGGGGATGCTCCTCGGCTACTTCGGCCCACGCGGGGGATTAACCCGGCCAACCCACGTGCTGGTGGTGAATCTGGATTATAAGAACACGGTTTCGACCACTATCGCGGGTCCGAAAGAGCTGGAAATTTTCGATCCCAAGACAGGCAATTGGACGCGCGCCGGCGGTTCCCGCGTGATGCTTGCGCTGCCGCCCGGGGGCGGCAAGCTGGTGCGCGCGCGCAAGTAAGGAGAATCGGATGTCGGACCGCGGTGGAGTGGGATTATCATCCGCCATGTCATCGAATATTGAAGTATACCGGGCAGGAATCAGGCGCTTCGTTGACGGAGACGGCTTGATTTGCTATCATTACATATATACGAACATATCATCTATACCTACCGGGGGGATATCGATATAGCGAAAAGATGAGTCTCGTGCCGCCATCCATACCGGCAGTTGTAGAGATCGAACAGTTGATCCAGAAAATGAAAGACACTGCCGAGCGAGTTGCTGATAATCCGAAAGAGGCCAGACGCTTTCTATATGCGACCGGCATCTATACACGTGCAGAAGGAAGTGTCACCATGAAAGAGCAAGACAACTTTGTTGACACCTACTTTGCGATGATGCAGGCCCAGTTCGGGGATGCGGTGAAATCCTTCTGGTTTTACGAAGGGGACCGCTGCCCCTGCTGTGGCGGGTTCAATCCTATCGATGAACGAAAAGTGAGCGCGGTATCGCTCAACGGCTTCATGTATCGGGCGAGAGGCGTATTGATCGGATACGTGCTCTGCATGGACTGCGCGCGGGCGGTAATGGCTGCCTGCCAGGAGAAACAGGCGCAGCTCACCGGAACCACCACCCTTCACCAGACCATCGAGCAAAATCTGATCCGCGCCTATCACCGTTACCTATCTTCGCTCGATGCCTGATTGGAATTTTGGATTTTAGATTTTAGATTGCCACTCGATCGTGAGGCAATCAAACCGAAATAACCCACCGGCTTCCGAGACCCGGCACGCATGGCGGCTTCTTGCCCGTCTTCCCCGATTTCGGGTTGGACGATTGCGATCCCATCGCTTGAGTTGATGACTATCAGACGCCTGTTACCCGGCAGGGCAATCCCGATATCAGCCGGCCGGCGGGCAAGCCGAACTACCCGCGGTTTGAGACGCGCAATAAGTATCACAATCCGCGCTCCAGAAAGAGATTATCCCATGGGCATGCAAAACATGACGCGCCCTGAAGAGGCGCTGGCAATTCACCGGACCATGTATGGGCACGGCTCGACTTTCTTGCCGCTGGAGGATGGCCGGCTGCTGCAGGCCTGTATAGGAACGCTGTGTTTCTCCGAGGACGGCGGGCTGACGTGGAGCGGTCCGGTCGGCGAAGATGTGCGGGGACGCGGCAACAAACCGATGCTGAGCACACATCGCGATGCGGAAGGCCTTCCCATCGGCGGCACGGAGTGCTCGCTGGTGAAGCTGTCCGGGCGAAACTCCATCGGTCTTGCGGCGCGTGTGAACGAACAGGGGGCGAATCTCGGCGCGCCGTATGCCGTCGACCCGCAGGATATGTACTTCCTTTTCTGGCGGAGCGACGACGCCGGAGAGACATGGAGTTCACCGGTCCGCATGACTGCGCCGGGAGTGGGAACCGCCGGCCTGCAGGACACCTTCCTGCGCACCGCCGGCGGTCGTATCATACTCCCGGTGTTTCACCACCTGGGTCAGACTCTACCTTGGCAAAGGCAGCGAGAACCGATGTCGGGACGCCTCGTAAACGATGGGCAGTGGATCGGCACGGCCGGCCACTTCTTCGATCCGCATTTCGGCAGCGTGTATGTGGTGTATTCGGACGATGAAGGCCGCACCTGGCAGCGCAATACGGACGGCGATCTGACGATCCTGCTCGATTGGAATGGCCTGTATAGCTACGTGAACGAGACTTCCATCACCGAGGCAGCGCCGGGGCGGCTGCTGCTGATGATGCGCAACGGACTGGGTCGGCTGTTTCAGGCGTGGAGCGACGACAACGGCGAAACTTGGACCAGGCCGCAGCTGACGCTGCTGGCCTCCTCTACCTGTCCGGCGCAGATTCGCACACTTCCCAACGGGCATTTGTTATGCGTCTGGAATCAGGAGACCGAAGATGAAATACACCGCGGCTTGATTCGCTGCCGGGTTTCTTGCGCGATCAGCCGCAATGGCGGCGGCGTGTGGGAATTTTTTCAGAACCTGATCTCATACAATGAAATGCGCCGGGTCGAGCCGGGACCGATCCGGCCTGCCAGACCGATGGAAACCTATTATCCCGCCGGCCAGCCGGCAAGTGAACGTCCGTCCGCCTGCATCGATAGCTCGTCCTTCGCCTGGCGAGCCTCTTATCCCTCGGTCCGTGTCCTCGATGATCGCGTTATCGTCACCCATACCTACACGTCGTATGACGAGCACCCGACACAGGCGACCATGGTCAGCTCGACCACGCGCGACGGTTACAACCAGTTGCAGAAGGTGCTGCCGTTGAGCTGGTTCTACGGCGGCAGGGAACCCGATGAGAATCCATTCCTGAAGACCGCTTACGAGCCGGCAAAACCAGCCGGATGATGGGCTGGAAGGATAGAAGATTGGATGAATGTAAGAGCGGAAGATTGGAAGAAGGGATGGTTGGATCGGGGAAATAGATGAGTATGATGCTGCAGATCCCCGCAGATCCCCGGTTTTCCATCCATCCAACCTTCTATCCTTCCAACCCTATCTCCCCCCGCGTGAAATGAGGGTGGCCAGGGTATGATAAAACGAATGCTGATGCGACTGTCCACGAAACGTTCCCAGATTATTCTCCTCTCGCTGGCAATCGTCGGCGTGGCGGGCATATTCGCGCCGCGGTTATTTCACCATTTCAGAGCGGATTCGCGGCGGGAAACGGGGGTTACGCTTACCGTGTTTGCCGCAATGAGCACCATCGACGCGCTGCGGGATATCGCGCGGGATTATGAGGTAACGCATCCCGAGCGCATCCGGTTCAACTTCGCCTCCTCCGGCACGCTGGCGCGCCAGCTCGAATCCGGCGCGAAGGCCGATCTGTTTATCTCGGCTGATGTGAAATGGATGGACGAGGTGGCGAAACGCGGGCTGATCGTACAGGAGAGCAGGCGCGACCTGCTGGGCAATGCACTGGTATTGATCGCGCCGGTGAGAAAGTCGCCGAAGGTGCGAATGGAACTATCATTCGATCTCGCCGGCGCGCTGGATGGGCGGCTGGCGATCGGCGATCCGCAAGCCGTGCCGGCCGGACGGTATGCGCGAGAAGCGCTGGCGGCGATGAAATGGGAAGACAATCTCCGGCTGTTGCCTTGCCTGGATGTGCGCGCGACCCTCGCCGCCGTGGAGCGGGGCGAAGCCGCCGCCGGCATCGTTTATGCCAGCGATACGGCGATGACGGATAAAATAAAGGTCATAGGGACATTTCCGGAGAGCTCCCATTCGCCGATCCGCTATCCGGCGGCGCTGGGCACGCATGCCGTGCCTGAAGCAGCCGCGCTGCTGGACTTCCTGTCCGGTCCCGACGCGCGGCGTATATTTAAAAGATATGGTTTCATAATACCGGAGTAGTTGATATACATACTCATTCGCATACTTATACTCATACTCTCTCTTTGTCGAAGGTCGGACAGAGAAAGAGTGTGAGTAATAGTATGATGATAGTATTTTTGAGGTAGAAAACCCCATGTCATTCGGACTCGGTCCCGAGGAGTGGGCGGCGCTGCGGTTGTCGGCCATGGTGGCGATGTGGTGTGCGCTGGCGGTGGCGGCGCCGGGCACATTATTTGCCTGGCTGCTGGCGCGCCGGCAGTTCGCCGGAAAGGGCCTGCTCGACATCCTGCTGCACCTGCCGCTGGTGCTGCCGCCGGTGGCGGTCGGCTACCTGCTGCTGCTCGTCTGCGGGACGAACGGCCCGGTCGGCGGGTGGCTGAAACAGGCCTTCAACATCGAGATTGTCTTCACCTGGAAGGCGGCGGTGCTGGCCTCGGCGGTGATCGCCTTTCCGCTCATGCTGCGCTCGGCGCGCACGGCCATCGAGCTGGTGGATAGGCGGCTGGAGGAAGCGGCGAGGACGCTGGGAGCCACGCCGCTGCGAACCGTGCTCACCGTCACGCTGCCGCTGGCGCTGCCGGGCATCTTCGCCGGCATGGTGCTCGCTTTCGCGCGCAGCCTGGGCGAGTTCGGCGCCACCATCATCGTCGCGGGTAATATCCTCGGAGAAACACAAACGCTGCCCCTCGCGCTTTTTTCCATGCTGCAGCGACCCGGCGGAGAAGGTGGGGCGCTGCGGCTGATGGTCATCTCTATTCTGCTCTCTTACGGCGCGCTGGCGCTGTCGGAACTGGTCGCGCGGCGGCTGCGGCATATGGTGGGGGTGGAGCGATGAAGCTCGACTTGTGCCTCGAATGCGCGCGCGGAGACTTCCGGCTGGCCGTCGATCTTCATCTTGAAGGAAACGCGGCCGGCATATTTGGTCCGTCGGGCGCCGGCAAAACTACGCTGCTTCACGCGCTGACCGGACTGCTCCACCCGCGGTCGGGCCGCATTGCACTGGACGGCGAAGTATTGTATGACAGCAAAATGAGCCTGCGCGTGCCGCCGCACCGCCGCCGCATCGGCATGGTTTTTCAGGACGCGCGCCTCTTTCCGCATCTTTCCGTGGCGGGCAACCTTCGTTATGGCGAGCGCCTGCTGCCCGCCGATGAGCGGCGCATTCATTTTAACGAGGTGGTCGAGCTGCTGGAGATCGGCGGCCTGCTGGAACGGCCCGTGCGGCATCTCTCCGGGGGAGAACGCCAGCGCGTCGCATTGGGCCGCGCCCTGCTCGCCTCCCCGCGGCTGCTGCTGCTCGACGAGCCGCTGTCTTCGCTGGACCGACGCTTGAAGGCGCAAATCCTGCCTTACCTGCGGCGGGTGCACCGCACGCTCGGAGTGCCGCTGCTCATCGTCAGCCACGATCTGGGCGATATTCTGCACCTTACCGACCGGCTGATTATACTGGATCATGGCCGGGTGGCCGGCCACGGGCGCTACCTCGACCTTGCGCGGGACCCGCGCGTATCCGGCATCCTGCGCTCCTCCGGCCTGCTGAACGTGCTTCGCCTGCGCCCGGTCGAGCACCGTCCCGAGCACGGCGTCATCCTGCTTGCCTTTGCCGGCGCGCCGCCGGATGCCGCGACCGTGGTAGCGCCTTACCACGATGGCGGCGACGGGGAGATCGACGTTGCCCTCCGCCCGGAAGACATCGCGCTGGCGCTGGAGCGAGTAGAGCACATCTCCATCCAGAACCAGCTTCCGGGCGAAATAGTCAGCATCCACCAGGCCGATTCGCGCATCCTCTGCGTGGTCAATGTTGGAACTGACCTGCTGGTCGATATCACCTACCAGGCGCTGGAGACGCTGGAACTTGTACCGGGCAAGCGCGTCTGGTGCCTCTTCAAGGCGCACGCACTGCAGTCGCTGGCCTCCGATGGCGAAAACCCGTCCCACATTCCTATCGTCTCTGTTTGAAGTAACCGTTCGAGTGCCTCTACTTTTTTACTATGAAACGGAAGGAGTTTTCACAGCAACCTATAATAAGGCTATTTCCATCCTTGTGTTTGTAGCAACCGGTCGATTGATCTTGCTATTGCGCAGGCGCTCAATAATCATAACAAAAAGTAGAGGCACCCTCCTTCTCGACTTCGAAGATGATGTGAAAACGATTGTGAGGTATGGACATCATTGACGTCCCTCCGTCCTCTCCGTACAATGAAACCATCCGGCGGACGAACCGATAAGGTGATGTGATGAGTACCTATAATCCGAAGATCGATCTGGTATTCCGGAAGCTGTTCGGCAGTGTGGAGAACGAGGATTTGCTCCTGTCGCTGGTTAACGGCGTGCTGGATTGCCGCCCGCG
>Ga0172375_10001525_pt1 | contig 37218 bp, 29 predicted proteins | sample LakKiv1m_FD_114537 | JGI IMG/M metagenome (GOLD analysis project Ga0172375, IMG submission 114537) | Freshwater microbial communities from Kabuno Bay, South-Kivu, Congo - kab_092012_11.1m | ecosystem: Environmental > Aquatic > Freshwater > Lake | place: Democratic Republic of the Congo... | reverse complement strand
TGCTGTGTCCACACCTGTATCTGTTCTGGTTAGAAAAACCAAATCGCCTTGAGTTCCTTCAGTACTTCCCGATACACCTTGAATAATTGCTCTAGTTATTTCAATACCACCTCCAACGCGTTGGGTGCCAAATGTAATACCCGCACCAAGACCGGTAGCCGCAGTACCACTAGTCATATGAGTTAATTTCAACATAGAGAGTGAGGTATTAGTAGCAGAATCGGTTTTATAAATTTGAAGTGCCGTGTCTGGACTCGTTGTCCCAATTCCTACGTTGCCCCGGAAATAAGCTGTATGATCCGCACCATTAATTTCAAAACTTGAACTGCCACCAGTTACACCTACAGCAAATCCTTGGTTAGCTCCACCGGCATAAGTTAAGGTTGTTGCATACACAGTGGCAAGAGATTTTGTAAATGGAGTTGTTGAACCAGAGCTGAACATTAATCTCCAATTTGTATCACCCGCATCATAAAGTCTAATATCCCCACCGTTATTTATAGCTATATTACCTTGTACATCCAATTTTTCACCCGGTGCTGTCGTCCCGATCCCGACGTTGCCGTTATTCTTAATTATCATCGCATCCACAGGAGTAGCGGCTGTCTGGGTTCTGAAACGAAGACTTGACCCAGCATCACGAGTATCTATATATGAATCTATACTGCCAGCCGTGTTCACCCATAAATCCATTCCGTAACCTGATGAAAAATATTCTAAAGACAAAGCAGGTGAGTTTGGTGAGCTAAACAAAGCAATTTGTCGGCCAACAGTCGCACCTGCAATAGTTGGCATAACTGAAGTTCCATATCCATCAAGTCCGACTTTCACATCACCTCCAACCACATGCAATAATGACCCCGGACTGGTTGTCCCTATGCCGACGTTGCCATCAGTTTTAATATATAATCTCGGAGTCCCAGAATTATTTGTCGTGAAGAATAAATTATTTACTGAAGCAATTTCTAAATCATCATATTGAGCGACAGCAGAATTTATGTTTCCTCCCGCTCCAAAATATCCGGCGATTAAAGCGCTGTTCGTTGATTGTCGTGCCATCAAACCAGAATATGCATTTATCCATCCATTCACATCTAGTTTCTGTGCTGGACTTGTCGTCCCGATCCCGACGTTGCCCGAGTTGTAATACACCCCCGTTGACGTTGTTGTCCATTGCGTGGCAGAACCAGTTACCGAAGAATCAACGTATGATTTTGTCGCGGCATGACCTGCGACAGTGGGAGTGCCGACAAGAACAGGCTGATTAAATGCTCCCGTTCCATTTACTGAAAGGGTATATAAAGGCGTTGTCGTCGCGACGCCGACGTTGCCGGAAGTATCTATAACAATATCACTTGTTGCACCATTTGCACCCAAATTAAGTTTTTGTCCAGATGCTCCATAAAACATCGTTCCAGCACCACCCCATGTTAAAGTTGCTCGAAGAGTTCCATCATTCCATATAGTTGCGTCAGCGAACTTTGTTGTGCCATTAACATCCAACTTCGCTCCTGGACCCGTTGTCCCGATGCCGATGTTGCCGTCCCTATAAATTGTCATTGCCCTACCACCAGACCCACCAAGCCACAAATCTGCATTTGAAACATCAACCATCTGTAGACCAATATGTCCACTCGCTCCACCATTTGATCGCAATGTGATTGCTTCTATTTGACCTGTTGCATTTCCGTAATTGACCCACAATCCTTGACTAGATGTGAATCCGTTTATCTCAAATTTAGCTCCCGGGCTCGCTGTCCCGATACCGATGTTTGCCGCATTCAATATTTTCTTTGTCCCTTGGAGATCAATATCTTTATCAAATGTGATGGATTGCGCAAGTGCAATCGTCACCGTTCCAAGCACAGTCCCCAAAACAATCGCACATGCCCACAGAAAAGACGATTTTGAAGAAAAAAGGCGTTTCATAGTCTGATGTGTATATTATAGCATACAGCAAAAGTATAGAATAGTTTGATTTATGAATTCACAAACTCCATTCCCCAGAAATTTATCTGTAATTTTATAAATCACCAAAACCAAACGGTATGCCTTCTTCTACGCTATACTATTAAATTTATAAACGGACGGATTTTTTCTTTCTCCTCCATGTTTGATACTAAATACTTACTACCTAATACTTCTATAGGAATTTTACTTTATAATCTACCCGAATTCGATCAAAATAAGGCGAAGAAAATCGTGCGCTATCTTCGGGAGTGAATATGGCTCTCCAAAAAAGAAAGCGGTTTGTTGGATCTGGAAAGCGCACCGTTTCTCCTGGACGAGTTGGAATCCAACTCGTGCCATCATTTGAGAGCGCAAATTCAACGTGTGATTTTCCTTCAAATACTTCAGCATCGACAACGGTTGCAGACCACACCTCAGCAGGATAATTATTTAAGTTAATTGAGGCAACGCGAGCGATTTGTGGAACTTTAAATCCTTCATCAATAAATTGCCATAATTCATTATTTCCTCCAGTCGTGGTGACATCCGCTTCAAGCACCGACGTTCCTCCGCGTGTTTCGACAAGTGCAAACGACGCGCGGGAAAATTTATTTTGAATTATATGTTGTGTAAAATCGACAATTCCACGAATATCTCCATCAGTTCCGTCCTGAAATAATTTCAAAAGCGTTGCACGATCAGTATTTAAACTATACACATACCATCGCGCATCCACTCCCTCCCCCGAACGGATAACTGCCGGGTAAAATCCACCATTCATTGCGCGTATCCCAAAAAACTTTGAAATATTTTGGAAAGGTTTTCCTTCACGCATATGATATGCCTGACCCTCATACGCGCTATAGACCGCGATCCAATTTTCTTTTGTTCCCCCTCCTCCAATAACCCCCTCATAATCGGAAAGAAATGGGGCGTTTGCGTCTCCAAATACCCTCGTATATGTTTTCCCATCATAGAAAAACATCCATCCCTCATATCTATTTTTTTCTTTCACCACAATTCCCACAAGCCACTCATTGCCAATTGTCCCTATCGAAACATTTTGTATTTCTTTTACCCTCATTTCATAGGGAAGTGAAATTTCCATTCCATTCAAAAAAAGTGCAACGCCCCGCTTTTCAAGACACGAAGCGTTAATACATCGCCTTCTGTTGTTATTTTGATCTTTGATAAAGATATCGCCAGGAATACTTTGATGAGAGATCTGTTTCCACGTAAAATTCGGTTCTAGGGTAAATGCGGTGGTAATTCTATCGTGATACATATTTGTTTTTGAGACATCAAGCCATCCCACACCAGAAAATAAATCAGTAAAACTTGAAGCCACGAGATTCTCTGGTAAAAGCGTCTCAGGCGAAATCTCGTCCTGTTTTTTCAGAACTTTGAAAAAAGGTTCTGTAATTTTTTCAAAAAAAGACGGGACCTTCTTGGGAGTTTCAATTTGCTGAGGCGTTGTTTGTGGAATCTGTTCAGAGCTTGTTGGAGTTTTTCTGAGTGTTTCGAGTTGAGTGATAAATCTTTTTTGGATAAGAGATTCCACCCAGTTGCGCAACATCCCCCCTCCACCAGTCACCAACACAAGAAGCACTATCCCTAAAAAAAATCCAAAAAGACCGACCCCAAATTGTTTTAAAAATAATAACCGCTTCGCATGCACCACTTCATCGGAAGTAATATATACCTGCGGTTTTTTCTTTTTTTCAGGAGCTTGTGTAAAGTTTTTTTTGAGCATTTACCCCATGAGAGGAAGAAAACGTGTTAATCTATTTCTGAGATACCGCTTTCCCATCCCCGTTTTTAAATACTTTTCTCGCATCCTCGCATCATAATCATCGATACATGATGCATGATAAATGGGCGAAAAAAGACCACGACTCTTTGTTGAATATGCTTTATTTTCATTATGTGCTTTAAAACGCCTTCGTAGGTCGTTTGTTGAACCGGTGTACTATTGATTATCTTTTTTGTTTTGTAATACATATGTGTACGCCATAGGTTTCTCTAACGGGATGAATCAAAAATTTTCTTCATTGGTGTTTAGTTGTTATATATTATATTATTTCTCTTCCTTGTTATTAGTGAAATCTTATCTGGTATAAGCTTTATTATAACAAAAAAACGAGTCCCTCACAGACTCGTTTTTTTGTTTCGTCCAGTAATGCCTTTCTGTCTACTCACAAACAAAAAACGCACTATCAAACGTTATGCAGTGGATTATATCACATCTAATCCGACCTTCAAATGGCACATTCGCACTTATCCCCACCCATGCGTTTCCATCCATTCCCCCACCACATTCTTTCTTCTCTTTCTTCTCTTTTTTAATTACCAGGAAACCCCGCACGGAGAGAGCGTCATCCACTATGTAGAGCTCTCGGAGTGCGGGGATGAATGGAACCTTATACGGTTTCGCGAAGCGAATACCGCTGTCTCACGTGAAGCGTGATATCCAAAAGAAACCCCGCAGCTTGCTGCGGTGAGTATGTCATTTTACCTCCTCTTTCTTCTTATTTCTCTTCTCTTACCTCCATTCTCTCGCTTCTTGTTTCTTGTTTCTTGCTTCTTGTTTCTTGCTTCTTGTTTCTTGCTTCTTGCTCTTCCCCTTATCTTTTATTCGTCTGTCTCCTATCTAACGATCGTTAGATAGGAGACAGACAATATACAAGAAATGTTGTCTCTACTTTTCTAAATTCCTGAGTGTTCCGATTTTTATTGCTTCAAAAATATCGATATATTCTTCAAGTTCTAACTCAAAAATATCATTGATAAATTCTTCTGGAAGTTTTGTGTTCCCCACCCATACACTCTTCTGAGCCATCACAAACCCAAGATGTTTTAAGATTTGTCGTAACCAATATCGTTTCCTTTTTTCTATCTCCGGAATATCAAACGTAATAATAATATATTTTTCACTCTTTCTTTTTTCATAACTAAATTTATTTGGTAAACTCTTCTGTAAAGATTCTTTTTTGGCTTTTTCCTTTCCCTTTTCTGTGAGAATAAATCGCGTTTTTTTATTTAGTATCTTCCGTTTTAACATCCCGTCTTGCTCGAGACGGTTTATAAATTTTCTATATTGATTCCAACGCTCATTCTCTTTTCTACGAAGAAGACGATTCCTATCTTTTTGTTGTAAAAGATACTGTATTTTTCCATAAGAAGCCCCATGCCCAGCCTCAAGGTACACATCAAAAAGGTCAACCATGTCTACGGCTGTTTCTCCTATCTTCTTCAATATTGCCCTCGTGATATCCCCACGCATATACGTTTAAAGTATCAAATTTTATATCATCCTCACACCATCCCCCTTCTTCTATTATATAACATATATACCGTCTCCTATAGAGCGATCGTTAGATAGGAGACGGTGCATTATGTGTTGTTGATGAGTAAATATAATTTCAAAAATGGAAGAATAAAACTCCATGGGCTTACGCCCGTGGTTTTCTCGGAATGGCATATAAAATTTCAAAAAATGAGAAGAAACTACTAAAAATCCCCTTAGGGGATTTTTTAGTTTTGAGTCTTATGAGTGAACTAATTCACTATCATCTTTCCTGTTTCTCCGCGTCCCGCATGTCCTGGAACATCACATTTAAATGTATATTCGCCTTTTGATGGTGCGTTAAATGTAATTGCCCGTGTCTCACCCGGTCCCACACCGATCGCCACTGCGGAAAGCGATGTATTATCAAACATAAAAATGTGTGTCTGTGTATCTTTTGAGGTTACACTCAACGTAACTGGCGCCCCTGCTTTCACGGTGAATTGATTTGGTGAAAATCCTGAAGACGAGACATCAAGTTTCACAGCTGATGCTGGAAGTGCTTCTGGTGTTACCGGATTTGATTGCTGAGGAGCTTCTGGTGTTCCCGGGGTAACATTGTTTTTTACTTCCTTTCCTTCTTGGGTCACTACTTTCCCCGTGCTTGTAGAAATTGGGCTTGTTCCTGGAGCCGCAACCACACCCTTTTCAGTTACCGTTCCCTGATCGGTTTTTTCTCCTACCTTTCCTTGATCAAGTCCTGGTACCTTACTGCCTCCACCACTCATGAGCGCATACACCACGATTGCTACCACAATGATCGCAACCACTACATAAATGATGATATTCTTTTTGTTACTTGTATCCATTTTTTTATATAAATTGTTCGACTTTTTTTATGTTACTTCTATTATAGCATTTCCATCAGTAATCCGTAATTAGCAAAAAGTAATTTATTACGTGTTACCCGTTACTAGTTACTCTTTACTCTCCTATTTCACAATAATACCAGCCTTCGCGTTTTGTCTTATTTCACTGTAATTTTTATATTCGTATCCAAAGCTCTAGCAACCTTATCAAGAAATGACAGTGTGGGATTATATGTCCCTGACTCAAGGCGGGAAACTGCCGATTGTTTTGTCCCAATTCGACTCGCCAATTCTCTTTGGCTCATTCCAACCTCCACTCTTTTTTTAACAATTGCTTTTACTACCTCAAAATGGGGAACTAGTTTTTCGTATTCTTTCCTGATTTCAACATCCTTGAGTGCTTTTTGTTTTATTTTTTTATATGATTTCATATTATCACTAAGTATAACATATACGTTATAGAGTGCAAATGGTCATTTCCTTTTGTATTCTTGGCATTTCTTGAGAGCATTTTCTATTTCTTTTTGTGGAATTTTTGGAGATTTCTTCAAAAACCCATGAAGGAGAATGATGTCAGATTTATGAAATATGTAAAAAATGCGAATTTCCTGTCTGCCACGTACTCGCAATTCAAATACATCACCACACACTTTCTTGGTGTGCGGAAATCCCAACGTATATTCAAATTCTTCCAAAAGATCAATAACATGCAAAACCCTCGCAATCGTTTTTTTCTCCAAAGAATAGATAAATTTCTCAAGTGAAGAATCAAAAAATTTTATCTCCATACTTGCTACTTTACAAACTTTATAAACTTTCTACTTAACGATAAGTCCTGCCGGTTCGCTTTGATCTTTCGCATATGTCGGATGTTCACGCCAATCAAATCGCTTCCCCACAAATCGGTACGAGAATTCAATCTCACTAGGGGCTAGGGTATAGGAACTAGGGGTTAGAGAAGAATTAAAAATAATTTTGTTATCCTCAATAATATATGAAATCGGAACTGGAACGCCGTACGCGGTCGCAAGCACTTCCACATTTTCTTTGTTGAATTCAACCGCCTTATACCACACCCACAGATCCGAGCCCTTCTCCACCTTGCTAAAGTCGATGACATATTCATACTGTGTGGGATCGGAATTATTTAATTTTAAGTTTTGAATTTTAATTGAATTTTTATTTTCAGAGTTTTGAACATTAGATTCATTTGATGATTTATTTAAAATTTGAAATTTAGAATTTGAAATTGCCGTCAGACGGCCGCGTCCGACGAACTCTTCCTTCACTCCTCCCGCAATTGCCGACGCATAGGTCGCATATTTCGCTCCCCCAATTTGATACAACGGGTCGATAGTGGTTACTGTAAGTTTATTTATCGCGGTGATATTATTTCCATTCATATTAAGATTTCCACTCATTGCATCTCCTGTTTTCAACACATAATTTGATGTTGATGATGTTGACCCTCCAATAATTGAATCAACATATGATTTCGTTGCGGCGTGCGATGCATTAGTGGGAGTTCCCACAAAAACTGGCTGATTGAACCACCCATATCCATTCACGGTGAGCGAATAATTCGGTGTGCTTGTCGCAATACCAACATTGCCGCCATTAAAATAGGTAACGCCACTAGCACTTATCTGCGTGTTCCATGCCCCGGCATTAGTGAGTTGATATATCACTCCATTGTTACTGATATCTTCATAAAAACCACCGATTTTATTTCCAAGAGAATTTGTGTGCATTATTCCCCAGTCGTTTGCAAGGCCTTTAACCACCAACCTCGCTCCTGCTGGACTCGTCGTCCCTATTCCGACGTTGCCGCTCGGAAAAGAAACAGAATCTATTGTCGTTCCGGTACGATCTACTAAGAGCCAATTTGTTGCAGAATTTTCCGCGTCGTTTAACGCCCTACCAGCAAACTGGCCATTTGTTAGATGAATAAAATCATAAATTTTTTCATCAACAGCATTGTTAGTTTTCTTTAATTGAAGCGCAGGTACTCCTGCTGCGCCAGCGTAAGCCTGTTCAATGCGTAAAACCGCATTTATGCTACTGCCATTGGCATAAATATGCAGACCAGAGTTACCTGCGCTTAACGGCGAGGTTGTCCCGATCCCAACATTCTGTGTTGTCGAAGTGAGATATACGAGTCCTCCATTTGTCGTCCATTGCCCTGACCCAGTGAACATGGAATCGACATATGATTTTGTCGTTGCGTGTGCATTTTGTGTTGGTGTGCCAACAATCACTGGTTGAGAAAATTGAGATGTGCCCACCACATCGAGTTTGTATGAGGGAGTGGTAGTGGCGATGCCGACGGAACCTGCTCCTCCATTTGCCATTGTGACGTTATAAGAAAGAGTATCTACCTTGAATAACTCACCGCCATTGTTAGCCTGAACACTAAAACCATAGTTGCCACTTGATCCACCACCTTTTACGGTCAAAATATCTTTTGTTAAATTTGCACTTCCGGCGTTTACCTCTAAATTACTCCCTGGCGCCGTTGTCCCGATACCGACGTTGCCGCTTGCCAATATTCGCATTTTTTCTGAAAGGGAATAGTTGTAAGTGCTGAACGAAAGGCCAACATTACTCGCACTCTCGGTGATACTCCGTATCTGTCCAAGCGCGGTATTGTCGGTATTGTTTACGAAATTTATGAACGCACCGCTCCCCGCTGTTCCGCTGTATGTCGGGGAGAGCCGAAGCATTTCCAATCCGCTTGCTTGACCGCCTGCGGCAACAGTTGAATTGACGTGTAAGAGTGCTCCCGGACTTGCCGTCCCGATGCCGACGTTGCCGTTTGTTGTGATGCTCCCGATATTAGACAAGTTTAATACAGCCTCACTTCCTGAGGTATCTTTTGTGCCCACACTCATCCAAGCGCTGCCGGCTTTATTCAACATTAATATATTACCGGTAGCGTTGAGAACTCCGCCATCCCAAATATATAAACCGCCAGCACCAATATCCAATCTTCCAGAAGTCGTTAATACACTACCTGCAGTTGAATAAAGAAAATTACTGCCTATATACAATTTGTTTGTTCCTTGAACCCGCACATTACCCGCCACATCCAACATGTACCCCGGGCTCGTCGTCCCAATCCCCACATTCTGCGTTGTCGAAGTGAGATACACGAGTCCTCCATTTGTTGTCCATTGGCCTGATCCAGTGAACATGGAATCGACATAACTCTTTGTTGTTGCATGTGCGTTTTGTGTTGGTGTGCCAACAATCACAGGTTGAGAGAATTGAGAGGTGCCAACGACATCGAGTTTGTATGAGGGAGTGGTAGTGGCAATGCCGACGTTGCCAGAACCTTTAACCACAAAATCAACTGTTCCAAGACTACCATCAATAGTATTCCCTCGCACCCCAAAATCTTGATTGCCTACATCATTAGAACCTTGAAACCAAAGACCATTTTGAACTTCAAAACCAAAAGCGGACGTTATAGAAGATCCATTTTCCCACCTGATACCTCCGGCGTTGTTTGCTAAAGTGGAAGCAGCATAGGCCATATCTATTCCTCCATTTAAATCCAATTTACTTCTCGGCCCCGTCGTTCCAATGCCGACATTACCTTCAGAATCAATACGCATCTTTTCTGTATATGAAGTACCAAAGGAATTACCGACTGTAGATGTGTGTGTATAAAATGCGAGTGCGCCTTGCCAGTTATTTGCCTGCCTTATGCCATAGATGCCGCCTACATAGACATCATTATTCTGAACAGTCATACCAACACCACGACCTACTGTGCCGCCGTTCGCAGAACCATCCAACCATATTCCTGAAGTAAATCCCAAATCAGCCGCAGGGAAAGAAACTTGCAGTGGAGAATTCGGTGCCGTCGTCCCGATCCCGACGTTGCCTGTAAAATATACCCCGTCATCTGCTATTTGCATTTTTAATGTTTGCGACGCAATTAACCCTCCAGTCCAAAACTTATGACCATATCCGCCAGCTATAGTTCCTCCATATTGATAATAATTTGTAAAGTTTCCCGCTGTTCCATTTCTATCTCCACGGAAAACTATACTGTGATTTACATCACTTCCATATATCCATCCATACGTATTCCCCGCAGGATCATTGAGTATTCCTAATTTTCCCCCCGCCACAACAAATTTATCTCCAGGACTCGTCGTCCCGATACCAACTCGATCATTTGCGTTTGTCGCAAGTGTTGATGTTCCTGCAACAGTGAGTGTTGCAAAACTTCCCACACCTGCCCCACCCCCGACAATGGAATCGACATAATTTTTTGTCGCGGCGTGACTTGCATTTGTCGGAGTTCCCACAATCACTGGTTGAGAGAATTGAGAAGTGCCAACGACATCAAGTTTGTATGAGGGAGTGGTAGTGGCAATGCCGACGTTGCCGTTATTTAAGACGGTGAGCTTGGCTGAACCACCGGTATTTATTGTCGTAGTTAACCCATCAATAATTGTAGGGAGATAGACACCCCCGGTGCGATCATATGTTTGGAAAAATCCTGAACCTCCAGCATAAAGTATTTCATTTCCCGCACCGATAGGGGTTGTAAATCCTGTCACTTTTAAACCCCCGCTTGAATTTATGTATCCATTTTGTACATCTAATTTTGCTCCCGGCCCCGTCGTCCCGATGCCGACGTTGCCGGATGAATTAATAATCAATCCCGGATTGCTTGAGCCAGTTGTTAATTGTAACGAACGAAGCGTGCCTGTGCCTCCCGCGCGCGTGCGCACTACAAATGTATCGTTCACCCACACCGCCTCGCCCGATTCAAAATTTCCTGACGCCGGCGCAATCGTCTGATCCCCCGTCGGATTCAAATTTTGATACATAGCGCCAAAAACAAAACCAGCGGGAATCAAATTGCCAACGGCAAAAACTCCTAAAACTAATAATGTGATGAAATAACGATGATTCATTGTTTTGTTTTTGGAAATTCTAATTTCGAATAAATTTTCTTCTTTTCTTTATAACTTTATGGACTTTATAAACTCCCCTTCTTCTTATTATACCCTATTTTCTTCTTGTTATTTTTAATTTCCGCCTGTTTTCCTTGTTACCAGTTACTTTTTACCCATTACGAGTCATCTATTTCCTTCTGTTGATAACTCTTGTTTCTATTTTTTATATATTTGTTTTTAAAAATTCTATAATCTCACTATCACGAATCAGAATTGTCTTGTTGGTAGTGTATGTAAGTCCCTTGTTCTGTGAAGATTCAAATCCGACATACATACAACGTATTCCTCTATCTTTTACTTCTTTTATCGCTGGTTGCAAATCAGAATCTGAACTCGCGAGAATAATTTCATCGACTTTTTTATCACATGCCCAACTCACCATATCTACCGCAATTTTTACATCGACGCCTTTTTCTCTAAAAACAAGAATTTTTTTTCCAAGAAATCCGTCTTCTAATTGGCCCCTTACGCGACCTACAAGTACCACCTCAAATCCTTGTTTTTCAAGATGTGTTTTTAATAACCGTTGTTCTTTAATAAGTTCCTGAGATTTTTCTTTTGTTTGTGAATTTTCTTTTATCCGCCCAAAATAAAATACCTTTCTCTCTATATCCATCCCCTGTAATACGTTTTCAAAAAGCCCAAAAAAATTATACTCATGAAAAATAATTTTCTTATGTTTTTCAACGATAACTCCTTTTATTTTGCGCTTAAAATTTTCTCCATCAATGAGAAGTATGTTTTTCATAATATGCGCGAAAAACCCCAGCGGACCTTTCGGCTAGCTGGGGCGTTTATATTTTTATAATTACACACTTGCAAAGAAAAATCAAATCCAGACTCTGTGGACAAAACTTCCAATTTTTCCTTAATTTTCATAATTATTTCTCTCATTATCATTTTCTATATTTATCATCAGATGCTTGCATCTTCAGTTGTCCGATTTTTTCGGATAACTGACTTCCCTCCTGTTTAAGTTTTGATTTTAAATCATTCCAATACTTTCTTGGTCTTTCGTTTTGTGCCAAGACTTCAATAATATCAACCACGGAAAAATACCATTCCTCCTTTTTATCATCCCATTGCCGGCGAATTTCTTTATTTTCAAAAATTACTATTTTGTTTTTTATTTCTTTTCTCATTATCTCCCGTTACAAGTTACTAATTACCAGTTACTTGCCACTAATTATTCTCTGTTGTTTTTTCTCTTTTATTGTCAGTTGTGGGTCGTAGGTTGTTTGTTACCCAGTAGTTATTTTTCCACAGGACATAGTTTGACATTTTATTCTGTTTTACTATGATTAATATATCACGAACAGAAAGGGTGCCCTGATGAAGTTTTGTCTTCATTGGGGTCTTTCTTTTTTTTCAACCTTATATTTCACATCCGTAATAAATCTCGTGTATTTCAAAAAATCAGCGCGCTTTAAAAGACCGGAATATCGTTTGTGATTCGGCACAACAAGAGCTAACAACTTATTATTCTCCAACAAATATTCGACCAAGCAATGAAAATCACCATCACCGGTTACAATGAGTGCTTTATCAAAATCCTTTATATGAATCATTGTATGGAGCACAAGTTCAGCATCCACATTTCCTTTTACCTCTCCATCGGGAAGTTCTAGTGTTGGTTTGAATATACAAATATAACCACTCTCTTGGAGATATTTATACAATCCTTCATTTCCTTTCACATATCCTATGCATAAAAACGCTTTCGTCACATGATATTTATCTTTGAGATATACGCGAAAACGACAAAAATCTAATTCCCACTCCTGTGCACGAACACCAAGATTGAGATTCTGGCTATCTATGAATGCATAATTATTTTCTTTTTCCACCATCTTTTTGTCCTTAGTTATTAGTTACTTGTTACCCAATAGTGAAAACTCATTGGTAAAACCTATATATAGTTCATTGTACTTTTTACTTTCCAAAATGTATGTGTAAAACATAATCACGAAATTGAGTTTCTATTACTGGGTTCATTTTTCTTTTAGGATAAAACTCGCTTCTTCCAATTGGTTTTTCACCCGATTCCCCCATTTGTTTGTGTCGTGTCTCGGCGCGGTGAGATGGTACGACACTGACAAAGAATTTTGGTGTATGGATTTTGAATTCTGAATTTCTGCGTAAATCACGATTTGTTTTTCTGCGGAACGAAGTTCATACCACGCACGTCCATCAAATTCCGGAGTAAGCGTAATCACTATGTCTTTCATGTTATTTCCCGCATTCACTGTCTGCCAGAACAACCATAAATCACTGCCACTTTTTGCCGATCCAAAATCAAGCGTCGCGGAATATGTAATCCCTGGAATCAAATATCCCCCCTCATTCTCCGTATACTTACTACTTAATACATTATTCTTACTACTGCTTATCAATTTCACTTTCCCATAGATACTTGTTTTTATTCCGATCGTGTCCGATCCATAGGTCGCGTATTTCACGCCGTCAATATCATATACTGGGTCAATGACCGAGGCAGTAATTTTATTGACGCCCACAATATTGTTCCCATTCATATTCAAACTTGAATATGCCGCTCCGCCAAACCAAATATTTCCACTGAATGTCGAAGTCCCCGACACTGAAAGCGTTGAGAAACTTCCTGTTCCCGCACCGCCCCCGACAATGGAATCGACGTATGATTTTGTTGCGGCATGACCTGCATTTGTTGGAGTTCCCACAAATATCGGCTGATTAAATGCCCCCGTTCCGTTTACTGAAAGAGTATACAAAGGTGTTGTTGTTGCAATCCCGACGTTGCCGTCATGATTTATTGTCATACGAGTCGTTGGTGCAGTTCCTGTCTTAAGGTTTATTAAAGATGTATCTGCCCCTCTGGCGATAATATTTGTCTCACGCGTGCCTGGAACTGTTTCCATTCCCATAGAGTATGACGAAGGATAATCCCCCGCATAAGCCTGACCCACAAAACGCGTTGTACTTTCTCCTACAGCCCAACCCTGTATGATATTTCCTGCGACATGCAACTTTCCCGCCGGTGCCGTCGTCCCAATTCCGACGTTGCCGCCGTCTGGATTTAACAACAATGAGACTTTTGTGGCTGAAGGACTGTACACTGTTCCTTGTAATGTAACACCACCACTTGAAGCAATACTCCCTAATCTTAATGAATTCCCACTTGTGGAATTATTTAGATATGCAAAATCTGCACGCTCAGCATCGGGAGTAAAAGGATTGGTAATTCTAAATGGAATCGCCTCGGCACTGACAACTTCAAGTTTTGAATTCGGTCCCGTCGTCCCAATCCCAACGTTCTGCGTTGTCGAAGTTAAGTACACGAGTCCTCCGTTCGTTGTCCATTGGCCTGAACCAGTGAACATAGAATCGACATATGATTTCGTTGTTGCATGTGCATTCTGTGTCGGCGTTCCCACAATCACAGGTTGAGAGAATTGAGAAGTGCCCTCGACATCGAGTTTGTATGAGGGAGTTGTTGTGGCAATCCCGACGTTGCCGGCTGTAGGTGTTATGGTTAGGGCAGTTGTATTATTAGCGGCCAAATAGAGAGTAGAGTCTGAATCGATTCTTAATTCAGTGCTATTTAATCCTAGGTATGCTCTTTCGCTTCCTCCGGTATCATATAATGAAATACGACCAGTGTCGCTTCTACCAGCAATAATATTGCCGTTGACATCCAACCTTGCCCCCGGTGCCGTTGTCCCGATTCCCACGTTGCCTGTATTTTTAGCATAAAGTACTGTGTTCCCATTTGCTGCGATATAAAGATCATTTGCCGCGATATTGCCGGTACTGATGACCACGCCGGTATCAATCGATCGTTTTATTATCAATGCCGCGTCGCCACCGTTTGTTGATGTTATTTGTGCTCTGACTTGATCTCCACTAATCTCTAATTTTTGCGCCGGCGCCGCCGTCCCAATTCCCACATTGCCATCTTTGTAGATAGTAAAAATTCCACCAGTCGCACCACTTAAGTTGCTCACATTAAAATAGTTTGCGGTTCTTGTGCTAGCAATATCTGCAACAATCGAGAGAGGCACGTTTGCATGATCACCTGTACCGCTCAACTGCGTAATCCATGCAGAGCGTTGAGTTGTATAGCCATAAGTAGAAACATTAAAGTTACTCGCCCCATTATAAGAAACTCCTAAACTACCCTCTATTTGTAAAGTCTTATTCGGACTCACCGTCCCAATCCCGACATTGCCCAAATTGTAATAGACCCCTGTTGACGTTGTTGTCCATTGTGTGGCAGCGCCAGTAACCGATGAGTCCACATACGATTTTGTCGCTGCGTGACTTGCATTGGTCGGAGTTCCAACAATCACAGGTTGAGAGAATTGAGAAGTGCCCTCGACATCGAGTTTGTATGAGGGAGTTGTTGTGGCAATCCCGACGTTGCCAGTGCTTAAAAATGAAACAACTCTTGTGCCTGCGCCCGTCATTATATAGACATCACCCGCATCTCTTGCGCCAATGTCAACTGCACTGTTATCAACCGAAAATCCGAATCTATTACTTGTTCTTATTCCGTAAATAGACGGCCCGGCGGAATCTTTTATTTCTAATTTCGCTCCTGGTGTGGTCGTCCCAATGCCGACGTTGCCGGAAGTTGGCAATACAGTCAAAAATGTGTTTCCATTTTCCATTAAGAAAAATTTAGAAGTAGCAGCATTATCAGAACCCATAGTCCATTGGCCAGCATTTGTATTATTATAACTTCCAGCCACCCCTCCAAAATGAATTACAGAATAAGAATTTGGAGCTTTGTTAATTCTGATACCCTCGCTATATCCATAGGTTGAAGCTGGATCGACAATGACCGAACCAGAAACATGCAATCTACTGCTAGGACTTACATTTCCAATTCCGACGGAGCCGCCGCCATTAGCTATTAACACGTTTGACCCAGAAGCGCTATTTAACACGAGAGGATTGTTGTAAGCATATATTTCGCCATTCCCAGGTGTCATTCTCAAAAAATAAACACCAGAAGCATCAGATACCCTAAATGCTCCTCCAGAACCAACATGTAAAACATCACTTGGGCTCACCGTCCCAATCCCGACGTTCGTGCCGTTGTTATAAAGTGTCGAATCCCCGACCCAACCTGTGCCATTGTGTCGCAGTGTCTGTCCCGATGTTCCCGCACCAATACCGCCCGAACCGCCGACAACTGAATCAACATAACTTTTTGTTGCCGCATGTGCGTTTTGCGTTGGCGTTCCCACAATCACTGGTTGAGAGAATTGAGACGTTCCCACCACATCGAGTTTGTAACTTGGTGTGGTGGTGGCAATGCCGACGTTGCCGGAATTGTCTATTACCATGTCTGTCCTAACAGTCGTACCATTATACTTATCAAATTGTATACCCGGGTACGAACTTGTATGCGCCGATAAGATATGAGACCAACCATCATAATTATTTATCTGTATATATTGACCAGGGAGTCCGCTTGTCCTGGTAACCCTTATGCCTTCCGTCCATACGCCAGTAGTGGGAGAAACTACCAAATTCGTTCCCGGCCCTGTCGTCCCGATGCCGACGTTACCACCAGAAAGTATTGTCATTGCTACAGAATTATTAGTAGCAAATTGTAATGGATATGCTGCATCCGTTCCTATTTGTCCTGCATAAGCAATACCATTTGTAAACAATGCTGTAGCTGAAGAACCATTTTGTGCAACAATTAAATCAGATAAAGAATTACCAAAAGATGATCCAGAGTAAGTTGTACCTGTCAAAGCAGCTGTTCGCAAACTTATTCCGTCTCCAACTAAATGCAATTTATATGTTGGAACCGTCGTCCCGATTCCAATATTCCAACTTGTTGAAGATGCATATAAATTATTTCCAGAAAGTAACCACAATCCAGTTGCTCCACCTCCCACGACAGAATCAACATAACTCTTTGTTGCCGCATCGGCATTTTCTGTTGGTGTTGCAATATTTTTTATCTGCCCTCCACCAACATCAAGTCTTCCCGCTGGTGTCGTCGTCCCGATTCCGACGTTGCCGCCGTTTGGATTAAGAGCTAGTGGGTAATTTGAACCAAGAGCAGTTCTGTCCGTTGACTGAATCCAAGCTGTCCATGGACTGGCGTTAATAGTGCCCATATCCAATACGTTGCTATTCGATACTTGCTCTAATCGCAACGCGCCTTGTTGCGCTGTCCCACTTGTGGCCGGCGCTCCGCCTAAACCTATTACATCTAGTTTAAGTGCTGGCGCCGTCGTCCCGATGCCGACATTGCCATCTCCTTGTATTCTCATTTTTTCCGTCAATGCAGAACCAGTCCAAGTTTTGAAATACTGATTGAAACCAGACGCTCCTATTTCTGTGTTGCCGCTTTCAAATCTTAAATAACCAGAAGTAATATTTGTGTTACCAGCGATATCTAATTTATACCCCGTCGCGGTCGTCCCAATTCCAACATTTCCAACGACATATAATCCATTCGCTGGAGTGTTTGAGATGGTTGAAGTCCCCACAGTGAGTGTATTTCCAAATGCAAAATTTCCTCCTCCTTGCAACGAGCCAAATAATCCGCTCGCAACATTTCCCGCAAGTGTCGTTCCAGCGAACGATCCAACTGCAGTGACATTTCCCGTTGATTTTATATTTCCAATAACGCCAAGTGCGGCGTCATACATCGTTGATGTCGAAGTATAAAAATCTCCAATCATCACCCGCCGATTATATGTATTTCCTCCCATAAATGTGATTAATGGTTGGCCAGGTCCCGTACCATAGGTCCCCGAGTCAGTTGCATTCACAAGCTCCATAAATCCCCATGGAGTAAGTCGCCACACCCATGTTGATGAATACAATGATTGACCATAACATCCGCCACTTGGACATCCAGATGCAACGGATCGAAGTCCGATGCCTGGCGGTGAAGAAGTCGCGGCAATCATAAATACGTTGCTAAAATTTCCTACCGGTGGTGTTGCACCAGTTGAGGTGCCAACGACCGACGTGTTGAATCCCAAGTTTCGGTTTGCGTCAACCGAAAGTGATCCGCCACCATTTCCTGGTGGTTGGCTTGGTCCAATAATTGCCTCCGCGAAATTAATGTTAAAAACAAAACACGCAACAATAATAGCCGTAGATACCAAAACCCTGCCTGCCCGAAAAATATTTCTTAATTGAGGCATTCTCTATTAATTATACCAAATCAAAAAGCAAAAAATATGCGTAATACGCACACATTTCCCCCCTTCCCCTCTCCTCCCTCCCCTAAATGTAAGGACGTCACACGTCCTTACATTTAGGACGATTATTCAAGCGCAACCTCCGCGTCCAATCCACTGAAATCTTTCAACCATGAGCCTATTTCTTTCTTATATCCACCTACTCCACCAACATATTCCAACAAAAATTCCCGCCGAGTCACCGAAGGAAAATTTTTCTTTCCGACATAATCAGCGTGACTACTCCACCTATAATTTTCCAAAAACTCAAGTGCTTTCTCATAATCTCTTAATTTTCGACTCCTCCATTCTGGCATCACCATATCAAGTGGATTACAGTGAATATAGTATGGAAGATGAATAAAATGTGCTTCGTTTTTTACAAGGACGGATGTAAATTTATTTTCAAACAAGTGCCCTTTTCTTTTGTATCTCTCATTAAAATATCTCGCATATCCACCGTTTAATTTCCTCATAAACAACGTTAACTTATCCCTATTTTCTATCATCAACATAAGATGATAATGATTTGGCATCAATGTAAATGCGAGTAAATCAACCAACAGTTTTCGTTCAGTTCTCCGTTCCGTCTTTCTCCCAATGTAAGGACGTGTGACGTCCTTACATTGGCGCAAAAAGACAACAGAAGAATTTTCTGCCGCATTCTCATCATTAAACTCATACAAGTCATGAATGAAGCGCAAATAATCTTTCTTATCGAGAAAGATTTTTCTTTTTTCTATTCCCCGTGTGAGCACGTGGTATAATTCCATTTTTTTACTACGGCAACACTACAAGCATCCCATGAATTTTTCCAGTTGTCGGACATAAATCTTTACACTCAAAAACAAATGTCCCAGAATTTGATGCAGTAAACGTCACAGGCTTCGATTCCCTCTGTTTCATGTTTGTATATAACGAGAGAGACGGAATTGAAAAATCATAATCCCCATCTTCCGCACTCACAAAAATTTTCAAAAAGTTTCCCTGCTTCATTACAATTTGCGAAGGAGAAAATCCTTTTTTTGTCATTTTTAAATCTACCATCCCAAATGACAATTGCGTCCCCGGTGCTGCGGGAGTATTCACAATCTCCAATGTGGTGGTCACCACGTCTTTCGGCACCTCCGGTGAATATCCAAATGTTTTCGCTTCTTCACGAGGAGGAACAATTGTCTGCACTTCTTTTTCCTTATCCAATCCCAATAACTGACTTCTTTGGTGAAATATTCCTATCAAAACAAGTGTACATACCACCACGCCAAGAACCGACAATGTAATAATCTGGCTCCGTGTCATACATTCATTATACAAATTAATATTCCAAAATACACTATTTTATATTTTTTATTTTCCTCTCTATCTTCTCCCACCCCTTCGCCTTTAAATCTCAGACTGTCTCCTACGGAGCGATCGCTCCGTAGGAGACAGTCTCACTATACACTATATACCCACCTGTCTTTGTTTAAGTTTATTTATTTTGAATAAAGATCTCCCCACCTTACTTCAATCCAATTTTTATATACCAATCAGATCCTGATGAAATTCCCGAAAGTCCCCCAGCAGGATCAATATTTTGTCCACGCGCATATCCCATTCCCGCATCGCCAAATACATAATCACTCCCCCACACCTGCTTCCATTTATTTCTGAAATATCCGCGACTGTCTCCATATCTCGCGACATCAAGTACGAGCCAATATGGTGTCCCCGCAGAAAGAGTGATGGGCGATGAAAATGTAAACGTTTGATCGATGCTTTCACTTCCCCGAAGTATATTTTGAATTGTCGCTTCTCCCAATATCACACCCATATTCGGAGTACTACTCCCTGTATCTGGATATATTCCGATACGAAGATCAGTGTAATCACTCACCTGCTCTTGCACCACACGAATGACAATTTTATTTATTGAAATATCTTCTTGCGGGGTAATACTCTGAAATGTTGCCGTATCAGGTTCAGAAGAATTCTGATTTACCGTCCCAAATTCGCCACTCCATCCTCCCGTGCTTTCCTGCGTGATATACCATTCGACATCAGGATATTTCCATGATGTTGTCGCGATGAAAGATATATTTCCAAAATCATCGCGCGCGCGAATTGAAATTATAAAATCATCTCCACTTTTTACATGCCTCTGATACGTAGGCATGGAAGATGTTGTCATCCACGTCGGAGATGTATTAGTGCTTGTTGCAAAATCCAAATCGTACATAATCTTTGAATCCAACGTATCATCATCGGTCGCACTATTCCACGAAAGCGTGAAAAGCGATGATGACTCATCAAATGATTTCGTAATTTCTCCGACAATTATAGGATTTTTTTGCGATGGTGTTACATCCTGGAAATAATATTTTGTTTCGTCGACAGCAATAAGTGTAAAATCTTGCCGTCCACCACCCGTGTCACTCAAGTCGTAATATCCAACAGTGACATAATCGCTCGATGAAAAATTTGATTGATCAACGAGTGACACGGGACGAACAAGCAAATGTTTATCTTCAAGTGATCCATATATAAGCGCACTCGTATGCAATCCTCCCCCCACCGTGGAACACCACTCGCTCGCAAGTGGAAATGGAAGTGAATGGACTGTATTCCCCTCACTTCCACTTCCACACGATGGAAAAGTGATTGCAAACACACCAGAAAGATCCTGTGGAGGATGTGGCGCGGCATTTGAATTTGTCAGCACCGCGTTGTCCTCATTTGGAAGACGGTTTAAATAAAATATCATCGCCTGCCACGCATTTCTTCCAAATTTATTTGGAATAAACGGAAAACGATCGTAATACAAATCGAGAAGATATTTGTTTTCTGATCCCACGCGTGGGTCTGTATAAAAATACATATTGTCGAGAAAACTTTTTACGTATATCGAATATGTTTTTGTTTCTGAATAATATCCATCAGAATCCCGCGCGGTCATTTCAAATATATAATCTCTTCCCACTTCATTTAGCGCAATCGATATTTCGGTTGATGTTGTTTCAATTGTTGTAAATTTTATGGTCGAAGAACTTACATCAACAATTTTATATATCGGATCACCAACAAGATCGGATGATGTCGATACGTTCCACATAAAATCGAGACGAAGTAAATCACGATTAAACACGATAGTACTTGTCGCATTCCCACGGGGAGACACAGAAGAAAGTTGTCCACGGGGTTCCTTCAGATTTTTTGAATTTTGCGGATGTGGAACTGATCGTGATTCAAAATCACTTGCGCCATTTCTATCACATGTATTCCCCAAAAATTCTCCATTTCCCTGCGATGAAATACATGCTCCACTTGAAACAGTTTTTCGTTCTCTGCTTTGTCCATCGCTTGTTATTGACTGAGAAGAATATGCAACCTCATCAACCACTATATCAATAGTATCGTAAAGAATGATCGTTATCGGATCAGTTCCATTTGGTAGCGACCGCGAACGCACCGCATCCGCCTCCCTCCCGCTAAAATTTATTGGATCATATGAATTTAATCCAATAAGGAGAAATCCCTGTGGCGGAACTTGTGTCTGATCCTCCTCATTTAAAAGCGCAATTGAGGTAGTTGATGTCGATTCACCTATGCGATATTTTATTGCCCATCCTTTTATATCAATTGTGGAAGTGCTCGGATTATACAACTCAATAAATTCTTTTCCCTCGTCACCTCCCGAGGCATCAAATAATATTTCACTTATTATTATATGATCGACCGGAGACACACGTTCCTCACCTTGAACCACTGAAAAGGATCTTGTAGTTGAGGCTTTCCCTCCACTATTGTCGGTAACAGTGAGCTCAGTAGTATAAGTCCCAGGAAGAATATATGAATGAGTTGTCGTAGCACTTGTCGAAGACGAAACAGTTTCATCTCCAAATTTCCATTCATATAAAACAACAGTACCATCCGGATCCGTCGAAGATGCGGCATCAAAAACTACAGATTCACCAACCCCAGGAGACACGGGAGTAAATGAAAATAACGCATTCGGTGATTGATTTTGTATTTCTGTTCTATTTTCAAATCCAGGGGTGGGAGCCGCCGCATACCATGTATCGTCTGCTCTCCGTTGCAATGAATTTCCATCTCCTTGTGCACCACGTAATGTATCATAATGAACAGAATCAATTTCAAGATCATCACTTTTCAGCGCGATTGTTTCGCCACTATTTGAAAGTGAAAATGTTGCGTCAAAAATTGGTTGAGAAACATACGAATGCTCATTGAAAAATTTTTCCGCATTATTTGCAATGATTGCATATCCATTTTGTGGAATCGTTTTTGGTCCCTTGTACCACTGTAATCGATGGTTTGTATTATCTTCAAAAAATTTCCATCCGGAAATGTCGAGTGTGGTCGTGCTCATATTTTTAACTTCAATCCACTCCATTCCATCATCACTTCCTGAAGCATCATACATAATTTCGTTTATATTCACATCATAAAATCTCGGGAGAGAAGTGGGCACAGAAGTCACTCCTCCACCCGATGATGTTGTTGTATTCTTTATAACTTGCGTTGAGGTAGCGGCATATTCCAATGCTTCATCTCCGATATTATTTTTCTCTTCTGTGGTCGTCGCAAGAGAGGAGGAAGAAGTTGAGATCCCAAGTACTATGGGTATTTCTTCATTATTTGCCAATTGAATATTACTCTCTGTCTCATCTCTATTAATCACGGACTCTAGGTGTTCAATATTAGGAAGATCCTCTTCAACTATCAACCCATCATTTTCATTATCAAAATTAACTTCAAAAGTTTCAGATTCCGTTTTATTGTTTTTGTCCGTACCCACTAAACCACCAATAAATGTGCGTACATTTTCCGCAGTCTGACTCACTGTGTTCAAAGCACTTCCTATTCCCTCAACAAGTGCCGCGATAAAAGATTTTTCTTTTGTTTTTACAAAATTTGGATTGTTCTTTGCTTTTTCCGCTTCATCAAAAAATAACTTCACCAATCCGGCACTATATAAAACGGATTTCGTCGACAACCGCGACCAATAATCATCTAAGACATTACTCTTACCAAGAGCTTCCTTAAGAGTAAGATTTTCTTTATTTGAATGGATATAACTAAATTTCTCAAAATTTATATACGCCACCAGATGAATAGGTCTGTTATTTTCATCTTTATTGAAACCATAATAATAAAAGCCATCTCTATCTACATATTCTGGCTCTGGTGATTTATATCCACTTTGTATACCAATTGTATCTTTACTATAGAAATTATTATTTGAATAAGTTGCCAACTCTTTAAAAGAATTCTCTAGATCAGAAAAAGCGGGAATGGGTTTATCATTCAATCTTTTAATCAGTTCCTTATCTATACTCGTAAGTGTGTACTGATCTGTAAACTTTTCATATGGACTTCCCTCTGAATGAGGATCATTCCGAGTATGATCGGGAACACTCGCATCTTGCAAAAGATGAAGCACATGTCCCAACGCAAACATCGCCTTTTCATTTTCTCCATTTGCATAATATCGAATTGCCTCCTGCCATGTAAAATCTGTTTCGTCGGAAATCGTGCTTATTTTTCTTTTCTGGACAGCGTTTAACATTGAGGCAATAGTCGCGGGAACTTTATACATAAGCCCATTCTGATTTTTTATATTCTTCGCCCACACTTTCGATGCATCCCAATTGCCAATATTAATAGGATCGACTGACATATCAGAAGTAAGCCCGCGATCGTTTACAGGATCATAAAAATGATTCATCCATCGGGGAACATCGTCCTCTCTCCGTGCTCCATCAACTAAAAAATCTCGCAATTCAGGCGAGATTTTTTGACTTGAAAAATTTTTATTGAAAAGATCAAACGATTCATTTGTGAGATAGGCATGCGTTCCAATTTCATATGCCGAAACAGACACAGGAAGAAATAGTGGGACAAACGTTCCAATAAACAACCACACTAATATTCTCCTCAAAAGCATAAAATGGCGTTTATATTTTTCTATCTCATAAACTCTCTATTTTCCAAACCCCTGAATATTTATTAAATTTCATATCAACCTGGAGACCAACTGTACCATCGTTGTTATATAAAACATAGGCAAAATTTTCCTCCAAATCTGACTTTTGTGGTTTTGCATAATTTTGTAAATCAGAAATAAATCTTTTTATATTTCCTTCATTTTTGATTTTTTGTAAAAGTTCAAAAAATACTACATTTTTACTCCCATCACTTCTCAAAATAAAATATTTACTTGCAAGTTCAATATCTTCTTTTTCAAGTGCATCTATAAAAAGATTGAGTGTTTCCCGTGGGGTTTTTCCTCCATAAGTATCGTTCCGCATTGCTTCTTCGTACGTATTAATCGCATTTATCGCCTGATTGTAGTTTTTTTGTGTTTCAAAATCGCGTCGTGCATCAGGACTGAAAAACACGAGATAGATAAACCACAAAAGAACAATGAGTATCAAAACACCAACTGCAATAAACACGGTTCGCCACGATCGAGGATTTTTTCTCGATGTGGGGTTAAAATTGCCTTCATTTGGAGAAATTTGTTCGTTCATAGATCAAAAAACGTATACCCCTTCATCTCATGGAGGAGTGTCTACGAACTCACATATATCCTTAATATTACCAAAAAATATTCTCTCACCGTTCCCCATCCTGTGGATAACTCCCCATTAACAAAACCATCGCGATCGCGACACTTTTGTTATGAAGTTTTACTTCCAGATGTATTTAATTATCGAGTTCAAATATACTATTTAGTTTTTGAGAGATATTCGTAAATATTCAACACCGCCTTTACTGCATCACCAATGGAAATATTATTCTGTTTATACCGTACATCAGCGATATCCCCCGCTGCCCATATAAGCGGATGTGATGATTGCTGCGTTTGATGATTCACAATAATTTCTTTCATTCCATTTATTTCTACCAATCCTTGCACGAGGTCAGAATTTGGTACCCATCCAATTTCAATAAACACCCCCTCTACATCCATTATTTTTTCTTCTCCTGTTTTTATTACTTTATATTTTACTCTGCGCACTAATGTATCTCCTATAATTTCAAGTAATTGCGTTTCGGTAAGAATTTTTGTTTTCGGATTTGATTGTATTTTTTCAATAGTAACAGGATCGCCCTTCAATGCATCTTTATATTCAAAAATATTTACTTCACTTGCATACTGTAAGAGATCAAGCGCGCTTTCGAGTCCCGCATTTCCTCCCCCTACCACCACTACCTTTTTATCCTTAAACATCGGTGCATCACACGTAGCGCAATACGCAACTCCTTTCCCATCGAATTCTTTTTCACCTGGAATATTTAACTTCCTCCGTTTACTTCCTGCAGCAAGCAAAAGCGTTTTTGTTTCGAATGTTTTCCCACCCTCTGTTTTCACTGCAAACCATTTCTTTTCCCCGTCCGATTTTTCTTCAATTGAATCCACGCGATCTCCTTCCATTATTTCAATTCCATCCTGTGCACGAAGATGTCTTTCCATTTGACGCGCAAGCTCGAACCCCGAGATTGATTTGATGCCAATAAAATTTTGTATGTCGGCCGACACCACTGACTGTCCGCCAAACACGTCGGTAATCAAAAGACTTTTTATTTTTTTTCTTCCCGCATAAATTCCTGCCGAAATCCCTGCTGGGCCACCTCCCACAATAATAAGATCAAACATAGTTAATTTTTACTTTTGCACTAATACTAAAACAAAAATGAGCGACGTTCAACGTCGCTCATTTTTTATTTATTTTTCGTCGCCCGGATCGAGAAAATCGTCATACTCCATAGGCTCCATTTGCACATTACATTTCGGGCAGTCACCATCCTCTTGGGCAACATATCCGCATTCTGGGCATTTGAACATAAAAATGTGATGTATTGCGAAACGCCCGACCTTTCCCCGCATCCTTTCACAATCCGCTCTCGCGGGGGGTTTTGTTTTAACTGGGAGTATATAGTAAATTATTTTTCTTACTTTTGATGATATATACAAAATACATTGTGTATTATTGTGAAAAGGTGCGGGATTTACCCCATTACTTTCTCCTAACCTAAGACTGCGGGAAACTTTTCGTCTGAAAATTACTGCATCTTTTCCAATTCAATCTCAATCGCACGCCTATCAAATCCAACAAAAATATGGTTATTGATATCAATTACAGGAACCCCCAGTTGATGGGACTTCCTCTCCATCTCTTCTCTCGCTTTTTCGTTTTCCGCAACATTATATTCAACAAAAGACACTCCTTTATCACGGAAAAAATTTCGGGCCATTTTGCAATATTGACATGAGGGAGTCGAATATAAAATTATTTTTTCCATATCATTCTTTGGGAGATGATTCCCATAAGGAAAATATAATGACAAGACTTCCCGCAAAAATCACATTCCATACAGGAAGGTTAAGTTCGGAAAAACCTAAAATCCACGGCGATAATAAAAGCCATGTTCCAAGTCCGATCAATACCCAATGATTCCATCTCATCGGCATATTATACCACATTTGTAAAATCCCCGCTTGCTAGGAAGCAAACGGGGATTTTCCTACAAACTCTTTAATTCTTGGTCAAGAATCATCTTGAGGTTCGGTTGATTACCAGGAAGTTGTTCATTCAATGGAAGCGCTCCCGGGAGGGATCCTTTTGGTTTATCATTTACCACGATAATAGAAAACGGAGTTCCTCTAAACCCCGAAATTGTTGCGTTATCGAGGTCTTTCTGAATTTTATCCGCATACTTTCCACTTGAAAGACAACTTTGGAATTTTGTTTTATCAATTCCCACATATGATGCAATCTCGGGAAGTTTATTTGGATCTAATCCGTTATTCGAGGGTGTAATTTCAATCAAACGATCCATGTATGTCCAAAATTTTTCTTTTCCACCGACATCACCGGCACATTCAACTGCCTCAGCCTCCTTTCGCGCTTTCGAATGCAACTGATCAAGCGGCGCATGACGGTATACCCATGCAACTTTATTTCCATATTGTTGAAGCATTTGTTGTAACGTTAAATGAAACACTTTACAAAATGGACACTCTAAATCAGAATATTCAACAATTTTTATAGGCGCATTTGAATCTCCGCGAATATGATCATCGCTCGTTACTGGCCTCATATTTTCCACTGATCCATTATTTTGATCCTGTTGTGTTGGATTATTTCCCGCTGTTGTATCTGGATTTTTCTTTCCAGCATTATATACTAACGCACCCGACACAAAAATCGCTGCGATGAGAATGCTCGCAGGCAACAACCAATCTTTCTTTACCTTCTCCTGATGAACTGTATGATGTTCCATAAATTTATTATATAGGGCTAATTATAATAGATATACTTGGTTCCGCAATAGCGTAAAAATCAGATAGGGAAAAAATTGAGAAAAGACGTATTGCCTGCTAGAATAATCCTAACAACATGCGTATAGCAAAAAAAATTGCGTTAATACTCGGAGATTTCTCTCTCGCGGTAATTGCCCTCGGACTTATGGTTGTGGCAAGATATGACGGTAATGTGTGGACGCAATTTTCCGTTCATATATCTGCATTTTCACTGCTTTTTGTCATATGGATTTTTATATTCTATCTTGCTGACCTGTATCGCTTCTCAACATTCCAAAGTGAACTTCCAATTGCAAAATCGCTTTTTCAAGCGCTCATTATTTCGGGAATTGCATCTATTATCGTTCTTTATCTTTTTCCTGAACTTTTTAAACTCACCCCAAAAACAAATCTTGTTGTGGTTGGAATAATATTTTTTATACTTGATTATCTTCTTCGTGTCGCCATATTTCGTTTTCTCAAATCAGAAAGAACTCCCATTCTCATTCTTGGTAATTCTCCACTTATTGAAGAAACCGTCATGTATTTGGAAAAAAATCCACAGGCGGGATATCGTGTGAAAGAGTGGATAAAAGAAATTCCAAAAGAACACAGCCTTGCACTCTTTGACGCAATAAAAAAAGTGGGCGTAGGAATAATCATTCTTTCTCCACAACTTGCAAATGAATCAAACACAACATCTTCCCTTTTTGCGCTTCTCCCTCTTAACGTCTCAATCATTAATTTCCTAGATTTTTATGAAACACTTTTTGATAAGGTAGCGCTCAAAGAAATTAATACCGAATGGTTTATTCAACATATTTCAACACGAAGAAAAATCTATGATTTTGTAAAGCGAACTATAGATGTTTTTCTCTCACTTGTTATCGGAATTATTTTTCTCCCCCTCGCGCTTCTCATCGGAATCCTTATATTCATCTCATCAAGAGGAGAAATTATCTTTCCACAAAAAAGAATGGGGAAAAATGGAGAAGAATTTGTACTTTATAAATTTAGGACGATGGTAAAAAATTCTGGCCCATTATGGACAGAGAAAGGAGATACGCGTGTAACCGTGGTAGGAAAAATATTGCGTTTTACTCATCTTGATGAATTTCCACAACTTTGGAACATTCTGAGGGGTGATATTTCAATTACAGGGCCGCGACCCGAACGAACGGAGCTTGCAGAACAATATCGACGATTTCCCTATTATGATGTGCGTCACATTATAAAACCGGGACTTACGGGATGGGCACAAATCAATTTCCGTCCAAGCGCTTCTTTTGAGGAGGCGTATGAAAAACTTACCTACGACATTTATTACGTAAAAAATCGGTCTCTCTTTCTTGATCTTCTTATTATTCTCCGCACCATCCGATATATATTCACCTCACATTAGTATGTATAAAAGAATAAAAAGTTACCTGTTTTCAAATAAGAATACAAAACAAACGATTTTTAAAAACACATTTTGGCTTACTGCAAGCACTGTGGTGGGACGTTTTATTCGTGCACTTGTTATCATTTACGCCGCCAGAAAATTAGGGACGGATGGATATGGAATATTTTCATACGCGATGAGTATTGCGGCATTTTTCAGCATTTTTTCCGACATTGGACTCACTGGACTCCTCACACGCGAAATTGCGAAAGAACCGGAAAAAAAATCAAATTATATTTCGACAGTATTTTTTCTCAAGGTTGGCGCACTTATTGTCACTTTATTTGCCACCCTTTTTGTCTCCCCATTCTTTATTAAAATCGAAGCAACAAAATCACTTATCCCCCTTGCGGCACTCCTCGTGCTCTTTGATAGTTTGCGAGTATTCGGATTCGGATTTGCGCGCGCAGAGAGCAAGATGGAAAAGGAAGGAATCGTGAGTATAGTGACGGATATATTCATTACGGTATTCAGCATCGCTTCACTCGTTACCTCTCCCTCTCCTTTTAATCTTTCGCTTATGTACGTGCTCGGAAGTTTCGTGGGAACTGTACTAATTTTTCTCACGCTTAAAAAACAGATTGCGAATCTTTCGGGAAAATTTGATAAGACACTCATAAAACCAATTATGAACGTCGCAGTACCATTCGCTATTATGGGAGTATTTTCAGCACTCATGATCAATATTGATATGATCATTTTAGGAATATTTAAAGATGCAAACGAACTTGGACTCTATGCGGCCGCTCAGCGTCCGATCCAACTTCTCTATGTGCTTCCTACGGTCATTGCAACAAGTCTATTTCCCGTTATCAGCAACTTCATTCACAATAAAAAAATAGATGAGGTAAAAATGATTGTCGAAAAATCAGTGCGCATTACCTCTCTCGCTGCTATTCCTATATTTATCGGCGGAATACTTCTTGCGCGTCCAATTATTTTTTTCTTCTTTGGACAACAATATGAGGGGGCGATTCTTTCTTTCCAAATTCTTCTCTCTACTATTCTTCTTGTTTTCCCTGGAACGATCGTGGGAAACACATTATTTTCATGGAATCTTCAAAAAAGACTTATGCTCGCCACGGGACTTGCCGCTCTTTCAAATGTAATCCTTGATTTACTTCTTATTCCTCTTTTCGGCATCAGTGGATCCGCCGTGGCGACACTCGTCTCTCAAATTATTTCGAATGGCATTACATGGGTTTCCCTAAAAAAAGAAATAGATTTCAAGATATTCAAACACGTATTCCCCCTCATTGTTTCCATTATTTCAATGTCAGTCGTCTCTCTCGTACTGTCATCTCTCGGTATACACGTCATACTCAATATAATTATTTCAGGAATCATGTACGGAGTGATGCTTATTGTCGCAAAAGAGCCACTTATTGCAGAAGTGAGTGCTCTTATTCCTGTTGTTAATAAATTGGGAAAAAAATCTTAATTTTTTCCTAATAATTTCTCTAATTTTTTAACAGACACCTCAAGGGTAAGGTGTTCTTTTACAAACCCTAATCCGTTTGTTCCATATTTATCCAACCTCTGTCTCTCTGCATATATTTCCCTTATTATTCTTTCTCCTTCTTCCACATCATCGGAACATCCCGCATATCCGCATTGTGCTTCTTTCACAAGCGTAAATGCATCGCTTTCTTTGTTTAAAAACGAAACAACTGGTTTTCCCGCGGCCATATATCCCAAAAACTTCCCAGGAACAAATGATGTCTTATTGTCGCTACTTAGACACACAACTCCCACGTCCGAATCTTTTACCAAATACGGATATTCGTCTTTTGATATAAACGGGCGAATTTCAACATTTTTTATATTCTTTTCTTCAATAAATTTTTCTATTTTTCCTTTTTCAGTGCCATCACCGACAAGGAGAAACACAATATCTTTCAAATCGGAAACGCGCTCCGCAACCTGAACTAAAAACTCCAACCCTTGTGCGGGACCCATAATCCCCGCAAAAAGAAATATAAACTTTCCTTGTAATCCGTATCGATCTCGGAATGAGATATTTTTTTTAAGATTTAAATACTCACCTGCATCAACCCAATTATGCAACGTTACTATTTTCTTTTTAGAGACATTTTTTTCCTCAATAAGAAATCTTTTCCCTCCATCCGAATGAAACGTAATCACATCGGCACTTGCATAGACGGTTTTTTCTATTAATTCAAAAAACTTGATAATCAACTTACTCTTTAAAATCCCAAGATCAATTGCATTTTGGGGAAATATATCTTGGATATTCAAAAGAAATTTTGCGCCATATTGTTTTTTTACAAATTTTCCCACAAGCCCGAGCGTAATCGGAGGGCTGTAGACAATCACCGCATCGGGTGATTCTTTCATATGTTTTTTTACTCCGAGGGAAAAAATAATTGGTAAAAGAATTTGTGAAATTCCCCTAATGATAAAACTCACCTTATGCAGTGGAAGCGTCTTTATACGAATCACCGTGACTCCATCATCAGAAGATACAATTTTAAATTTTTTGTCTTTCGATTCCTCGGTGAGATAGTGACGGGGATATGAAGTGAGTATCGAGACACTGTGGCCCGCACGCAATAACCCATGTGCAAGTTCATGCATCAGATGCGCCGCAGAAGAAACTTCCGGAGGATACACGTCCGCAACAATAAGAATTTTCATAAATAATAGATTACTGAATCCTCCCTCGGCGCTGTTTCACGATTTTTGTGAGCCCAACAATGTGCCGAAGTACTTTACTTGATACATTCTTATCTTTGTAGTTTTGAGGGACATTCATCTTTACACCACTCTTTCGCTCTCCAACAATCACCTCAATTGCTTGTAGCACCGCATCTTTTCCCCGTCCCGAAAGTATTGCAACTCCCTCATCAAATGCCTCGGGACGCTCAGAGCTTACGCGCATCTGTATCGCCGGAAAATCTATTGCCGAAGATTCTTCATGAATGCTCCCACTATCCGAAAGTACACAAAATGCTTCACGTTGTAATTTATTAAAATCAAAATACCCAAATGGCTTATGAAAATTGATATGCTTGTGGGCACTTATTCCATATTCCTGAAGTCGCTTTTCCGTGCGCGGATGGGTGCTCATAATAATCGGCATATCATACGTTTCTGCAACTGCGTTTAACGATTCAATAAGTTCAATGAATGCTTCTTTTGTATCAACATTCTCTTCACGATGAATTGTCGCAACAAAATATTTTTTTGGTTCAAGCGCTAATTCTTTTAAAATCTTTGAATTATCAATACCCTCTTTGTATACCTCGAATACTTCGGTAAGGGGCGTGCCCGTTACATATATGGTGCCTGGGTGAATCCCCTCACGGATAAGATGCTGACGAGCATTCTCGCTATACGGTAAATTAATATCCGAAATATGATCAACGATACGACGATTAATTTCCTCGGGAACATTTTCGTCAAACGAACGATTCCCTGCTTCCATATGGAATATCGGAATTTTCATTCGCTTTGCGATAATTGCCGCAAGTGCACTATTGGTGTCTCCCAAAATAAGCACTGCATCAGGTTTTTCTTTTGTTAATACCTCCTCGCTTTTCTTTATAATGTTTGCAATCTGTCCCCCGAGCGTGTCTGCCTTCACTTCCAAAAAATAATCTGGTTTTCTGACTTTCAAGTCATCAAAAAATACCTGGTTCATCTCATAATCATAACTTTGTCCCGTGTGCACCATGACGTGGTTCATATATTCATCAAGTTTTGCGAGAACACGAGAAAGACGAATAATCTCCGGCCGAGTTCCAAAAATTGTCATTACTTTAAGCTTTGCGTTATTTTTCATATTCTTTATTATACTTCTTCTGCAAACGTATCGGGATTGCTTGGATCAAATACCTCATTTACCCATGCTAAAAGTTTCATCTCTCCATCCCCAATATTTTGTATATTGTGCGTCCAATTTACAGTCATTTCAACTATTTCCGGATTTCCCCCAGATACTACATACTCTTTGATTTCGTTCGTTTCTCTGCTTCGCAAACGTATTTTTGCTTCTCCCTCTATTACACAAAACTGTTCAATTTTTCGCGTGTGATAGTGATTTCCCCTTACAACACCCGGTTTGGAGGTGGAATAAAATATCTGTCCTACTCCAGGAATTTTAAAAACTTCAACAAGATCACCCCGAGCATCAGATTTTTTTTCTAGTTTTTTATTTTGCATGAACGAATGATAAATATGTTTTATACAGATCTTTATGAAATTTTGATTTCAAATTTTTCGGATCTTTCGAATTCTTAAATGATGTAATCAGTTTTGCGAGCGCGGGAACTGTAATAATATTTTTCGTGTATATTTTTTTGAAAAAGAATAATTCCTTTCTTTTTTTAAATACTTCCTCCGAAATAGCATTCACCACGTCGCCCACATACACAAGCATGAGTGGAGCTCCCTTTTTATTTACCTTTAATTTCTTGCCTCTGGCTACCTGATAACAGAATGTCGCCACCGCGGTGTTATAAAACGGTCTACTCCCTTCTCCAAACACATTTGTTAATCTAAAAATACTTACTGGAAGTTTATATGTTCTGCTTGCGTGTTCAAGTATTGATTCACAAAGTTTTTTACTAATTCCATATAATGTATCTGTTTCAGCTTGTATTGATGAAAGAAAAATAATCTTTGGTTTCTTTTGTAATTTTGAGATTGCAGATAAGAGATTTAGTACACCTTCAACACTTCCTCTCACAACTTCTTCATCTGTTCCGCGATTTATAGCAGCAGTATGAATAATTACATCTTTCCCCCTTATAAACTTTTCTACTAACTTTTTGTTTAATATATTTCCTCGGGGTCTATCAAACAAAAAAATGTTCGCATTGGGCACTTCTTTAAAAGATAGTGCAACATGCGAACCAATAAATCCTTTCCCTCCAGTAATTCCTATGTTCATAGTAATGTGATACGAAATACAAATAGTTTACGAAAATACTAAATTATTTATTGCAGATAATCTGACGTTCTCTTTTTTCGTACATTTGTATCTATTTTTGTACTTTCGTAGAGAATATCTTTAATTCCTCTTGAATCTCAGGAAGTGTAAGAAGCAACACCTTCATTTCTTCAATTGAAAGTTGTTTTGTGTTTGATGAAGTATATCCTTCGGGTGGTAAAAGTGGTTTTCCTGCCGGAGTGTAATAATATTTCTTCACATCCATTCCCGGAACTTCTGGATTTATTTTGAAATATTCACCACAATCTTCAGCACGAACCGATTCCTCGGATGAAATAAGTGTCTCATGTACTTTTTCACCTGGACGCGTACCAATTACTTCTACTCCTCCTTTGTAATCAAAAAGTGAAACTACCGCATCCGCAAGTGTTTTCACGGTGGCTGCTGGAGATTTTTTTACGTAAATTTCACCACTCACCCCATTCGTGAGTGCATATAACACGAGGTCGACAGAATCCTGAAGCGACATCATAAAACGTGTCATATCTGGATTTGTTACTTTAATCGATTTTCCCGCTTTCATAAGTTCCACGAAATATGGGATCACCGAACCGCGTGTATACATCACATTTCCGTATCGCGTACCACATAGCATTGTCCCATTATGGTGCTCACGTCCAATTGCTATCATCACACGTTCCATAAGTGCCTTTGTCATTCCCATTGCATTAATTGGGTAGACTGCCTTATCAGTGCTCAACACCACCACACGTTTTACCCCATGATGTACCGCCGCGTTAATTACATTGGCCGCACCAATGATATTTGTGAGTACCGCCTCAGTTGGAAAAAATTCGCAATGCGGCACTTGTTTTAAGGCTGACGCATGAAATACAAGGTCTACCCCCTTCATAATATAGGTCACACGATCCTTGTCGCGAACATCTCCAATTAAGAAACGAACCCGCTCATCAGGAAATTTATTCGCCATATCCAACTGCTTTTTTTCGTCACGGCTAAATATCAATATTTGTTTTGGCTCCAATTTCAAAAGCCGTTCCACTACGGCATTTCCAAATGATCCAGTCCCCCCCGTGACCAATATAACCTTATTTTTTATACCCTCTTCGATACTCATAAAGTTTTGCATCTACAAGAAAACGATACCAGAAACCCTGTAAAAAGTGAAATATGAGACCTTCTTTTCCGTCCAAAAAGCCAAGGCGAAAAATGTAGCGATACAAAAAATATCCCCATGCTCTTAAGAAAAGTGGCATCCCCATATACACACTTTCCTTCCACCATCTCTTTCTTTCTGTTGGGGTCCCCAATGGATCTCCGTCAACTTCACGATATGTTTCTGTTTCCGTTTTTAAAATTGCCTCAATTTCACGTGAAGAAAATTTATTATGTTTATCAGTCCACCAATACAAGTCATTTACGTTTTCATCTACAAAATCGTTCTTCAAATATCCTGCAATTCCTTCTTTCAATATAATATACTCATCCATTTCGCGGGATTCAGAACGCGCCTTTCCTTTTTTGAACAAACGCAGTATCCATATTGGATAATATCCGCCATGTTTTATCCAACGCCCCATAAAAATCACTTTTCTTTTTACATAATAGCCAGTGATATTCGTATTTTGTATTACATCTTCTTTTTTCGTACTTTCGTACTTATTTTCGTATTTTCGTAGAGTTTCATGTATTTCGTTCGCAAGTTCAGGAGTTAAATATTCATCTGCATCAAGACGCAAAATCCATTCGCCTACAATCGGAACATTTTCGAGTGTCCAATTGAATTGTTCCGCTTGATTTGTAAATTCATGCTCAATAAACTTCGCTCCATATTTCTCGGCAATTTCTTTTGTCCTATCAGTTGAAAATGAGTCAACCACGATAACTTCATCGGCGATCTGTTTTACACTTTCCAAACACCGTGCGAGATGCTTTTCTTCGTTATAAGTGAGGATGATGATTGAAAGTTTTTTGTCCATATACTAATTCGATTTTTTTATAATATCTTCAACCCATACCCTATATTCATTCGCTTCTTTTTCAGAAACAGTAATCCCGCCGTCGTAAAAATCCCAATTCCTTTTCGTCCTCATTTCGTTTCCAATGACTTCAATATCGTCATTTTTTAGATATTCCGCAAGTTTTTCAATTAATTCTCTATGGTGTCCCTGTTGAGATTTTATACGAAATCCACGTTGTGCACATACCGCAATCGCAATCTTTATGAGTGCATTATATGAAAAAAGAAACATCACCTCAATTTCATCTGATGTTAATGCAATTTTTAAATCACGCTGTGCTGATTTAAAAAATCTTTCTATTTGTCCCTTTGTAAAATCGAATTTTTCAAACATTATTTATAATAACTCAATTTTTTTATCTCCAAAAATTTTTTTAAAAAACGGATCATTTGTTTTTATTTTCTTTTTTAGCTCTTTTTCGGTTATATCCAGAATATTAAATTCTCTTCCCAATAATTTCTGCAACGGAAGAATCACACGTTTCGCTTCAAGTGAGGCGTGTGAACCAACAATACATATATCAATGTCACTCTCTGCGCTAAATCCTCCCTTTGCATATGAACCGAAAATAAATGCCCGAGAGATTCCATTTACCTTTTTCAATTTTTTTCTCAGTATCTCTGGAAGTCCATATGTCGCCGAAAAAAGTCGTTCAATATCTTTCAAAAGTACATATTCTTTGTTTAAAAAATATTCTTTCACCCCATTTTGTTTGCTTTTCAAAATTCCCTCACGCTCGAGTTCGCGCAGTTTTTTACTCAAATTACTCGGATCAAGCATAAGTGTGCGTGCTAAATCACGGACATACGGATGTGCATCCCTATTCGTAAAAAAATAACGAAGTGTTTTTTGTGTTGTCTCTGAACGAAGTGAAATCATATAAGATAAAATCTAACCGATGAAATTACGAATTCTATTATTCTCTATTCCTACTTGTGGTAATATTCTACCACAACTGTGGTAGAAATCAACCACGTCCACCCACCCCCTAAACACTACATCTATTTCAAGAAGGATTAAAATGATTTTTTGTTGTGTTTTTTGGTAACTTGATTATATTCGTATCATTTGTGCCCCCTATTCATATCAATATGATACGAATAGGGGGCAATTTCATAAGTTTATTAAATAATACTCTACATCACTCCCATGATCCTGTGGTAGAGTTTTACCACAGTAACTCTAAAACATTCCAACATTCTGCAGAATGTTGGAATGTTTTATTTTAGT
>Ga0172375_10001524_pt1 | contig 37230 bp, 37 predicted proteins | sample LakKiv1m_FD_114537 | JGI IMG/M metagenome (GOLD analysis project Ga0172375, IMG submission 114537) | Freshwater microbial communities from Kabuno Bay, South-Kivu, Congo - kab_092012_11.1m | ecosystem: Environmental > Aquatic > Freshwater > Lake | place: Democratic Republic of the Congo... | reverse complement strand
TTCCGGCCCGCTTTCCGCGTTGTCACGAGGGTCACATAGCCCTGCTATGCTCCCCTCGTGACGCCTTGAAATCGAACCGGAATCCTGCGCAATCTTGGTACGCTTATTTCTTGCCGAGCGCCTGAATGCTCTTGCTTTTTCTGCCGCGTAGCGGCTTCGTCCACTGTCTTCTAGATAACAAAATGTCAACATGTTGAAATTGATTGTTTTATTTTTTTTGGGCCTTATCGGCCATTTCAATGCCCATTGACACCATGTTACTGTTAAAATAAAGGCCGGGCAAGCCCGGCTAGAACGCTGGGAAGATACCTCTACGGCACTATCCTTTTTACCTCACAGCCTATTCTGCCCTCGTGCAGGCGTATTTCCAATTGGTCACCTGTCTTAGTCTCCTGCCCTGAGCGGATAATGTTTTTGTCGGGCAGGCGTTGGACAATGGCATAGCCCCGTTCAAGGATGGCGAGTGGGCTTAAGGAGCGGATGAGCGAGGAGAAGTGTCGGACTGCCGCGATCTTCCGTTCGAGGTGTCGTTGACTCAGTTCGAGGAGTTTACCCCGCAGGGTGGTGATATTGTTGTGGTGTCGAGTTAGGATGGCTTGCGGGTGATGGCGGGTGAGGATCGTTTGTTGGTTTGCGAGTTGTTGCTGTCGATGGGCCTGTCGGCGGCTTAAGGCCTGGTGCAGGCGATTTGTCGCGAAGTCGATCCGCATCGTCAAGTTGTTGATGGCGCGGGTTGGGTCGCCGAGGAGGCGATTTTGCAGGGCAAGACGGTTTTGATAGTTGGTCAGTGTGTCTTGGACGATGGCCCGTTGGCGAAGGCGATGCTGCCTTACCTGATAGGCCAACTGCCCTTGGTCGGGGAAGACAAACTCGGCGGCAGCGGTGGGGGTCGGGGCGCGATGATCCGCCACAAAATCAAGGATGGTGAAGTCGATCTCATGGCCAATGGCGGAGACGATGGGGAGGGGGGACTGGAAGACCGTCCTGGCCAGGGCCTCGTCGTTGAATGGCCAGAGGTCTTCTGTTGAGCCGCCGCCTCGGCAGATGACGATGACCTCACAACGATTGCGGGCGATGGCGGTTGTGATTGCTCGGCGCACTTCGGCAGCGGCCGACTCCCCCTGGACGGCCACGGGGAGAATTTCGATGGGGATCGAGGGCGAGCGGCGAGCGGCGACGGTCAGAAAATCATGGATGGCCGCCCCCCGTGGGGAGGTGATCAAGGCAATTCCCTTGGGCAGGAGCGGGAATTTTTTTTTGTATGACTCGGCAAAAAGGCCTTCTTGGTAGAGTCGTTCCTTTAACTGCTCGTAGGCCGCCTGGCGGTCGCCGGAGCCGGCGAATTCGACGGAGTCGACGATCAATTGGTAATCGCCTCGTGGCTCATAGACTGAAATTCGACCGCGGCAGACCACTTGGTGGCCATCGGCCAGGTCTCTCGCCAGGTAACGCCGTTGGGTCTTAAATAACACGGCCTTGATTTGGGCGTTCGCATCTTGCAAGGTGAAATAGAGGTGGCCGGAGTAGGGCCTTTTGAGGTTTGAGATCTCCCCGCAGATTGCCACGAAGGCAAAGCCATTTTCCAGAAGCACCTTAATGGAGCGGGTAAGTTCACTCACCGTTTGAATCTTTGAGGCGAAGGGGATGGTCATGGAATTCACGGTTGTTGGAGCGATGAGAATGGGGTTGGTTGTTGGTTGAGGGGTGCGCTTGCCGGGGGTCACAATGTCTTTCCTGGCCTCGAATGGCAAGGAATTTAGCTGAGGGACGCCATTTTTTTGTTGTGATAGGTGGCCGGGAAAGGGTATCTTGCCCGGCGCAATCTGGCCGTTGCCCTCTTTCCTCTGCCCTGAGGTTGGCATGGTCAGCCATGATAATCTTCAACAACTAGGTGAAAGAGGATGAGCAATCCCACTGTATTCTCCAAAAAGCACACCGAGGTCATGGCCCAAGATAAACGGGCGATTCTTGAGGAGATGAATCTGCCTCCGGCCTTCGTCGAGTTTGTCCGTGCCAACATGACCGTGATTCAGGTGGCCATTGCCGGGCTTGTTATCGCGATTCTGGCCTGGGAGGGGTACGGCAAGTACGCGGCGGTGCAGCGTGATCGTTGCGCCGATATGCTCTATGCGGCCATGCAGGCCGATGGGGATCAGCGTCTTGGCCAGTTGAAAGAGGTGGCGGCTAAGTATGGCAGTCGTGCCGGTGGCCTCTGGGGGATTATCGAGCAGGGGCATTTGGCCTTCAAGGATGGCAAGTTTCAAGAGGCGGCTACCCTTTATGAATCGGTGATTGGTCGCCTGTCTGGCGGCAGCCCGCTCTTGCCCCTTATCCAGTTTAATTTGGCCCAGACCTACGAGAATCTTCCCGATCAGGCGGCCAAGGCCAAGGCGATCTACCAGAAACTTATCGAGACACAGGGCTTTGCTGGTGAGGGGAATCTCGGTCTGGCGCGTATCGCCGAGCTCGAGGGGAACCTCGATGAGGCCAGAAGCAACTACCAGGGCTATGTCGACCGTCCTGAGTCGAAGGATGGCCCGACCAAAGAGTGGGTGAAAAGTAAGTTGCAGACACTAAGCCCGAAGCAAGGCAAATAGCCCCCGCTGCCCTTCAGCCCATGGAGATCATTACCTCGGTCTCCGCCATGACCGCCTGGTCAAACGGGCGGCTCCGGGCGGGAGAGCGTATCGCCTTGGTGCCCACTATGGGCTGCCTGCACCAGGGCCACCTCAGTCTGGTGCGAAAGGCCCTTGAACTGGCCAATGTCGTGGTGGTCTCGGTGTTTGTCAACCCCCTCCAGTTTGCCCCTCACGAGGACCTCGCTCGCTATCCCCGCCCCTTTGCCGACGATTGTCAGGCTGTCGCCGCCCACGGCGGCAGTGTCGTCTTTGCCCCCGAGGCCTCTGCCTTCTATCCGGCGGGTTTTCAGACTAAAGTGGTGGTAGAGGGTTTGACCGCAGACCTCTGCGGGGCCTCTCGTCCAGGCCATTTCGATGGGGTGACCACGGTGGTGGCTAAACTCTTCCATGTGGTCAAGCCCCAGCTGGCGGTCTTTGGTCAGAAGGATTTCCAGCAGTTGGCTGTCCTTAAGGCCATGGTGCGTGATCTGAATTGGGATGTTGAGCTGGTTAGCCATGCCATTGTCCGCGAGCCGGATGGCCTGGCGATGAGTTCCCGCAATCGCTATCTATCGGCCGATGAGCGACAGTCGGCCCTCTTGCTGTCTCAGTCCCTGACCCTTGCCCGTCAGCATGTTCGACAGGGAGCGAGGGACTGCCCGTCCATCCTTGCCCGCTTGCGGGAACAGATCTCGCTCGACCCCCTCATTGAGATTGATTATCTCTCCATCGTCGATGATACCACGCTCACCCCGCAGGCCCAGGTCGATCACCATTCCCTCTTGGCGATGGCGATTCGGGTTGGCACCACCCGGTTGATCGACAATGGCTATTTGTTCCATAAGGAGTTGTCCCCATGCAGTGCTACCTTTTGAAATCGAAACTTCACCGGGCCACGATCACCGACGCCAATCTCAACTATGAGGGGAGCATGACGGTTGATCGGGTCTTGATGGAGGCGGTTGGTCTCATCCCCTTTGAGAAGATCAAGATCTACAACATCAATAACGGCGAACGTTTCGACACCTATGTCATCCCCGGTGAGCCGGGGGGGGGCGATATCTGTCTGAATGGCGCTGCCGCTCGCAAGGGCTTGGCGGGCGACCAGGTCATCATCGTCAGCTACGCCCTCTACGACGAGAGGGAACTGGCCGACTTCCATCCCAAGATTGTCACCTTGAACCCCGACAACTCCATCAAGGCCGTCTGCGCCTATTAAGCCCCCTCTGTCGCCATGTTCCTTCTTGTTACCGCCACCGAGCAAGAGATGGAGCCGCTTGCCGAGGCCTTGACCGGGGTTGTTGGCTGGCTGCCCTTGGTGGCTGGGATTGGCTGTCTGGAGACGGCGGTGAGGCTGACGCGCTGGCTGGTGGGGGGGCATGATCAGCTGCGGGGGGTGATCAACTGCGGGGTGGCTGGTGCCTTTGTCGGCGCTGGGCCGGGGCTGTTGGATCTCTGCCTGGCCACGGAGGAGACGCAGGCCGATATTGGCGTTGGCTCTACCTCTGGGGTGAGCGATTTTGAGACCATGCTGGTGCCCTCGCGTTTCCCTTTGGATTGTCGGCTGCGGCAGGATGCCTGCCGGATCTTGTCGGAAGCGGGGCTGCGGCCTTGGCTCGGCCCCTTTCTTTCGGTGCTCACGGTGAGCGGCACCGAGCGCCTTGGTCAGGCCCGTCGGCAAAGGTATCAGGCCATTTGTGAAAATATGGAGGGGGCTGCCGTTGCCCGGGTGGCAGCGGAGTTCCATCTCCCCTGCCTCGAATTGCGGACGATCAGCAACCTGGTGGTCGATCGTGACCTGAGCCAGTGGCAGATGGCTGCTGCCATCGATCGATTGGCCCAGGCGATGGCGCTATTGTTGCCCGGATTAGGAGGTTGATCGTGCCGCCTGCCCTCTCTCTCGGCTTCTCCCCCTGCCCGAACGACACCTTTATCTTCCACGCCCTGATCTCGGGGCAGATCCCGCTCCGTCATTTCAGCTTGTTGCCACCGGTGTTGGCCGATGTCGAGACCTTAAATGGCTGGGCACGGGACGCTCGTCTGGAGGTGACCAAGCTCTCCTTCCACGCCTTTGGCCATGTGCGGGATGAGTATCGGCTTCTTGCCTCTGGGTCTGCCCTGGGGCGGGGCTGTGGGCCTTTGTTGGTGGGGCATCCTGGACTGAGGCTTGATTCCCTGGCGGGAGAGACGATTGCCGTCCCTGGCCTGACCACCACGGCGGCGATGCTGTTGACCCTCTGCCTACCGCAATGCCAAAAGATCATGGTTATGCCCTTTGATCAGATCCTGCCCGCCCTGGTGGCCGGGACGATTGGGGCTGGGGTGATTATCCATGAGAGTCGATTCACCTACCAGCGCCATGGTCTACGGATGTTGATTGATCTGGGGGCTTGGTGGGAAGAGACGACGACTCTTCCCATTCCCTTGGGTGGGATCGTCGCCCGCCGTAGCCTGGGAGACGAGGTGATTGTTGAGCTGGAGATGGCCATTCGGCAAAGCCTGCAAGCCGCCTTTCGGGATCCGCTGGCGAGTCGTCCTTACATAAGGTTTCATGCTCAGGAGACAGAAGACCAGGTGATTGATGATCATATTGCCCTCTACGTCAATGACCACTCGCTGGCCTTGGGCGAGGAGGGGAGGGCGGCAGTCAACGAATTCTTGATTCGAGGTCAGGATGCCGGGCTGTTCCCGGTGGGCCCCCTGCTCCCTTGAACAACGGCATGATCCTACGCTTTTTCTTGCCCGGCATTGGTCTTTGCCGTAGCCCATTTTTGCTTTACAAGGCCAGACAAATCGAGTAACAAGCCCCGAAAATCGCCGCTTGACCAGTGTGTGCTGGCCCGATCAACAGCCGTTTCTCCTGTCTCCCCAAGAGAAGAGTGTCCAACCTGATATGACATCCCTATTGACTTTCCCCAGAGGTGGCGTTCACCCACCAGCGGCCAAAGCACTGACTGCCCACCTTGCCATTGAGGTCATGCCGGTTGCTGATGACCTCGAGATCATCCTTGGCCAGCATATCGGTGCCCCTTGTACCCCCACTGTCGCCGCCAAGGACGAGGTGCTGGAAGGCCAGCTGATTGGCGAGGTGGTCAAGGGCCTGGGTGTCCCCCTTCATGCCCCGGTGGCAGGGACGATCAAGGGCCTTGGTCAGTCGGCGCATCCCATGCGGGTGGTTGCCCCCTCCATTTTGCTGCACACCAATCATGAGGCCCCGGCCGTCAGCTATGCTCGTTGCGACTGGCAACAACTGAGCCGGGAAGAGCTGTTGAAGAAGGTGCATGGGGCAGGCGTCGTCGGCATCGGTGGCGCGGGTTTCCCCTCCCATGTCAAACTGAATCCTCCCGCCGATAACCCCGTTGACACCCTTATCCTAAACGGCGCGGAATGTGAGCCCTACATCACCGCCGATCATCGGCAGATGCTTGAGCAGAGTGCCGAGATCGTCGAGGGTGCCCAGGTCATTCTCAAGATCTTGGGGGTGAGCACCTGCGTTATCGGTATCGAGGCCAACAAGCCTGATGCCATCGCCGCCATGACCAAGGCGGCTGCCGCTGCCTCCACCCCCTCTGCCTCGATCACCGTCCAGTCCCTCAAGGTCAAATACCCGCAGGGCTCCGAGAAACAGCTCATCCAGTCGATCACCGGCCGCAAGGTGCCAGCCTTTGCCCTGCCCTCCGCCGTCGGGGTGGTGGTGCATAACGTCAGCACCACCAAGGCGATCTTCGAGGCGGTGGTGCTTGGCAAACCCCTCTATGAGAAGGTGATGACGGTCTCTGGTAAGGGCATCAGTCGTCCGGCTAACCTCTTGGTTAAGGTCGGCACCAAGGTCAGCGATATTGTCGCCTACCTAGGCGGGGTCACTCCGGCCCTCTCCAAGGTCGTCATGGGTGGGCCGATGATGGGTTTTGCCGTCTCTTCCCTCGATATCCCAGTCACCAAGACCACCTCGTCGGTGCTGTTCTTGGCCGATGACGAGATCGACAGCACTCCCCACTCGCAGTGCATCCGCTGTGGCTGGTGCGTTGAGGCCTGTCCGATGGGTCTGGAGCCCAAGGAGGTCGCCATCCACGTCGAAGCGGGCCGGGCCCAGGATACCGCCCAGTTTGGTGTCTTCGAGTGCTTCGAGTGCGGCTGTTGCGCCTACGTTTGTCCCGCCAAGCGTCCCCTTGTGCAGTTTATGCGTCTGGCCAAGATGAAGGCCAAACGCTGATGTCCACCACAGTAGGTGATCACGGGGTAGGCACGACCGCAACGCGCTACCCCAGTACTGGTAAGCGATTGCAGGGCGCCCTATATGCTAGGAAGCGGCCTGCGAGCGATACTTGGGTATGCGAGCAGGCCGCTGACACCGCAGATGGGGTGTCCTGTGATCGCTTATCCACCACAGAGTAAGGAGAAAGGCCATTAACGAGCAAGCCCCAGAAAATCAAGCCTTGACCGTGACCCGGGGGTTATGGAAGGTCTCAGTCTCTCCCCATGTGCGGAGTCAGGAGTCGGTGGCCAAGATCATGTGGACGGTGGTGGCCTGCCTGCTGCCGCCCCTTGTCCTTTCAGTCTTTATCTTTGGTGTTCAGACCCTGATCATCAGCGTTGTCAGCGTCCTCAGCTGCGTGGCGGTGGAGGCCATCAGCCAGAAGGCCTTGGGGCGCAAGGTGACGGTGGCGGACGGCAGCGCCGTTATCACCGGGCTCTTGATTGCCTTTGTTATCCCACCCGGCGTCCCCTATCTGCTGCCCGTCCTTGGGGCGGTGATGGCCATCTATATCGGTAAACACCTGCTGGGCGGCATTGGCTACAACATATTCAACCCCGCTCTCCTGGCCCGGGCCTTTTTGCTGGCCACCTTCCCGGTGGCCATGACCTCGGCCTGGATCCCCCCCCTGCGTGACCTGGCGATCTTTTCTCACCTGGGCACCACCATCGACGCCGTCGCCACTGCCACCCCGCTGGCGGTGCTCAAGGGCCAAGGCCTGGCGGCCTTCAGCCAGCAGTTCGGCACCGCCTCCAACCTCTACACGACCTTCTTTCTCGGCTGGCGGCCGGGTTGTATCGGAGAGACCTCCGGGGTGCTGATCGTCCTTGGCGGCTGCTACCTCCTCTATCGGGGCTACATCACCTGGCATATTCCAGCTGCGGTGCTTGGCTCAATTGCCCTACTCACCTGGTGCTTTGGTGGCCAGGCCCTGTTCACGGGTGATCCGCTCCTGGCCATTCTTTCCGGCGGGGCACTGTTGGGGGCCATCTTCATGGCCAACGACTACGTCACCTGTCCGATCAACAAGACGGCGCAGTTGATCTACGGGGTTGGCATTGGGGCACTGACTGTCCTTATCCGTTTGAAGGGGGGCTATCCCGAGGGCATCTGCTACGCCATCCTGCTGATGAATCCGGTTAGCTCGGTGCTGGACGGCTGGTTCAAGCCCAAACGCTTTGCTCCACCCGTATCGGCAGGGGGGACGAAATGAAGGATATTCTGACGATCATTTGGCGGTTAACGGTGGCCTGTTTGCTGGCGGCCATCGTCATGGGCGGTACCTTTGTTTTTACCAACAAGGCCAAGAAGGAGAATGCCCTCAAGAATGAGCAGAGGGTGATGCTCGGGCTCTTAGGCTACAGCAAGCTAAATCCGGCCCCTGCCACCGTCGCTTTGCACGAGGTCTATCGTTATGTCGTCAGCGAAGGGGGGCGTCAGGCCATGGGCTACCTGTTGCCGGCCAAGGACGGTGGTCACGGGGCCTGCACCTTGGTTACCATCGATCTTGACGGCAAGTTCCTCCGTCAGTCCCAGGTGACCTTGGCCGCCGATCAACTGGCCGACACCGTCGCCCGTACTGCCGCTGTTCAGGCAGCTCTCGGGCAGGGGGCCACTCTGCGCTACGCAGATCAAACCGTCGTCGTCACCCGCGATGGTAAGCGGGTGGCCTATCTGCTACCGGGCAAGTTCCCGGGCTTCAAGACCTTCATCAGTGTCATCTTGGCCCTCGATCAAAAATTCACCATCCTAGGTCTGGAGATCATGGAGCATGAGGAAGACCCCGGGCTTGGGGGTGAAATCGTGCAGAAGTACTTCAAAAACCAGTTCAAGGGCAAGGGCATCGAGACGATGAAAAAGATTGAGGTGGTCAAGACGCCGCTACCGGCCGACTACCTGAAGGCCTTGGAGGCCGAGCCTGGCGGGGGACTGGGGGCTGATGAGGTGGCCAAGATCCAGGCCCAATACCAAGACAAGGATATCTATGCCCTGACCGGGGCCACCATCTCCAGCCGCTCGCTGACCAATGGGGTCAAGGGCATCGTCCAGAAGTTCGCCTATCGGCTGGCCATCCTCGATCGGGTGGTGCAAGAACAGAAGATCAGCGTGCCTTTTTGATACCTAGGGAGAGAGCTTGTGGCAACCGACAAAACAAACCTGCAACTGATTGCTAATGGTATCTTAAACGAGAATCCGATCTTCCGCTTGGTGCTCTCCATGTGCCCGGCGGTGGGCATCAGCACGACGGTGATGAACGGCTTCATGTTGGGGATTGCCGTCCTTTTCGTTCAGGTGTTTTCGAGTTGCACCATCTCGCTTTTCAAGAACAAGATCCACCCCCGCATCCGCATCCCCACCTACACGCTGACCATCGCCACCTGGGTGACGGTGATCGACATGGTCTTAGCCGCCTACCTGCCGGAGGCCTACGCCAAGATGGGCATCTTCATCAAGCTGATCGTCGCCTTCGCCATTATCACCATGCGGCTGGAGATGTTTGCCTGCAAGGAGACGGTCAACGCCTCCTTCTTTGATGGCATCGGCATGGGACTGGGCTTTATGTTTGGCATGATGTCCTTGGGGTTTGTCCGCGAACTGCTGGGGCAGGGGACGATCCTGGGCTATGACATCCTGGGCTTCAAGCCACTCCTCTTCTTCGTCCTGCCCTTCGCTGGCTTTTTCTGCGTTGGCCTGATGATGGCCTTCTTTAACTATATCGAACTTGCTTACAAACGAGGGAAACGGGCCTGAACCATGAGGATATCGATGAGAGGAATCAGCCTTTTTCTGACCGTCATTTTTTGCCTGACCCAGCCCCTCGTGGCGGCGGCAGGGGGGAGAATCGCCGGGCAGCATTTTGGCCAGGCCAATGAGATTGTGGTCAGCTTCGCCAGCCCCGAGGCCTCAGATGCGGTGAGCAACCCGGCCAACTATCGGGTTGTTGAAGAGCAAGACCCGGATATCCGGCTTGAGGTCAAGGCCGTTCGTCTGAGTGAGGATCATACGACGGCGACCTTGACCTTTGCCTCTCCCCTGAACCAACGCTTGCCCCACCTCGTCTCCCTTAATGCCTCAACCGCCGCCTCGTCCGAGAGTGTGCGGGTCAGTAAGTCTTACCTCGGGTACCTCTTCTCCATCCTGATCAGCGCCCTGCTGATCAACAACTTTGTCTTCACCAAGTACTTGGGGCTCTGTGTCTTCTTCGGCACCTCCAAACGCAAGGATACCGCCAAGGGCATGGGGGTGACGTTCACCATGGTCATGGTGGTCAGTGCCATCATGAGTTGGTTCTTCTACCAGTACATCTTGAAGCCCTTCCAGCTAAACTTTTTGCAGATTGTCATCTTCATTGGCCTGGTGTCCCTCACCGTGCAGGCGGTGGACACTGTGTTGCGTAAGGTTAACCCGGCGCTGTTCAACGCCTTTGGTGTCTATCTGGTCTTGGTCATCGCCAACTGCGTGATCATCGCGGTGCCACTCATCTTGGCTGACAACGAGTACAATTTCCTGGAGTCCCTGATGTTGGCCTTGGGTGCCGGTGGCGGCTTCCTGCTTGCCCTCTACCTGATGAGTTCGGTGCGGGAGCGGATGGAGTTGGCCAAGATCCCGCCCACCTTCAAGGGGGTGCCGATTGCCTTTATCGTGGCCGGCCAATTCGCCTTGGCCTTTCTTGGCTTCTCCGGGCTCACTCTCTTTTAGTCTCTAGGTGCATACATGGATCCAGCGTTAGTCAAACTCGCCCTGGGCGGCATCGCCCTGCTTGGCTGTATCGGTCTCTTTTTTGGCATCGGCTTGGCGCTTGCTGCCCATAAATTTGCCGTCGAGGTCAATCCCTTGGTGCACGAGGTGCTGGAGTCGTTGGCCGGTGCCCAGTGTGGTGGTTGCGGCTACGCCGGTTGCGAGGGCTACGCACTGGCGGTGGTCAATGACCCCGAGGTGCCCCCCAACCTCTGCTTCCCTGGCAAGGAAAAGGTGGCCGAAAAGGTGGCTGCCCTCACCGGCAAGAAGATGGCGGCGGTGGAGGATGTTATCGCCACAGTTCGCTGCTCGCGGATTGAAGGCCGGGTCAGCCATAAGCACGAGTACATTGGCTTTGCCTCCTGCACGGCGGCGGGCTTGAGCTTCGGTGGGCCATCGGCCTGCAACTACTCCTGCATCGGCCTGGGCGAGTGTGCCGAGAGCTGCCCCTTCGACGCCATCACCATGGTCGACAGCTTCCCCCAGGTCAATCCGGATAAGTGTGTTGGCTGTGGCACCTGCGTTAAGGTTTGTCCCAAGCAGGTCATTGAATTGATGACCTTGAAGGCCAGGGTCTACGTGCCGTGCAGCACCAAGGATCTGGGCAAGGATGTCCGCAAGGTCTGTGGTGTGGGCTGCATCTCGTGTCAGATGTGCGTCAAACAATGTCCGGCCAAGGCAGTTACCCTCCAGGGGGGATTGATCCGGGTCGATCATCCGGCCTGCCTGGCCTATGGCCCGTCGTGCCAAGAGGTCTGTGTCGAGAAATGCCCGCGTAAGATTATGAGAAAGTACGATGGCCGCCAGGTCATCGCCCGCCAAATGGCCGGTTTGAAAATGGCCGCCTAGGCCTGTTCCCCCGTTGTGAACTTTTGAGGATACTGATGAAGATATTAGCCCCCTGCGATCAGAAGCGTCGTTCTTTTCTCAAGCTCTGCGGTCTGCTCGGTCTTGGATCGGCAGGCACCGCCTTACTGCCGACCGAACGGGCTGAGGCCCTGCTCTTTGGCAACAAGGAGTATAAGGTCTCGCAGACCAAGCTGGCCATGGGCTCATTTCTGGCCATCACCATCATCCACCCATCCAAGGCGGCGGCCGATGAGGCCATGGGGTTGGCCTTTGACGAGGTCGGGCGTTTGAGTAAGCTCTTAAGCCGCCACGATGCCAGTACTCCGGTGGCCGAGCTCAACGCCACTGGCCGCCTAAGCGCTGCCCCCCCTGAGGTTTTGGCTGTCGTCAACCGTGCCCTTTTCTACCATCGGCTGACCAACGGGGCCTTCGACGTCACGGTGCAGCCGGTGGTCGATCTCTTTAAGACCGATTTTGCCGCTGACCATACCCCCACTGAGGCGGAGATCGTCGAGCTCTTGCCCCGCGTCGGTTCGGAGCACCTCAAGGTGCGCGACAAGGACATTGCCTTTCATCGGGATGGCATGGGGGTCACCTTGGATGGCATTGCCCCGGGGTACATCGTTGATCGGATCTCGGCCCTGTTGGTCAAACTGGGGGCAGCCAATCACCTGATCAACTGCAGTGGCGATATCCGCACCTCTGGCACTGCGGCTAACGGTGGGCGGTGGACGGTGGCGATCCAAGACCCCAATCACCAGCAGGCCTATCCCGACATCCTGACCATGGGTACTGGGGCCATTTCTACCTCCGGCAGCTACGAGATCTTTTACGATCAAGAGCAGACATTCCATCACATCGTTTCTCCTCAAACGGGGCACTCGCCAACGGCGGCTGTTAGTGTGACCACGGTCGCCAACTCGGTGATGGATGCCGATGCCTTGGCCACTGGGCTGATGGTCATACCCCCGGCCGAGGCCATTCGCCTGGTCAATCAGCAGCCATCCTGCCAGTGCTTCATCATTGGCCGGGATGGCGCGACTAGCCACTCGTCGGGCTGGTCATCGAGCCTGGCTTGAGTGACGTCTCGGCGTCGACTCGCCTTGCCTAACGCAAAAAGGCCGTACCCGTTTTCGGGCATGGCCTTTTTGCGTTTCAGGAATAACTCCATGGGGGGCTATCTGACGCCATGCCCGTTTTTCAACTCAACGATACCCTGTACTTCCCGCCGCCGGAACTGGCCCGTGACGATGGCTTGCTGGCTATCGGCGGTGACCTCTCGCCCGAGCGGTTGCTCATTGCTTATCAGATGGGGATCTTCCCCTGGTACGCAGCGGGAGATCCCCTGCTCTGGTGGGCACCGAGCCCGCGCTTGATCCTCGAACCGGGGGCCTTCCACTGTTCCCGCAGTCTCCGCCGAGTGCTCAAGCAAGGGGATTTTACCTTCACCATGGATCGTGATTTCGTCTCGGTAATGGCTGCTTGTGCCGCTGTTCGTACCTCGCAGGGGCAACCGACCTGGATCGACCCGGCGATGATGGCCGCCTACGGTCAACTGCACGCCTTGGGTTACGCCCATTCCCTGGAGTGTTGGCAGCAGGGAGAACTGGCCGGTGGCCTTTACGGGGTGTCGGTGGGGGGGATGTTTTTCGGGGAGTCTATGTTCAGCCGGGTGGCTAACAGCTCCAAGGCCGCGCTTGCCGTCTTGGCCGAACAACTTGAGGCTTGGGGCTTCGACTGCATCGACTGCCAGATGCGGACGGAGCACCTCCTCAGTCTGGGGGCGAGAGAGGTTTCGGGCCACCAGTTTTTTGCCCTGCTCCAGCGCTCGGTGCTTCGTCCCACCCGGCAGGGGAAGTGGCGGCTTGATGGTGGGGCCTGAAGGCCTTGCCCTCTCCAATGGCCGATCAATAACCGTGAGAGAGTGATGTGATGACTGACTACCAATATATCGTCGTTGGTTCAGGCTTCTTTGGGGCCACCGTCGCCGAGCGAATCGCCACTGACCTTGGACAATCCGTCCTGGTGTTGGAGGCCAGAGGGCATCTTGGTGGCAATAGCTATTCGGAGATCGACCCTGATAGTGGCATTGAGATCCACACCTACGGCAGTCATATCTTTCATACCCGCGATCAGGAGGTGTGGGAGTACGTCAATCGCTTCTCGCCCTTCAATCACTACCGCCATCAGGTCTTGACACGCTGGCAGGGGCAGAGCTATTTCATGCCCATCAACCTCGATACCATCTGCCGTTTCTATGGACGGAATTTGACTCCAACCGAGGCCAGGGAGCTGTTGAGCCGAGAGGCGGCCAGGGAGGGGATTGCCAATCCTCGGAATTTTGAGGAAAAGGCGCTCTCCCAGATCGGTAGACCCCTCTATGAGGCCTTCATTCAGGGCTACACCCAAAAGCAGTGGGGCGTCAGACCAAGTCAATTGCCGGAGAGCATCCTCAACCGTCTGCCGATCCGTACCAGCTTCAACCACCACTATTTTGACGATCCCTATCAGGGCATCCCTATTCTGGGCTATGGGGGAATCTTTGCTAAGATGCTCGATCATCCCCTGATCGAGGTGCGTATGAACACGGATTTCTTTGTGGTGCGGGATAGCCTGCCTCAGGCGACGCCGGTCATCTTTACCGGGGCCATCGATCGATTCTTTGACTACCGTTGTGGCGAGCTCTCCTGGCGGGGCTTGCGTTTTGAACGGGAGTTGATGGCGGTGGATGACTTTCAGGGGACGGCGGTGATGAACTATGCCGAGCTGGCGGTGCCCTTCACCCGCATCCACGAGTTCAAACACTACCACCCGGAACGGCAGGGGCAGGGAGGGCGGACGGTGATCTGCCGGGAGTACCCTGCCTCCTGTCGACGAGGCGATGAACCCTTTTATCCGGTCAACACTGAAGGTGACCAAAAGAGACTCGCTGACTATCGTGCCTTGGCGACTCAAGCCCCTGGCTGCTTGCACTTCGGTGGTCGGCTAGGGAGCTATCGCTACCTCGATATGGATCAGACTATCCGTGCCGCCTTGAACCTCTATCATCAAGTCCTGAAGCCCGAGTGGGGTGCCCGATGCCTGAACTAACGGTTGTTATGCCGGTTTATAATGAAGAAGGGGCGATAGCTCAGGTCCTTACACAGTGGAGGGATACCCTGCAGGCCTTGGCGATTGACTACCGGATAGCCGTCTACAACGACGGCTCTCGCGATCGAACTCTTGCCGTCTTGACTGACATTGCCAAGACTGACTCCCGCCTGCAAGTGGTCGACCAGCCAAATGCCGGTCATGGCCCAACCATCCTCAGGGGCTATATCGAACACCTCGATTCACCCTGGCTCTTTCAGGTTGATTCAGACGGGGAGCTGGGGCCGGAGGAGTTTGCCACCTTGTGGGGCAAACGGGCCGACTATGACTTCTTGATCGGCTCGCGGGTACAGCGGCAATCCCCCCTGCCACGCCAGATTACCACCTGGGTCAGCCGCCTCCTGGTTTGGGGGGCCTACGGAACGGCGGTGTTTGATGTCAACTGCCCCTACCGCCTGTTCCGTCCGGCCTGTCTCAGAGACGCCTTGGCGAGGATACCGGCAGACACCTTCGCCCCCAACCTCATCCTCTCCGGTCTGGCCTCGTTGCTTGGGATTCGGGTGTGGCAGACGGAGGTGGTGCATAGCACCCGGCAAACGGGCGAGGTCTCGATCAAAAAGTGGAAGTTGTTTAAGGCCGCTCTGAGTTCGGGTTGGCAGACGGTGTTGTTTCGGGGGAAGGTTGGCTAGTGATGTTGGCCTTTATCCGCAGGGGACGCTTATTTTTGGCCGAGGGCCTTGGCTGAATATGGTTGCCATGGCAAATTATAGTGACAAAGGATGAAAGGAGATGGTATATCCCCGAGCGTAAGCGGACATCATACGGACGGGTAGCTCAGCTGGATAGAGTGTTGGCCTCCGAAGCCAAAGGTCGCGGGTCCGAATCCCGCCTCGTCCACCAGTGAAATCAAGGGGTTATGCAGTTTGCATAACCCCTTTTTTGCGTCTTGGGATGTCCAGAGACCATTTCGAGACCATTTCGGGACCAAATTTGTTTGCCTTCCCTAAAGCTCCTCCGTTCCACCACTTTTAGTACCGTTTCTTGATCTATGCCCTTTATGACACTCTTGAAAAGAAACGACGAGCATCCTTCAGTAACAGCAATAGCTGCCGTTCTCGAACAGGAGAGGGGGGGAAGCCAAACCGCAGGTAGAACCTGTTCGCTTCTTCATTGATGGGGGGAGTAAGCATAGCTCGAATCCCAGCTTGTTCGGCAATAATGAGAGTACGGCGGACCGCATCCTGTAGCAACCCGCGTCCGAGTCCAAGTCCCTGCTTGTGTAGGGACACTGCTAGCCTTGCCAAGATGACGACGGGAATAGGGTATTGCCCCATTCCCGTGCGAACCCGATCAGGTGTCGATAAAGTGTCAACCTGGCCAACTGTCAAGCTGAAATAACCAACGACACGCTCGTCATCCTCGGCCACCACAAAAGTTTTGGCCGAACCACTCATTTGCGCCTGTCTGGCATGGTGGAACAGCCAGTCGTTTAATGTCAGATTTCCACAATCGAAGGAATCTAATTTATGTCTTACCTCCAGGGGTTGTGGAGATTTGAGAAACATCAAACTTCCCAGGGTGCCGGTTTAGAAAACAGTTCTTGCAATCCGGGATTATCTTCTGGCGGACGTTCAAGCAATTCAAGAAGAGTACGGCATCTGCTGTCTGACGTCATGAACAATCGCTGGTCAAGTATGGTTTGTTCTGCTGCTAGGCAGGCGCTTTCCAGGATGAATTCTGTTAAGGATTTATGGCTAACATCAGCGGCCCGTCTTAGAACGGCTTCCTGCGCTTGTGTTGCACGAATACCCAAACGGGCAGAACGAGGTGTGCGAGATAATGTAGTTTGTGTGGTTGGCACCATTGACCTCCTCCATGGAAAAATATTTATTTTCATGTATCTATGTTAGTACGCTAGACGTACACTGCCAAGCGTTTATCCCGAAACACTCATTTACTATGGTACTTGCGTGTTACGGGAAAGATGGCGGGGGGGTAATGATTGCGATGTCAATTGCCAGCATCTCTTTCCTTTGCAAGGGGGCGTCATCCTCTACGGCGTTTGCCCATACAGTGCCAGTGCTTTTTTAGGGGAGCTGGCCGATAGGCCTCGTTTGCCTGCTAACTGGCGGCAGTTACCCAGGTTTGTTCAAGTTCAGCGCAGACTCCGCATTCGTGTGCCCTCAGTAGCCACCTGCTGGTTTCCTGACCGGCCAAATCTGCGGGATTCCTGATCGGCGCCAATAGCCCAGCACGCCGTGATCATCGAGGCCATCCAGCCCCGGCAAGATGGTTGAGCAAGGGGAGTTTGCCAACGCCTTCATAGTAGTCAGGCCACGTTTCACCAACCCAACACCATGGGTGAACAACCGTTGGGTTGAACAACGCAACCCGACCGGCACTCTTGCCCTTGACCTATTTTGTCTTGATCAAGAAGATAAAAATTTGTTGATTTGTCTCTGTATTAGAGATAAATGAATGCTTCATGAAGACAATCCTTGCCAGCCTCATCGATGACTTTCACGAAAGGCAGTTGCCGGAGTTGGTGCCGCGTGGTTGCCAACTGCCCAGCGTCGCCGGCAAGGTTGATGTGGTCATCGGTATGCGCCGGACCGGCAAGACCTATTTCTGCTTTCAGACCATCGCCGCCTCATTGGCAGCGGGCACGGCAAAAGAGCGCGTTCTCTATCTCAACTTCGAAGACGACCGTCTGCTCGATTTCCAGGTCAAGGACTTCCAGACCCTCCTCGATGTCTATTACGGCAAATTCCCGCAACACCGGGACACCATGTGCACCTTCTTTCTGGACGAAATCCAGCGGATTGACCACTGGGAGTCTTTTATCCGCCGCCTCATCGACACCGAAAAAAACGTCCGCATCGTCCTCACCGGTTCCTCGGCCAAGCTGTTGAGCCAGGAGATCGCCACCAGTCTGCGCGGCCGCTCTCTGTCTACCGAAATCTTTCCCTATAGTTTTTCCGAGTTCCTCCTGGCCAGGGGGTATTTCCCAGAGCCGCCAAAAACCTTCGGGGCACAAACGGTCTCCCGGTTACGCAAGGGGGCGGGAGAGTACCTGGTTGTCGGCGGTTTCCCGGAAGTGCAGACCCTGGAGCGCCACCTCCGCATCGAGGTGCTGCAAGGGTATCTCGATGCCGTGCTGCTCCGGGACATCATTGAACGGCACAAGGTCAGCAACGTGGTGGCCTTGAAGCATCTTGTCCGGCATATCATGAGTGCGCCGGGGAGCCGCTTGAGCATCAATAAGTTTTACCATACGCTGAAGAGCCTGTCGGTGCCCTGCACCAAAAATACTCTGTACGAGTATCTCTATCATCTGGCCGACGCCTACCTCTGCTACCGGGTGCCGATCCATACCCGATCCGAGAAGGCACGCACTCTCAACCCGGCGAAGGTCTATGTTATTGACACCGGCCTCCTGCAGGCCATGAGCTTTCGCAATGCCACAAACCGTGGCCCGCTCTTGGAGAATCTGGTCTTCATGCATCTCCGGCGTTATGGTTTTGAGGTGGAATATGTTGTCACCCAGGATGGTTTTGAAACGGATTTTCTGGCCCGTCACCCGATAACCGGCAAACGGCTTTTGATTCAGGCCTGTTGGGATATGGCGGAACAAAAGACATTTCAGCGCGAGTTGCGCGGTTTGCAAGGTGCCATGCGGGAGTGTGCCATCGATACTGGAACCATCGTCACCTGGGACGACGAGACTGACGTCGGCGGCTTGATCCACGTTTTTCCGGCCTGGAAGTGGCTACTGACCGAACCGGCGTAAAGGATTTCAGGACAAAGGGGGTAATCGTGAGTGAAGAGAGAGTAAAGTCCTTCGAGCGGTAGATTGGCCGTCTGGCCGAGGAGTTCGGCACGTTACTGGCCAAGCTTGGCGTCCGTTCCGACAAGGCGGTATCCGAGCACGAGGCAGGGAGCGTCGGCCAGCAGCTCGCCGCCTGCCTCGGCTTTGGCAGCTTGACCGGCGGTATTAACGCCGGGTGAAAAGTCCGCAGTTTTGGCCGGTGAGAAAGTCCGCAGTACCGGCTGGTCGAAAAACAGCAGTTTCTTATGAAATTCAATTTTTTATTGAATTTTCTTCTTTTTTCTTTTTATCTTTGATTCGTTGTCCGTAATCGGGCGGACGTTCAGCCCAACCCCTTGCTGGTGGTAGTCATCATAAGTTTGCCGTGTTTAACGCCCTTCGTCCCGATCAATTCGTCGGCCAAGTGTTTGATTGCCTGGGCGCGTCCTTTGGTGACCACGACCTCTAAGCAGTGATGGTGGTCAATATGGACATGCAGAGAAGAGACAATCTCCTCTTGGTGCGAGTGTTGATGTTGAGTGAGCTTGTCGGCTAAGGTTCGGGTGTGGTGGTCGTAGATCATCGAGATGGTGCCGACTACCTCCTCGTCCCCGTTGGTTAAGTCTTTATCAACCAAGGCATTACGGATCAGATCCCTGATTGCTTCCGAACGGTTCACATACCCTTTTTCGGCAATGAGTTCGTCAAAGCGAAGAAGGAGATCTTCTTTAATCGAAATGCCAAATCGAACGATATCTGCCACGGCGTCTCTCCTGAGATTGGTCATGATTTTGGCTAAATGCTGGCGGTTGATGGTGGTCGACTATACTCCGAAAAGAAGAGGGTCGTCAACGAAATGTCTTTTTGAGGGTGGGCTCAGTCTTATGGGATTGACAGTTTAGGGCAACACGGCGTAGATAAACGGGAAAATTATTGGTCGATTCAAAGAACCTCTGCTGAGGGTTCATCCCTAGGAATACTTGTTATGGATAAACTTGTTATTGTCGGTGGCCAGCCTCTTTTTGGCGAAATCGCGATCAGTGGGGCAAAGAATGCTGCGTTGCCGTTAATCGCGGCGACTCTCCTTGCCCCTGGACGCCATGTGTTGCGCAATGTCCCCTCTCTCCGCGATACCCGGACGATTTGCCGATTGCTGGAATCCTTTGGTGCACGGACGGTCTTGGCTGATGATGGAGTTCTGACCGTCAATGCCGATACCATCACCAACCTTGAGGCCTCGTACGATCTGGTCAAGACCATGCGGGCCTCGGTGCTGGTGTTGGGCCCGCTCTTAGCCCGTTTCGGCAAGGCCAGGGTCTCTCTCCCTGGGGGGTGCGCCATTGGTGCCCGGCCGATTGATTTTCATCTGCAGGCCTTGCAAAAGATGGGTGTTCGTCTCGTTTTGGCGGAAGGTTATGTCGATGCGATTGTCGATGGCACTTTGCAGGGGGCTCCGGTGTATTTCGATATCCCGTCGGTGACGGGGACGGAAAATATCCTGATGGCTGCGGTGTTGGCAAAGGGAACAACAGTGATAAAAAATGCCGCACGGGAACCAGAAGTTGGTAATCTGATTGATACCCTTCGGGCCATGGGGGCGGACATTGAGGGAAAGGATTCAGATATCCTCACCGTGTGTGGTGTGGCGAGACTGAGGGCGGCGGATACCAGCGTCATTCCTGATCGGATCGAGACTGGCACCTATCTGATTGCGGTCGGTGCGACCGGGGGAGAGGTGACAATCCGCAATTGTCGACCAGACCATTTGCCTTCCCTCTTCGATAAGTTACGTGGTGCCGGACTTTTCTTGGAAGAGGGTACTGATAGCATCAGGGTGAAACGAAGTGGGCCGTTGCGGAGTGTCGATGTTCAGACCCGCCCCTTTCCCGGCTTCCCCACCGATCTCCAGGCCCAAATCATGGCCCTGATGGCCATGACCGATGGCGGTCTTTCGGTGATCCATGAAACTATCTTTGAGAATCGCTTCATGCATGTTGCCGAGTTGCAACGTCTGGGCGCCAATATCCGGGTCGATGGACGAAGTGCCATCGTCAAGGGCACGGGGGGGTTCACTGGGGCGAAGGTTATGGCCACTGACCTTCGGGCTAGTGCCTCCTTGGTGATTGCCGGACTGGCGGGCAAGGGTGTCACTGAGGTTTCGCGCATTTATCACCTGGAGCGAGGCTACGACAACTTGGCGGGCAAATTACGGGCCTTGGGTGCCAATGTTCAGCAGGTCAAGGAGTGAGGTTGTCGTGAATTGTTTTGAAATTTTGGGCTGAGTTTTGTATTGTGCTTGGCCTCTTCAAGTGGGCGGATGGGGTGGGCCCTTATCCTGTTTTTCCGTAAAATTGACAAGGACTGACAATGGACAACACAATCGGTTTTGTTGGCGGCGGGCGTATGGCAGAGGCCTTGATTCAGGGGGTCATCAAGGCCAAGGTGTTTGAACCAGCACAGATTGTCGCTGCTGATCCAGACTCCAATCGGCGGCAGACTTTGAGTACGCAGTATGGGATTGCCACCTTCGCCCAGGCCACGGATTTTGTTGGTTCATGCCCGACCCTGATCTTGGCGGTCAAGCCCCAGGTGATGGGGGTGGTGCTCGATAGCATCAAGACCTTGCTGACCAGTAAACACCTGCTGATTTCAATAGCTGCGGGGATTCCGCTATCCTTTATGGAGAGTCATCTCTCGGGGTGTCAGTGTCGTCTCATTCGGGTGATGCCTAATACCCCGGCCCTTGTTCAGGAAGGGGCCTCCGCTCTCAGCCCCGGCTCGTTAGCCACTGAGGCGGATATGAAACAGGCACGGGCCATCTTTGACGCCGTTGGCCGGAGTGTGGTTTTGGCGGAAAACTACCTCGACGCCGTAACCGGGCTCAGTGGTTCCGGGCCTGCCTATGTCTTCAGTTTTATTGAAGCGCTGATTGATGGTGGGGTCAAAGTCGGCTTGAGCCGGGCCGATGCCCAACTCTTAGTTCTGCAGACGGTGCTGGGCTCGGTCAAGCTGGCCATGGAGACTGGGGAACATCCTGCCCAACTGCGGGCTATGGTGACCTCTCCTGGTGGGACAACGATTGCCGGGCTCCATGAGTTGGCTCGTGCTGGGTTCTCTGGCATTATCATGGATGCGGTAGAGGCGGCGACCAAACGCTCACAGGAACTTGGTCGGTCGTGACCGCCCGTTTGCCAAGATCTGCCTCTCTTCGTACGTCCATCTTTGTGGGTAACGGGCGATGACCCTGCGGATCAAGAAGGTTGGCATCATCCGGCGGAATGGCTCTGACGAGCCCATGGTGATTGCCGATGATCTCAGGGATTGGCTGGCCAAACGTTCGATTGCCACTGTCCTTGACATGGTCTCGCCGGACCTTGATCTGTTGGTCATCCTGGGGGGGGACGGCACCCTGCTCCATGTGGCAGATCAGGCAAGTCAGTTTGGCATCCCGGTGGTTGGTATCAACCTCGGGGATCTCGGTTTCTTAACTGAGGTGGCCAAAGAAGAACGTTATGCCGCTCTGACCGCCATCCTTGAAGGGCAGGGGGCCGTTGAGCAGCGGATGATGTTGAAGGTCAGGCTGGTTGATGGAGTTGAGGCGACAGAATGGCACTATGCCTTAAACGATGTGGTGATCAGCAAGGGCAATCTTGACAGCCTGTTGCGCCTTTCGACCTGGGCTGATCAAGAATATATTACTACCTACCGGGCCGATGGCCTCATCTTTTCGACCCCCACCGGGGCTACCGCTTATAATCTGTCTGCCGGGGGGCCCATTGTCCACCCCAGCCTGCGCTCCATTCTGTTGACCCCCATCTGTCCTTTTATGCTCGATAGCCGGCCCTTGTTGCTTGCTCCGCATATCCGGCTGACCTCTCGGCTGATTGCCGCTCACAACACCGACGTCAAGGTGATCAAGGATGGCAAGATTGTTTGGGATATGCAGGGGGATCAAGTGCTGGAGGTCATGGCTTCCGATCGAACCTTGCAACTCATTACCTCCCCGCAAAAGGGATACTTTGAAATTTTGCGGAACAAGTTGGGGTGGGGCGGGGTCACACGAGTGAAAGAGCCCCCTTCCACACGCAACTGTAATTGAATTTGAGGCGTTACCCTTATGACAGATGATAGAGAATTTTTTCGATGCCGAGAGTGTGGCTTTTGCTGCCACGGTGAAACGACGGTTTCTTTGAATGCCGATGACCTCACCCGCATGGCCTCCTATTTAAGGCTTTCCGTTGATGAAGTGAAGGAGAGATACCTGCGGGAAAAGGACGGTGTTATCCAGATGCGGGTGGTCGATGGGCATTGTATCTTTTACAACGGTGGCTGTACCGTTCATCCTGGCAAGCCTTGGCGTTGTACGCAATGGCCATTGCACCCAGCTATTTTGCACGACCCCAGCAACTTTGACACCATTAGGGATTCTTGTCCCGGGATTGCCAAGGATATAAGCTATGAGGATTTCTGTAAACAACTCAAACTGTTGCAGCCTTAAAAAAGTACGATGTATCTTGAGTGCCTTTTTGTCGGACAAACCAACGAAGACTATTTGGAACTGGGGATAGCTGACTTCCAAAAACGTCTACAACGCTACTGCCCATTAAGGATTAAAATCGTCAAGGAGAGAAAGGGGAAGCTGGCGGATCAGGTGCGGATTGAGGGGGAGGGGCGGGATCTTTTGCAGCAGGTTGAGGCGAAATCCTTTCTTGTCGTCCTCGACCGCACGGGGAGTCAGGTTAGTTCTGAGGCCTTTTCTGCTCTCTTCCAGCAGTGGCAGGGGCAGAATCGTAAGTCGGTTAGTTTCTTGATTGGTGGGGCCTTAGGTGTGTCGGCGGAAGTGTTAGCGGCTGCCAACATGGTGCTCTCGCTCTCGCTGATGACTTTTACTCACGAGATGGCGCGTCTGCTCCTTCTTGAACAGATCTATCGGGCCCATACCATTCTTGCTGGCACCAAATACCACAAATAGGGACGTCGTCCCCAGCCGGGGGATTGAACTGAATCCACGGCGCGATTTTGCTGGAGAGCAATCGGTAGCAATTTTCAGGGATGGAGTGCGTTGGTCTTCTTATAGAGGCCGATCTCCTGTGAGATTTGGGTTGCCAGTTCTTCGATGGAGCGGCCCGATGAGTTGATCACCGGGATTGCGTATTTTTGAAAGATCTCCTGGGCCTGTTGTAATTCCTGCACGCAGGTGGAGCGTTTGGCGTAGGTGCTGTTGGGATACCTTTTTTCGCGAATCATGCTGAGTACCTCCGGGGCGATGGTCAGGCCCACCGCCTTTTTTCGGTTCCGCCGTAGTCCCTCTGGGATGGTGTATTGGTCTAAGTTTTGGGTGGTTAAGGGATAATTTGCTGCCTTGAGCCCCATGTGACTTGCCATGTAGACACTGACCGGAGTTTTCCCCGAACGTGATACCCCCACCAAAATCACATCCGCCTCGTTGTATTCGTCAAACTTTGTGCCATCATCGTGGCTCAAGCAATAGTGAATGGCCTCTACTCGGCGTGACATTGTGCCATCATCAACCTGCCGTGAATAGCCGGGTAGGCCTAAGGCCTTGGTTTCCAGGCATCGTTCCATTCGCTCCAAAAAGGCATCGCAGACATCAAAGAGCTCAACTTCTGGATGGTCGAAGATGGCCCGGAGTTTGGGACTGACCAAGGTGCTGAAGATGATCGGACGACGCCCGGCCGATTGCTTCAGGATATAGGCGATAGTCTTTTCGGCATCGGCTAGCGTCTTAATAAAGGGAAACTTTTCTTCGTGAAAGCTGACTTCTGGAAATTGGCAGAGCAGGGCCTGCCCCAGATTGGTGGCGAGAATCCCGGTGCTGTCGGAGACGTAATAGACATCTTTTGATTTCCACATGGGATAACCTTTTGTGCTCAGTTACTTTCTAAGGCAAGTGCCAAGAGACGATCGAGAAGCTCTGGGAAGGGGATGCCGGCGGCAGCCGCTGCCTTGGGGAGGAGGCTGGTGGGGGTCATGCCGGGGATGGTGTTGGTTTCAAGGACAACGATATTGTTATTTGAAACGATCATGTCGGTACGGCTGTAGCCCCGCAACTTGAGCGCACGGTGGGCGGTCATCGCGTAGTCCTGGGCCTGACGGGTGATTGTCTCCGGCAGGTTGGCTGGACAAATTTCCTGGGAGCCACCTTCCTGGTATTTCGCTTGATAGTCGAAGAAGGGGTGGTCTTGGCCGGGGATGATTTCAACTGGGGGGAGGGCGGTTAGCGTGTCGTTGCCCAGCACCCCGACCGTAATCTCCCGTCCGACGACGAACTCTTCCACCATCACCGCTTGATCATAGCCGAAGGCCAGGGCGACGGCAGAGGACAACTCTTGAGGTGTGTGGGCGATGCTCATCCCCAGGCTTGATCCTTGACAAACCGGCTTAACCACCAGCGGCAAGCTGAGTTCGGCTAAGAGACGCCCGGGGGAAACGGCATCGTTGGCCTGCGTCATACGCCAAGCCGAAACCGGTAGGTCATGGGCTCGGTACAGGGTTTTGGCACTATCCTTATCCATGGCCAGGGCACTGCCCAAGACCCCGGATCCCTGGTAGGGCAGGCCGATGAGGTCAAGAAGGCCCTGCACGGTGCCGTCTTCGCCAAAACGGCCGTGCAGCAGGATGAAGGCGACGTCGAGCTCTGCGGCATCAGCCAGCAGACGAGGGAGATCGTTGGCCGGATCGTATTGCCGCACGGCGTACTTCTTTGGATCAAGGGCCTGGCAAACCTCTTTTGCCCCGGCTAGGGAGACCGCTCGCTCGCCTGATTTTCCTCCAGCCAGCAGGGCAACACGTAGTAACTTACCGGCGGGGAGTGCATGATCTTTACAATCAACGGTCTTGGTCATAGGCCTGTTCATCGGGATAATCTGATCCCGCCTCCTTCACTTGATGTGTAATAGTCTCATGATGATGATCCCTGCCTCGTATAAGCCATAGAGCGGAACCCCCATCAGCATCAGATTAAAGATATCCGGCGTCGGTGTCAGTATGGCAGCGACGATGCTGATCACCAAGACTGCATATCGTCGATTCTGGGCAAAGAGCTGTTGGGAGATGAGGCCAACCTTGGCGAGGAAGACCATGACGATTGGGAGCTCAAAGATTAGGCCGAAGCCCAGGATAAAGACCGTCACAAAGGTGACAAACCTATCGATTGAGATGATCGGTTTCAGTTGTTCTGAGCTGAAGCCGAGCAGGAATTCAATGCCGTAGGCTAGGGTGATAGCGTAACAGAAGATGGCCCCGGCATAAAAAAGCAGGCAGGTAAAGAAGATAAAGAAAAGCTGGCTCAACCAGTTCAGTTGGAAGGGGCGGGCCAAGGCTCGCCATAAACAGCTAACGGCAACCGGCATCAGGCAGAAAATCGCGGTGGCTAGTGCCAACTTGACATGGGCTAAAAAGGGCTCGGCTACCGAGAAGAACACCAATGTCTGGTGCAGATGTCCCTGGATGAGTTCAAAAAGCCGGGGGGACAAAAAATAGAAGAGCACAGTTGTGGCGACCAAGAGACTCAAAAAGCCCAAGGCCGTTCGGCGAAGGGCCTTGACTAGGGCAATCAGGCGAGGGTAGGGCAGCATAGGCGCAAGGCCATTTGCCTGTGCTTGTGCCGCTACCATTGCCCTTGCAACCAATTGATGGCTTGACTTAGCAGGAGCTCCTCATCGTTCAGTGATGGCTGTGTTTGTGGCTTTTCGCCCTTTGATCGCTTTTGGAAGAGCTCAAGTGTGTAGAGGGTATCGATAAAGAGTTGCCCCTCTGCATCGGTCAGGCGCCGTTCTTGTCCCATCTTTTTCGTGAAGAGGGGGATGAGTTGATCGTTACACTGGTTGTAAGCGGTGAGTTGTTGATCCCGTTGCCAATCGTCTACGGTTTGTCTTTGCTCTTCTTCAAACCCGTGGCAATGACCTTCATGGAGAGTGATGAATTGCTCTTTCCCTTCCCCCTGGGCGAAGGATACCCCTCGCCCGAGCGGGTAGATCCGGCAAGCCCCTGGGCGGTCGGCATAGACACGGCAACCTTCGGGGCCAATAAAGGGACAACTGGCCCGGCCGTCATCGATCATCGCCAGAAAGACTTTTGGGTAATAATCTTCGGGGCCGAATTCGACCACGGCATAGTGATCGAGGAATTCCTGGGAACTTATGGCTAAGTTCCTCCTCAGTCGAAGAACGTCGTAGGGACTTAGGCTGAGATCAAGTTCGCGGCAACATTCGCGAAAGCAAGAGACCCCTGGGTGGCAGTGAAAGCGGAAGGAGTCCGTCAGCGCCAGCGGTGGGCAGGTCTCAAGCGACTGCCGTTCGGGCAGGTTTGCCTGCTGCTTGCTGACGCTGACCATGGATTAGAGTGTCTCCTCTGTGTTCCAGACGCAGAGCAGTGGGCTGGCAACAAAGACGGATGAGTAGGTGCCAACGACAAAGCCAACCAAGAGGACGAAGGAGAAGTCGTGGACGACGACTCCGCCTAAGAGGTAGAGGGCTGTCACCACCAGGAATGTCGTCAGGGAGACGACTAAGGTTCGCGAGAGCACTTCGTTGACACTGGTGTTGATGATGGGGGGAAGTTTGGCCTCGGCCCCGTTTTTGTGCAAATTCTCTCGGATACGGTCAAAGACGATAACTGTGTCATTTAGGGAGTAGCCGGCTAGGGTGAGCAGGGCGGTGATGATGAGCAGGGTCATCTCGATATTGAAGAGATAACAGATACCTAAGACGATGAATATGTCGTGGAAGGTGGCGACGGCGGCGGCGACACCGAAGCGGAAATTGAAGCGGACGGCCAAGTAAAACATGACAGCCAGCATCGACATGATGACGGCTTGCACCGCCTTATTGCGGAGGGCATCACTAACCGATGCGCCGATCTCATAGGTGCTCTCTACCGAGAACTGGATCTCTGGCAAGTCGGTGTTGAGGGCAGAGGTGATTTTCTCGGTCATATTCTCCACTTTTTCGGTGGACTTCTTGATCTTGACAATCAGTTGGTTGGCGTTGGTCACCTGTTGTAGCTCAACATCGGCTATCCCGTGGTTCTTGATGGCCGAGCGGGCATTGTCTAGGGTGAAGGGCTTTTCGGCGCGGTATTGAATCATCGAGCCGCCGGAGAAATCAATACCCAGATTGCCGTGTCCCCGCAGTAGTTGGACAAAGGCGAAGAGGCCGAGCAGAGAGAAGAGAATGGATATCGTAAAGGCGACTTTGCTGAGCCGCATGTAGTCGATATTGGGTTTATTGATGAAGTGGAGGAACTGCATGGGTTTGGTCAGCTTCTTGCTGCTGGTGAGTACATCGTAGATCAGCTTGGAGCCGAAAAGGGTGGTAAAGAGGTTGAAGGTGACACCGAAGGAGAGGGTGACAGCAAAGCCCTTGATCGGGCCAGTGCCAAAGAGAAAGAGCGCCACAGCAGTGATCAGGGTGGTGACGTGGGAGTCGACGATCGTCCAGAAGGCGTGGCTGTAGCCCGCCTCAATGCCGGAGCGGAGAGATTTGCCGAGGGCGAATTCTTCGCGCATTCGCTCAAAAATAAGGACGTTTGAGTCCACCGCCATGCCGATTGATAGGATGATACCGGCGATACCGGGCATGGTTAGTGTGCCGTTCATGAAGGCCAGACCGGCAAAGATTAAGAGGATGTTTAAGATCATGGTCAGGCAAGCGATGCCGCCTGATCCTCGGTAATAGATGAACATGAAGATGATGACTAAGGCTGTGCCAAAGAGACCGGAGGCAATACCTTTTTCGATCGAATCACGGCCAAGTGAGGCTCCTACGGTCAGGTTTTGGATGATCTCAACCGGGGCAGGTAGGGCACCAATGCGGAGGACAATGGCCAAGTCGGCGGCCTCTTCATAGGCGAAATTGCCGGAGATTTGGGCACTGCCGCCCATGATTTTTTCACGGATGACCGGGGCAGATTTGACGTTGCCATCGAGAATGATGGCGAAGCGTTTGTTGACGTTCTTTTCGGTGACCTGGCCAAATACCTTGCCGCCATGGTCGGTCAGATCGAGGGTGACGTAGGGCTCGTTGAAGGTGCCCCCGACCCGGACCTGGGCGTCGGCCACCATGTCACCACTCATCATCACCTGGTTTTGGATCAGCAGGGGAGAGTCGGTTTTGATCTTGGTTTGCGGGTCTTTGTTGGTTTCGAAATAGATTTGGGTCTCTGGTGGCAACTGTTGGCTTAAGGCCATGTTGAGTTGTTTGAGATTTTGGCCGCGTTGCCACTTGCCGGAGGATATGGCCTGATTGATCAATGCGTTGAGGTCGAGGCCACCGTTGTTGTCGGCCACCATCTTAAACTCGAGTTGGGCGGTCTGTCCGATCAAGCTCAAGGCCCGAGAGGCGTCCTTGACCCCCGGTAGCTGAACGACGATCTCGTCTTCTCCTTGGCGGATGATGACTGGTTCCGCGACGCCAAACTGGTCAATTCGATTGCGGATAATTTCAAGCGATTGATTGACCGCATTTTTTTTGATGAAGTCGATCCGCTCTTGCTTCAAGTGCAAGACCAGGCGGGGGAAGGAGCCATCCTCTTCTTTGATTTCAATTTCGAGGTTCGAGGATTTTTCCTCCTTGAGTAACTCTTTGACCGTGGTCAGTGTGCCCTTGTTCGGTAGGGTGAAAATCACCGTGCCGGCTTGCGGTGCCTTGGTCTTAACTACCGAAATTTGTTTGGCAAGCAGGGCTTCCTTGAAGTCAATCGAGGCAAAATCAAGGGCATTCTCAATGGCCTTCTTGAGGTCGACCTTCAAGACCAGGTGCATGCCGCCTTGCAGGTCGAGCCCAAGCTTCAGCCCTTGGGGGGCGAGATACTTTTTCCACCAGGTCGGTATGCTGTTGCTGAGTGAGGGGGCAATGCTGACGGCCGAGAAGATGACGAGAAAGGCAAGCAGAATGATTTTCCAGCGTAAGGACTTGTTCATGAGATTTTCCTTGATAAAGAAAGTGGTTAGTCCCTCGGCAATTCATCATAGCATCTTGCTCGTCTTTCGGCGCAATCTTGGGATGCTTACTTTCTGCTGAGGGTCTTACTGACTCCGAGAGTTCGGAGAGTTGTGACATGCCTGATGGGCCGAGAACCATTACACGAGATGCCTCCGAGTTACAACGGAATATTCGCCAATGGGGGGCGTGCGATTATACCGTACGGAGATCAGATGTCAATTCGATACGCGATATTTTGCCGACCGATAGGGGCTGCTGAACTCCCTCATAGCCCTTTCCATGTCTCTGCTAATCGATTATAGAGTGACAAGAGGCTCTCTTCTTGAAGGGCGCTGGGGGTTGTCTAGGTGCCTGATTTGTCCCGTCGATTTTTTTCTTTGCTGCTAAAATGCTTACACAATTTGAATACGGAGGAAATATCTCTTCATGGAAAAACGAAAAAAAGGTTTTGCCGAAAAAAGCTCTCTCGAATTGGCCACAATTCTTTACGATATTGCTGTTGATCATAAGGCAGAGGACATTGTCTTGTTGGATGTCAAAAAGATTTCTGGGTTTGCCGATTATTTTTTGATCATGAGTGGACGGTCGACCCGTCATGTCCAAGGGCTTGCTGGTGCCATCGAGCAGCGACTAAGCCTCAAACGACTCTCTAGCTCCAAGGCAGAAGGCCTGGATGAGGGGCATTGGGTACTTCTCGATTTCAACGATGTCATTGTTCATATTTTCTATCACGAGGAGCGACAGGTCTTTGATCTTGAGGGACTTTGGCACGATGCCCCAAGGGTTGATATGAGCAAACTCGGCAAAGCGGAGGAGGTGGGGCAATGAACCAAAGCTCCCCGGTGATGCTCATTATCCTCGATGGCTGGGGGATTGGCGAGAAGGTTGACTCTAACGCCGTCCACATGGCCAAGACTCCGAATATGGACCGTTGGGCCGCCCGTTATCCCGCCACTACCTTGCATGCCCACAATGGGGCGGTCGGTCTGCCGCCAGGTCAAATGGGCAACTCTGAGGTTGGTCATCTGAATATCGGTGCCGGTCGTGTGGTCTATCAGGACTACACACGTATCAATCGGGCTATTGAGACAGGTGATTTGGCGAAAAATGAGGTGCTCAATCGGGTGTTAGACCAAACGTTGGCGAGCGGTAAGACCCTGCACCTTATGGGGCTACTCTCGGATGGCGGGGTGCATAGCCATCTGAGTCATCTCTACGCCTTGCTAGGACTTGCGGCTCAACGAGGCCTAAGGGAAATCGCTGTTCATGCCTTCATGGACGGTCGGGACACCCCCCCCCAGAGTGGTCATGGCTATATGTCTGAGGTGATAAAGACCTTGGCAGAGATTGGTGTTGGTCGGGTAGCGACGGTGATTGGCCGCTACTATGCCATGGATCGGGATAACCGTTGGGATCGCTTATCCTTGGCTTGGGGGGCCATGGTTGAGGGGCAGGGGGTCTGTCATCACGACCCGGTGGCCGCGATCGCTGAGGCCTACGCCCGAGGGGAAAACGATGAGTTCATTAAGCCGATTGTCCTGCTGGGGCAGGACGGAGCGCCGCAGAAAATGATTGGTGATGGTGACAGCATTATCTTTTTTAACTTCCGTGCCGATCGGGCGAGGCAGTTGACCCACGCCTTTACCGATCAAAATTTCACTGGCTTTTCCGTTGCCAAGCGACCGTGCCTGGCCGATTTTGTGACCTGTACTCGCTATGAAAAGGGTTTTGATCTGCCCGTCCTCTTTCCCCCTCATGCCCTCAACCACATTTTGGGGGAAGAGGTCAGTGCCCGTGGTTTACGTCAGTTACGGATTGCCGAGACGGAGAAGTATGCCCACGTCACCTACTTCTTCAATGGTGGCCAGGAGGCCCCTTTCGCGCTTGAGGATCGAGTGTTGATTAACTCCCCGAAAGAGGTGGCTACCTACGACCTGAAACCCCAGATGAGCGCCCCTGAGGTGACTGCGGCCTTGTTGCCACGGCTGAAGGATAACCCCTACAGCCTGATTGTCGTCAATTTTGCCAATGCTGATATGGTTGGTCATTCCGGTAAGTTCGAGGCGGCCGTCACTGCCTGCGAAACCGTTGATGCCTGCTTGGGGCAGTTGGTCGAGCCGTTTTTGGCTTTGGGAGGGACAGTGCTGATCACGGCCGATCACGGCAATGCCGATATCATGTACGATCAGGTGACCAAGGGCCCGCATACCGCGCACACCCTGAATCCTGTGCCGTTTATGCTGATTAACGATCGGTATTGCGGGCAGACGCTCCGTCGGGATGGGGCGTTGAAGGATATTGCCCCCACGGTTCTCTTCCTGATGGGGTTGCCTGTGCCTGCGGCGATGGAAGGCCTGTGCCTACTGTCTTCTTGAGGGGAGTGTGTGTTGTGAAACGACGAGCGGATTAACAGTGAGCAACGCTGTTAATCCAGATGAAGCAGTCGAGCAGTACTCGCTGTTGTTCGTTGAGTTCGCCAAACTTAAGGCTTCGGCGGCGGACAACCATGGTCTGTCCCTGTCCACAGGGGATTAAGCGATCATCGACAAGGGTCGTAGGAAGGCTGTTCAGGCTGGAGTTGTGATCTCCGAAGACCGTGCAATCCGCTGTTTCATCGCCCCAAGGAACTTCCGAGTTGTAGTGGAAGGCGAGGCCTCCCTTACTGATATCAACCACTATGCCTTTGTCTGGCCAATTGGCATGGGTCACAAACGAATTCCCATCCTTCATCAGAAACCGCTTGAATTCTCGACGATCCTCTATTGTTTGCATGGTTCCCTCCCTCCAAAAGCATGGTGCCCAGAATTGATGGTACTGGCTACAACTCAAACGGTACGATGTGTGTCAATAAAATCGTGAAGTAACCCCTGCTGTTCGTCTGTCAAGCGGTGGAAGACGATCCTCCTCTGCCTGGTGATAATTTGGGATAGGCAAGACTCACTGGGGAGCACGGTATCAGAAACAACCCGGCATGGCAAGTTGTCAAGACAACAGCCATCTTCGCTACAGAGCAAAAAATCGTTGTTCTCTCTCCCCTTTTGAGCAAACTCCAGGTAGTGGAAGAGTACCCCGCCAAGGCTGATGTCGATAATCTCGCCCATGTTGGGACGGAATCCAGCAAAAACACCTTGACGCAAACGGTAGCGCTGGTGTTCTCGCCGATCTGAGGTGTGTTTTGTCCTTATGTCGGTCTGTTGGGTATTCATGCCACTGATTTTGTTAGTCGTACCTTTGGTCTTTTGAGCGAGAGTTGCAAGGGGTGCTACTGAAGTGACGAGGGGGAACTGAGGTGCGTCTAAGTTGAGCTCAGCAAGAAGCATACCTTTTGGCGCTGATGCTTTGCCTGTTTTGTTAAAGTAAAAAAATTAAGGAGTTATTCTGAGATTTTTTTCAAGTGACATGGCCTCATTCCGTCAGCTTGTGGGTGAAATAATCCTTTGCTCGAAATAAGCATTCCAAGGCTGTGCCAGATTGCGGCTCGAATTCAAGACCTTGTTTGGGCGAGCCTAGCGTCCCTCAAGGTCCTCTTCCAATTCTTGCAACACGGCTTTGAGGTTGGCCTTGGTGTTTTTGATGCCGATCTTTTCCCGAATCCGATCGCGGTGGAAATCAATCGTCCGTTTGGTCATCTTGAGCTGATCGGCGATATCCTTGGTTGAGGTGCCTTGGCGGATGAGGTTGGCGATGTTGAGTTCGGTTGGTGATAGCCGAAAATACTTATGCCCCAAGTCCTTGAGGAAGGGGGCGACGATTTCGCTTACATTGGCGTGGATGATCTTGAGAAAGGACTGTTGGTAGTCGTTTAAGGGACTTTTCTCTAACTTCTCGATGTATGGTTCCACCATCTCGTGGACGGCGAACAGCACCTTTTCTTGAATTTCCTTCCTGTCCTCCTCGTTTTTTCGTACCATCTGTTGCAGTGCCTGATTGGTGCCGATCAAGTCTTCTGCCTTCTCCGCCAGTGCTGCCTCGGCCTTTTGCAGTCGGGTGGCCGTCTCTCGATACCGCTCATTGGATACCTCAAGGGCTTCGATGGCCAGGCTTAACTCCTTGGTACGCGACAGCACCAGGTGGTCTAAGTGTTGGTTGGTGGCGAGCAATTCCTTCTCTGCCCGCCACTTGGCGGTGAGGGCAAGGGCGAATTGCTGAATCTCGTGGGTGTGAAAAGGCTTCTGCATGTAGAGCAACCGCTCGGGAGGTTGCACTTGCTCGTTGATTTGGGTTGGGCTGAGGTCAGAGTAGGCGGTGACGATGACGATGTGGATCCAGGGATCGAGTGCCCGGATCTGGGCTGCCGTCCACACCCCGTCTGGTCCGGGGGGCATGCGGATATCGAGGAAGGCGACGGCAAAGGGGGTGCCCTGGGCTATGGCCTCACGGACAGCGCTAACGGCCTCTGGCCCTTGGTTGCAGAGGCAGAGGTCAAAGCTTGGAGAGGGAGAGGAGTGGCCGGCGAAGAGCTTGCTCTCCAGTTCGTCGAGTCGACTTCCACCCGCAGGGGCTGGGGAGCCCGCAAAGACCTGTCGATAGGCGTTGCGGACGCTTGGTTCATCATCGACGATGAGGATACGGGGGATGGCGGGCATGAGGTAGTCGTTGTCGAAAATATTGCCGGGAAAAAAATGTCTTCACAAACGGTTTTTTTTCATATTACAGTATGAAGCATGGTTCGCAAGGGATTTGTCCTCTCGCTGAGGGCCAGGGGATCGAAAGAGGCGAGGCCTTGAGGGCGGGGCCTGGTTAGAGGTATCCCTCGTCTCGCTCGTTGATCTATTTCGCCAACGCCAAATGGAGAAGTCCTTTATTTCCCTCAGTTTATATGGTCACCCTCATCATGCACCATTCGGTCACCAAGCCGATCACCGAAATCATTGACGGATTGACCGCGAGTGCCACCATGTTGACGGCGGTGGCGAGTCAGGCGGCGAGTTCGAGCCAATCGATGTCGGAGCGGGCCTCCCAGCAGGCGGCCTCCCTGGAGGAAACCAGCGCCTCCATTGAAGAGATTGCGGCGATGACGGGCCAAAACGCTGAAAACGCCGGTATGGCCAATGCGTTGATGGGCGAGACGGAGAAGGTCATGAGTGATGCCAATCAGGCCATGGATCAACTCTCGCAGGCGATTATCGCCATTGACGCCGCCAATGCCGAGACCTCCAAGGTCATTAAGGTTATCGATGAGATTGCCTTTCAGACCAACCTCTTGGCTTTGAATGCTGCCGTCGAGGCGGCGCGGGCTGGGGAGGTGGGAGCCGGTTTTGCGGTGGTGGCTGACGAGGTGAGGAATCTCGCCATGCGCTCGGCTGATTCCGCCCGCAACACCGCTGAACTGCTGGAGGGCACCAGCCTCAAGGTCAAAAATGGGGTGCAGTTGGTGGCCTTAACCGACAGCGGCTTCAAACAGGCGGTGCAGCAGGCCCAGAAGACCAGCGGCATCTTGCAGGAGATCACCACCGCCTCCAACGAGCAGTCGGTGGGCATTAGTCAGGTGGCCAAGACCATGCAAGAGCTGGATGACGCCACCCAGCATAACGCCGCCGATGCCGATCAGAACTCGGCCATTGCCGCCGATATGGAGCAACAGTCAAGGCGGTTAAATCAGTATATCGTTGATTTGTCTGGTTTGATTAAGGGGGAGAAGGGGTAGAGGGGGGGCGCGGGCTTGAATGAACCTGACAAAGTAGAACTACTGAGGATCAAAGGCCTCTTGAGTCTGGTCGCCGCACTCCAGCACTCGCTCGCAGAGGGCGGCAAAGGTGGGGGCGGCAAAGAGGTGGTTGCGGATGGCGGCTCCACCGCTGGCACCTTTGAAGTAGCGACAGGCGATGTTCTTGATGTGGCCCAGCAGGCGATCGGCGGGCAGGAATTGATCGACCAAGGCCAAGTGACGGCAGAGGGTTTGGACGCGCAAGGCCATGGTGACTGTTGGTGGCTCTGGTTGGAATACCCAAGGGGCACCAAGGGCGGCGCGACCGATCATGACCGCATCGCAGCCGGTGGTGGCCATCATCTGCTGAGCCTCTGCGTAACTCCTGATATCGCCGTTGCCGATTACCGGGATGGCCACTGCCTGTTTGACCGCCGCAATGACCCCCCAATCCACTTGGCCGCCAAAGCCGTCTGACCAGGTGCGGGCATGGACGGTGATCGCTTGAGCCCCAGCCTCCTCGGCCATTTGGGCAAACTCCGGGGCGTTGATCCGCTCGTGGTTCCAGCCTGAACGGATCTTGACCGTCACTGGCCGACCGGTGTTGGCAACCACCTGGCGAATGATCTCACCCGCCAGACCGGGGGCCTTCATCAGGGCCGAGCCCGCCCCTTTCTTGATCACCTTGTTGACCGGACAGCCCATATTGATGTCGATGATGTCGATTGGGTAGGTCGAGACGATGGCCGCCGCCCGCCCCATGACGGCGGGTTCTGCCCCAAAGAGTTGGATGGCCACGGGCCGTTCCTCAGGGGCGCCGGCCAGCATGGTCAAGGTTTTTTCCTGTTGGTAGGTGAGTCCGTGACAACTGATCATCTCAGAGGTGACGCACCCCGCCCCGTGCTGTCGGCAGAGCAGGCGGAAGGGGAGGTCAGTGTAGCCCGCCAGTGGGGCGAGAATGAAGGGCGTGTCGAGGTGGATGGGGCCGATGTGCATGAGGTAGGGGTGAAGGGAGGGGGGCTACGGAAACACCCGGCCCCGTTCCCAGGCCTTTAGACTGGGAACGGGGGCCGTTACTATTTGATGAGAAGAATTTCTCGAATGACACTATGATTATCGGTCAGTCCTCAGTTTGTTCACGGCTTGGATGACATGTTCGGTGGTGATGCCAAAGGCGGGGAAGAGGAGCTCGGCGGGGGCCGACTCGCCAAAACGGTCGATGCCGACCACCTCGCCCTCCAGCCCGACGTACTTACGCCAATAACCGGTAACCCCGGCTTCGACCGCCACCCTGGCAACGCCTGGTGGCAGGATTGAGGTCTGGTAGGCCTGATCTTGGGCGTCAAAGCGGTTGGGGCAGGGCAGGGAGACGACCCGCACCTGACCGCCTTGGGCGTTGATCTCCTTGGCGGCGGCTACCGCCAGTTCGATCTCCGAACCACAGGAGAGGATGATCGCCTGCGGTTTCCCGGAGGGGCAATCGGCGAGGACGTAGCCGCCCCGCTCGATGGCGCTGATCTGGGCCTCGCTGCGGGGTTGATGGGGTAGGTTCTGGCGGGAGAAGAGCAGCGAGCTGGGGCCGTTACGACGCTCAAGGGCCATCTTCCAGGCCACCGCGGATTCCACCCCGTCGCAGGGTCGCCAAACCTCCATGTTGGGGATTAGGCGTAGGGTGGCGGCTTGCTCAATCGGCTGGTGGGTTGGGCCGTCTTCACCTAAGCCAATCGAGTCGTGGGTGAAGACGAAGATGGCCTGGATCTTCATCAAGGCCGCCATTCGCAAGGCGTTACGGGCGTATTCGGAAAACATCAGGAAGGTGGCCCCAAAGGGGATGAAGCCGCCGTGCAGGGTGATGCCGTTGATGATCGCCGCCATGCCGAATTCCCGCACCCCAAAGTGGATGGTGTTACCCCCGGCGTTGTCGTTAATCGGTACGCTGCCGCTCCAAGTGGTGAGATTGGAACAGGCCAGATCGGCCGAGCCCCCGATCAGTTCCGGGAGCAGGGGGCCGAAACCGTTTAGGGCGTTCAACGAGGCCTTGCGGGTGGCGACCTTTTCGGCCTTGGTGTCGACCCCCGCGACAAAGGCCCTAGCCGCTTGTTGCCAGTTGGCCGGCAACTCGCCCCGCAAGCGGCGGGTCAGTTCCTGGGCCAAGGCCGGGTACTCTTCTTGGTAGCGGGCCAGCCGCACTTGCCACTCCCCCTCGCGCCGCTCGCCCTCTCCCTTGCCGTCCCAGCCTTGATAGACCTCGGCGGGTATCT